>Ga0114930_10005220_pt1 | contig 10748 bp, 11 predicted proteins | sample AnhtaG_FD_87300 | JGI IMG/M metagenome (GOLD analysis project Ga0114930, IMG submission 87300) | Deep subsurface microbial communities from Anholt, Denmark to uncover new lineages of life (NeLLi) - Anholt_01485 metaG | ecosystem: Environmental > Aquatic > Marine > Oceanic > Sediment | place... | reverse complement strand
TGGCCCCTACCGACAGCATCGACATGATGGAGGCCATGATCCGCGATTTCGACACCATCCGCCCGATCCGGTCGGAGATTCGTATGTTCCCGCTGGTCAACAGCGACTCCGAGGCTATGGTCGATCAGCTCACGGAACTGTTTGAGGCCGAGGGTGGCGAGGGCGAAACCCAAAGGCAGCTCGTCTTTGGCGATACTCTAGGCGAGTTCGATATCGCCAGTGTTGGGCAAGACCTCCGCTTCGCAGCCGATACCCGGACGAACACCCTGATTGCGGCCGGGGCCGAGGTGGACCTTCGCATGGTCGAGGAAATGGTTCGCTATCTCGATTCCCAGGAGGCGGAAGACCGTGTCGTCGAGGTTATGCAGACGAAATACGTCGACCCCGATCAGATTGCCAGCGCTATTCAGGGATTCAATGACCAAGAGCAGAGCGTGCTTGGAGAGCTTGACGACAAGGAGGCCAGACTCCGCCGGATGGAGCGGCAAATCTCCGTCGAAGCGGTGGGCAGCGAGGAAGAGGGTGGCCGCAGTCTGATCATCGGCACCAGCCGTCAAGCCTATATCGAGACCATGGACATGATCCAGGAGTTGGATCGTCCCGAGCCTCAGGTCATGATCTCGGTTCTGATTGCCGAGGTCAAACTGACCGACAACCTGGAATTCGGCATCGAGTTCGCCGGCCAGAACCTGCATTTCTCTGAGGAGGCGATCGTGGGGCCCAACGGCATCATTCAGGGCGAGGACTTTGACTGGGTGGCGGGCACCCAGCTCGGTGCTGCCGGCAGCGGTCTCGGGTTTGGCTTCACTTTCAATGGAGAGGATTTCAGCTTCCTGCTCCACGCCCTCGAGCAGGATAGCCGGCTGGAAGTGTTGTCAAGACCGATCCTGATGGTGCGAAACGGTGAGGAGGGCAGTATCACGATTGCCGATAGGGTGCCTTTCGTCGCTATTGCCGGTTTGAGTGACACCGGTCAGACACAGTCACAGGTGAACTATGAGGATGTCGGCATCGTGCTCACTACCACACCGCACATCAGTCCCGACGGCTATGTGACCATCGAACTGGCCCAGGAGATATCGGACTTCAGCGGCGAGAACATTCAGCTTACCGAAGGCGTATCCTCGCCAATATTCTCGACGCGGGAGGTTGACACGAATGTCACGGTACGCGATGGCGAGACAGTGGTCATCGGTGGCTTGATCACCACGCGCACATCGGAAGGTGAGAGCAGGGTTCCGTTTCTGGGTGATCTGCCGCTGATCGGGGCATTATTCCGGTCGATGAGCGCATCGGAGCAGAAGACGGAGCTGCTCATTGTCATGACGGTCGACGTAGTGCGCACCCACGAGGACATACGTCAAGTGTCGATCGAGCAGCGCGACAAGTACATCGAATCACGCAAGCTTCATCATCATCCATTGCTTGAGGGTCTGCGCATATTGCCGGATGAGTCCTTGCTGGGCCCCACGGAAGGGCGTCCTGCGGAGCCCGGGCAAAAGCCCGAGTCGCCACCTGACGAACGTAAATTGTACGGCCCGAAGCCCAAGACATATGGTCCTGCCATCCGCCGTCCGAGACCGACAAGTACGACCGAGCGAACCGTGTACGGGCCGGAAGTTGCGCGCAACGAACCTGGGCCGGTTGGTGAATGAATATGAGGGTGAACCAGAGTATGCCACGCGCCTGGCGACACGTTGTGCTCGTGTGTGGGTTGACTATCGTGATGGTGATCGCCGGCTGTCAGACGACGCACAGCGGGTCCGCTGTACGAACGCAGAGCAGCACGGCCCGCCGCAGTCGGCAGAGTCCCATCGTAAAGGTCGTCTGCCTGTATGACCAAAAGCCGTGGCTTAATCTTGACGCAGCCGGCGACCGCGACCCGGAGGGAGTTCACTTTCGCGTCTTCCTCGATCCGGGGACTGGCAAGGGAGTCTTCCGCGACGGCGTCTTCCATGTGGAGATGTACAGGATCGATCGAAAGTCGCCCGACGAGATTCAGCGGACGCTGGTGAGCGATTGGGAGTATCCCACGAGCGCTTTCCAGCGTGTCCAATCCAAGATGCTCGGTATTGGCTACCACCTCCGATTGCGATGGGCCACAAAGGATATCGCCGGAACCGAAATCGAAGTGATCACCCAGTTTCGCGATCTTGACGGGAGCGTCGTACGATCGGAGACCAAACGCGCGCGTGTGCCCAAGTATACTTCCTGAACCTGCACTAATGGGGATTCGAGGGAGCCGCAAGGTATAGGCCGTGTGGATGTCCGCGCAGGCTGAAGCCTGCGGCTCGGTAAAACTGGAACCAAGGGATTGCACCGTTCGAGTCATGTCAAGTCCCTGCGTGGTACGCCCGGACTCCGGGGCTTCCGGCGTATCGGCGGTTCAGTTGCTCACAAGGCTGCGCTGTTCTGCGGCCTCGCAGTCTTGGTCCAACTCGGAACATCGTGTGATCGCGCGGAGAGTGGAACCGGCGATTTCGACAAATCGTCGCATAAACAGGCCACCCCAGAGGCACCTTCTGACGAGTCTTTGTCACCAATCGAGACTGTCCGGCGCGTGCATCAATATCGTCTGGCCGGTCAGCTCGGGCGCATCAGGCCCTATCTTGTGCCCGATCAGCGATTTGCGGTCGTTGAGCTGATCCAGGCGATCGACCGGCTGGAGTGGGCAAACCAGGCTCTACAGGCGGCTGTTACCGAGCACATTGGCCGCGCCTCGGCGAGCGCTTTTGACCGGTCGCAGGTTGCCAACATCATCGGTGTGTTCTCCAAGGATGTAGAAGTCATCGCCGAACGGGTCGAGGGCGACAGAGCCGTAGTTACCATCCAGGTGGGCAGGCGGGTACCGCTCGACGAAGTTGATCTGATTCGCCACGAAGGGCGGTGGTTGATTCAAACGGACACGCCGATTCCCGGTGTGGCCGCGGAGCTTCGAAAACTGGCGGATGTCTTGGTCGATGGGGCCCGTCGGCTCGAGAAGGAGCGGTTGACGGCAGTCCAGCTTGCCCGAGAGATCGAGGTCCGGGAAGCCGCGATCGGGCGGCGCCTGACAGCGCTCGCGAAACAGGACAAAGGCCCGTGATCGTCTGATCCGAAATCTGTGGTCGGTTACTGGCCGTGTTCGCTTTGCCACTCTTCCAACCAGGCCATTTGGATGCGTTCGAGCTTGCCCTCGGCGGAGGCTTTGGGGTCGTCGTCGAAGGCTTCCAGTTCGCACACCCATTTCTGCAGATCGGTGAAACGGACAGTCAGCGGGTCCAGATCGGGAAACCGCTCGAAGAGTTCGATGCCGATGTCCTCGTAGTCGTCCCAGTTCAGTCCGTTGCCCATGTCGTACTCCATGGCCGCTTCCTTACGGGCGCGGCTCTGATTGTGGCTCGTTCGCCAATCGGCATGACATTGAACTACTGGCCCTCTTGCACGAGGTTGCGATTCCATTCGGGGATCTCGATGACAATGTCCGTGGTGCCGTCGGGGACACACTGGCAGGCCAATCGGCTCGTCGGCTTCAATCCCGGAGCTTCTTCGAGCTGGTCCTCTTCTTCCTCAGTAGGCTCGTTCAGCGTATCAAAGCCCTCCTTGACAACCACGTGGCAAGTGGAGCATGCACAGACGCCGCCGCAGGCGTGATCCATCTCGATGCCGTTGCCCAACGCAATGTCGAGGATGCTGCCCGGCAGGCCGTTGTGCTCGTAGGGAAACTTGTCGGGATCCACGTCGACGGTCACGTTCATGGGCATGAACGTGATCTTGTACTTGCCGGTCGGCATGGTCACGTAGGGTTGTTGGATATATGGGTTGACTCCGCCCACGGCGGTCCGTCTCCTTCAACTACGTTGTCGAGGGCGACGAGGCACCTCGGGGTGATGACAGCTTCGCCGCCGATTCCGGTTCATCTGTGTCGTCGACCTGCAACGTAGCGGTCATGGCCCGTTCGGCGAGCGAAGTGGTCGAGCGGTTGAAAACCTCGCGCCGTTTATTGAGAGCCACCGGATCGTCGGTCTGCTTGGCGAAGGCTCGCAGATCGGCGATCGCGGCTGTCAGCGACCGGCGTTTAGCGTCGTCAATCAGATGGCCGTACCGCTCGATCATCTGCTCGGCCTTGTTGAGATCGAATTCCACAGCAGCGCATACATCGATCAGATGATGCGCGGTCATATCCTCGCGGGCGTACTTGATCGCTTCCTCCTGCATGTGCCGCACCTCCTCACGGGTCAGCCCATGCGATGGAATGATCTGAACGCTGGCCGTCTTGCCGCTGCGCTGCTCGCGGGCGGACACGTTGAGAATGCCGTTCTGATCGATTAAGAAAGTAACGTCGATCTTGGGGATGCCCGCGGGCATCGGGGGGATGTTCTGCAGCTCGAAAATCCCCAGGGAGCGGCAGTCCCTGGCCAGCTCGCGCTCACCCTGCAGAACGTTGATCTTCACCGCAGTCTGACCATCCTGGAAGGTGGTGAACGTCTCGGTGGCCTGGCAGGGAATGCGGACGTTGGCGGACATCAGCTTGCCCATCGCCCCGCCGAGTGTTTCGATGCCTAGTGACAGTGGTGTGACATCGAGGAGCAGCACATCGCGGTTGGCCCCGCCCAAAATCGATGCCTGCACGGCCGCACCTATGGCCACAACCTGCTCGGGATCAAGAGCGGTATACGGCCGGCATCGAAAGACCTCGGCCACGCGCTGACGGACGTATGGCACACGAGTGGAACCGCCGACCAGGACGACTTCGTTGATCTGCTGGGGTGTCAGCCCGGCGGCCTTCATCGCCCGTGAGCAGGCCAGGATCGTTCGCCCCACCAGCGGCTCGATCATCTTCTCGAATTCTTCACGCGTGATTGTCCGCCGGTAGACCTTGTCCGGTCCGATGGCGATTTCCACCGGGGCGGTATCCCGGTCGCTTAAGCGCATCTTGATGTTCTCAGAGAGCGTCCGCAACTGCTGCTTGATGGTGGGGGTCGCGATCTCGATCCCGAACTGTTCGCGGATTTCCCTGCTGAACAGATCGATCAGTGTGTTATCGAAGTCATCACCGCCCAGATGGGTGTCGCCGTTGGTGGCCAGCACTTCAAATACGCCCTCTTCCAGGCGCAGAATGGAGATGTCGAACGTTCCGCCTCCCAGGTCGTATACGGCGATGGCGGCGTGCTCCGTTCGGTCCAGCCCATAGGCCAGGGCGGCTGCCGTCGGCTCGTTCACTATGCGGACAACGTCAAGACCGGCAATCTGACCGGCGTCTCGTGTCGCCTGCCGCTGGGCGTCATCGAAGTGGGCCGGGACGGTGATGACCGCCCGGGAAACGGACCGCCCGAAATGCCTCTCCGCACGGACCTTGAGTTCGCGCAGAATCATTGCACTGATTTCGGGTGGAGTATAGAGCTTATCGTTCACCAAAACCGCCGCGACGTCCCGCTGCTCGGTGTCGCCCCGGCGTTGCGACAATCGGTAGGGCAGGCGCACCGCGTCGTCCTTCAAGTCAGCGATCCCTTTGCCCATCAGGCGTTTTATGGAGTGGATCGTTGTCATAGGACGCTCGACGGCATGCGATCTAGCCTCGTGTCCGACCGTCACGCCGCCGTCTTCATGGAACGCGACGACGGACGGCAGGATAACGTCGTCATCGCCTATCGCACCCGCGATCAAGTGTGGCCCAGTGTCATCGCCGAAGGCGACGAGCGAATTGGTGGTTCCCAGGTCGATGCCGATGAGGATGTCGTCGGCCTCAGCCATTATCAGCTCCTGATGCTTGGGCCAACGGATCGGCTGCCAGTTGCTCCAGGAGGTTGTCGAAGTACTTGAGCGAGTTGAGCAGACGGCGGAACTCCTTTTTCTCCTCGTCGCTGTGGGCTGCAAGCTGATCGGCCCGGCTTGCTATTTGCTTCAGTGCCTGAGTCCGACGGGCCTGGATCGACGAACGCATTTGCTCCACGGGCTCTGCGTCTTGCGACGATTGGGCCTCATCGATCTGCTCGCGAAGCACCATCACTTCGGCAAGCAGGTCGCCGGGAACGTCGCGCACTTCGGCCGCGCTGGGTCCCCCGGCCAGCTCCAGCATGTAGGCGGCCCGCTGTGCCGGGTCCTTCAGAACCGTCATTGCTTGGTTGACCTCGGCGCTGAGCCGCGTAGCCAACTTCCGCATCTCCGGGGGCTGATCTGCAAAGCGGTCCGGGTGGATCTTGCGACTGATTGCCCGAACGGCGGCGGTCAGTTGGCTCTCGTCGATTACATAGTTGCGTTGAAGCCCCAAAAGATCGAAATAGTCCGCGGATTGCGGGGGTGGATACAGCGTCCGGCACCCGGTGCAGACAATCGGTGAGGCCAGTTCAGCCTGGCATTTCAAGCACTTGACCGGGACTGTCGATTCTGTACAAGACATAAACCTAGGATGGCTTGCGCTCAAGCCGAGGGGACGTATGGCCTACCTTCTAGCGTGAATAGGACGCTGCGCCGGCGGGATCGCTTGGCGGCAACAGTCGGTCGGGGCAACAATAATGCTGCCGCCGCCGCGCGATGTAACCGCCGACGCAGCTGTCGCACTTACCGCTCAGGCCGAGAAGCTCGCCCCACAACCACAGGTACTCGTCGCGTTGGGGTTGTTGAACACGAACCCGCGCCCCATCAATTCATCCTTGAAATCCACGGTGGTGCCCTCGAGATACAGCAGGCTCTTCGGATCACAGACGATCTGGATGCCGTGTTGCTCCCACTGCTCGTCGTGCTCACCGACCGTTTCAGTCAGATCCAGTGAGTAGCTGAAACCGCTACACCCGCCTCCCTTTACGCCAACCCGCAGAAAGCGAGGCTTGGGCTCCTGGTTATCCTTTCTGGCCGCCTCGGCCTGTTGCTCGATGATGTTCTTGATTTCCCTGGCGGCCGTTTCCGTGAGCGTTAACATGCCTGCTCCTCCATATCATCTCGAGTCCGTATACGGAACATTTTGTCGTTCTATCGGAGCTTCCCTTGAGTGCCCAGTCAAGCGACTACTGTTGTTTACGACAGTCCCGTGCTGCCAGTTCATTGCGTAACGGCGGGTCATTTTGTGCCCACCGCTTCCGTATCAGCCTCTGCCCGCTCCCGCTTTTTCTTGACATCGGCGATGGCGGCCCGGACGGCATCTTCCGCCAGCACACTGCAATGAATCTTCACCGGTGGCAGTGCCAGTTCATTGACAATTTCGGTGTTTCTGATCTGCAGGGCTTGGTCAAGCGTCCGGCCTTTTACCCACTCGGTGGCCAGCGAGCTGCTGGCGATCGCGCTGCCACATCCAAAGGTCTTGAACTTGGCGTCGATTATGCGATTGTCGTTGTCAACCTGGATCTGCAGCTTCATCACATCGCCGCACTCCGGGGCCCCGACGATGCCGGTCCCCACGTCAGGGGCCGATTGATTCATGGAGCCCATGTTTCGTGGGTGCTGATAGTGGTCAACGACCTTGTCACTATACGCCATATGGGCTTACTCCTTGTTTCAGGACCCATGTTGTCGCCGTGAGTCCGAACTGTCGTCTGTATCTATGCATTGGATGTCCTAATGACGTTGCCATTCCACAGTCGATAAATCGACTCCCGCCTGGGCCATTTCATATAGCGGGCTCATCTCCCTCAAATGATTGACCGCCTCGACAACCTGATCAATCGTGTAGTCGATGTCCTCTTGGGTAGTGAACCGGCCCAGGGAGAAGCGAATCGAGCTGTGGGCCAAATCCTCGCCGAGTCCGAGACCTTTAAGGACATAACTGGGTTCCAGTGATGCGCTGGTGCAGGCACTGCCGCTGCTTACTGCGATGTCACTGATGCCCATCATCAGGCTTTCACCCTCGATGTACAGGAAGCTGACATTGAGCGTGTTGGGCAGCCGGTGCTCGGGATGCCCGTTCATGGTGATGTCGCTTAGCTGCTCATTCAAACCCGCCCACAGGCGGTCGCGGAGTCCGGCGATGCGGACACTCTCGGTGGGCATCTCCTGCAAGGCGATTTCGGCTGCGGCCCCACATCCCACGACACCGGGGACGTTCAGCGTGCCGCTACGTATGCCACGTTCGTGACCACCACCGTAAATGATCGGTTGCAGGCGGACACGCGGTTTCCTGCGGCGGACATACACCGCCCCGGCGCCTTTGGGTCCGTAGATCTTGTGGGCCGACATGGTCAGCAGGTCTATCCCCATTGCCTCGACATCAATGGGGATTTTCCCGAACGCCTGCGTCGCGTCGGTGTGGAACAGGACACCTTTCTCCTTGCACAAGCTGCCGATCTCGGGGATCGGGTGGATCGTGCCGATCTCATTGTTGGCGAACATCAACGAGACCAGGATCGTGTCCTCTCGGATCGCCTGTCTGACCTGATTGACGCTGACGCGGCCGGTCTGATCAGGATCGAGCCATGTCACATCGTATCCTTGCGTCTCCAGAAACTTGCAGGGATCGATGACCGCCTTGTGCTCGATCTTGCAAGTGACGATATGCTTGCCCTTCTCCACGTACATCCGGGCGACACCGAGGATGGCCGTGTTGTTGCCCTCGGTGGCACCGCTGGTCCAGATAATCTCCTTATTGCTGGCGCCGATCACCTTGGCCACCTGCTCACGAGCCTTATCGACGGCCTCTTCCGCGATCCAGCCATAGCGATGATTACGACTCGCAGCATTGCCGAAGTGCTCCCGGTAATAGGGGAGCATTGCCTCCAGGACGCGCGGATCAACCGGCGTCGTGGCGTTGTTGTCAAGATATACAACCCTCATTCTGCGAACTCCGTGACAACAGTCTGTCGCAAAGGTACTCGTTCCCTCTAAGTGGGTCGCCCGGCGACCTCTTCCTGAGTTTCGTTGATGATCTCAGCCAACGAAACGCTCTCTAAAAAGTCCTTCAGTCGGTTGTGGATTCTGTGCGCCGGCTGTCGAATCGGACACGACGGCTCGAGGTCACAGGGTGTCTTGCTGGACACCGCCGAGGCCATCATGCACTGCATGAGGTGAAATGGACCCTCGATGCTGGTGATCAGCTCGTGCAGACTGATCGCCTCCACTGACTTGGCCAGGCCGTAGCCGCCGGCGGCACCGCGGGCGCTGAACACAATCCCGGCCCCGGTCAGCGTCTTGAGAATGTTGGTCAGGATCGGGAGCGGCACCCCGGAATCCTCGGCAATCTCTCGGGCGCTGACGACGCCGCCCGATCCGTGTGCCAGACGCGAAATTGCAATCAGTGCGTAGTCCATCTTTTTCGTTAGTGCCAGCATCCCATCTGCTCCTTTGGCCGGGACACGGTCTGCGGCCCGGATCAATCTATCATATAGCACTAAATCGGTACTATATCAATAGCTTTTCTGGACTAATTTGGTACTATTTTTTCACGATGGCAGGATACAACCCACGCAATCAACGTAACTTCTTTTGTACCAATGGGTTACAGATGGTGGCCCCGTGGTGATCCGCAAGCTGTGGATAGCTCGGGGGGCGGACGAGCAGTTGATTGGAGCAAGGCCTGGATCTATCGTGCGGAAGGCTCGGGCGTGGCATGTATTACGACATTGTCTTGATTCCGAGGCGCTCTTATGACTGAGTGGTTGCACTTTGTGCAGCAGCAGCTAAGCGGTGGGGCATGTGCCGCAGAAGCCTCACACCAGCCGCTCGTGGGCTCCTACGGCAATTTGGACGCGGAGTACCGGGCTCTCTCTGACGGGCCGGCGCTGGTGGACCGTTCGTATCGAGGCTTGCTCGAGATCACGGGAGCGGATCGAGCATCGTGGCTGCACAACCTGACGACCAACGAGGTGAAGAACCTCTTACCCGGGCAAGGCAACTACGCGTTCGCGTGCAACGCCCAGGGACGAATCCTGTTCGATGTCAACATCGTCGTGCGGGCGGATTCGATCTGGGTCGACTTGGATCGGGCCTATTTGGATTTCGCCAGGGCCCATTTCGACAAGTACATCATCATCGAGGACGTCGTAGTGGGCGATCGAAGCGACGACTTTGTGCGCTTGGGCCTGGTCGGCGAGGGGGCGAAGGCGATGCTGACTGAGTTCGGTGTCGAGCACGCCAGCTCGATGCCACGTCTTGGCATCGCTGGAATCACGTGGGAGGACTGTTCGATTCCCGTGATGCGTCACGATTTCTGTGGGCCCTTCGGCGTGGAGCTGTTCGTGCCATCAGCAAGGGCGGTCGAGCTGTGGCGGGCGTTGAGTGATACTTCTCGGCGTCAATGCGCTGTTCCTGCCGGTTACGACGCGGTGCAGATTCGCCGGATCGAAGCCGGTGTGCCCTGGCCCCACCGCGAGATTACCGACGAGTATCTTCCGGCGGAGACAGGACAGTTCGACCGGGCGGTAAGCTTTACCAAGGGCTGTTACCTCGGACAGGAGGTGATCGAGCGGATGCGCACTCGGGGTGTGGAGGCCCGTCAGCTTGTGGGCCTACAAGTTGAGGGTGATGCAATTCCGCCGGGTGGGACAGTGCTGATTGCCGATGATGACAGGACCGTTGGACAGGTGACAAGCTCCTGTCGCTCATTGGCCACCGGTGGCGTTATCGCGATGGGATATGTGAAGACGCCGTCCACGGCAGCGGAAACGTCTTTGCGGGTGGATTGGGAAGATCGCTCCGCCGGCGCAATCATTATCCGGCTGCCTCTCACTTCCGGATCAACGAACTGACCCGAATGCATAAGTAATACGACTATACGCTGTGCCGAGAATCCTTTCTCGGCACCTGCCAGAGGACCGAGAAGGGATTCTCGGTCCAGCGATGTC
>Ga0114930_10005218_pt1 | contig 10752 bp, 8 predicted proteins | sample AnhtaG_FD_87300 | JGI IMG/M metagenome (GOLD analysis project Ga0114930, IMG submission 87300) | Deep subsurface microbial communities from Anholt, Denmark to uncover new lineages of life (NeLLi) - Anholt_01485 metaG | ecosystem: Environmental > Aquatic > Marine > Oceanic > Sediment | place... | reverse complement strand
GACTTTGTGAGGGTAAGGCCGCTCATGGTGATGGCCGGTACACCCCTCCATGACGAATACCGGGCCGGCGAGTTCGAACTGCTGTCCATCGGCGAGCTGCTCGCGGAACTGCGGACCCTGGTGAAGTCTCTCGATATCACGGGGAGGCTGTGCTTCGATCATTACGCTAATCCCCCCATGTTTAGACAGGACTGGAACGGCTACAAGTTCCCCCAGGAGAAGGGCGAGGTCCTGGACCTCATTGCGGGCGCCCTGGAATCGGTGAAAGAGCATGGGAGAGGACACTACCTCTACCAGCCGCCCCCGGAAAGCGTTGTTCGCCTGTGAGTGAGCGGGGCCTGCGAAGGCCCCGACCACTCTTATCCCCTCAAGCTCCGCGCCAGGGCCCTCGCCGATCCGGGAGTGCCCGGCTATAATCCTCAGCAGCATCAGGGGGAGGTCCACATGTCAGGTCCGCTCGAGGGGACACGCGTCGTCGAAATGGGGTTCTGGGTGGCTGGCCCATCCGCGGCTGCCATCCTGTGCGACTGGGGCGCCGATGTCATCAAGATCGAACCGCCCAGCGGCGATCCGTTCCGGGGGCTGTTTGCCTCCGTCGTAGGAATGGCCATCCCTATCAACCCTCCCTTCGAGCTGGACAACCGCGGTAAGAGAAGCATCGCCCTGAACCTGGAGACAGCGGAGGGACGGGCCATCGGCCGTGCCCTTGTGGATGGTGCAGATGTCTTCGTCAGTAACGTGCGGCCAAAGGTGCTCGATGCGTTCGGCCTGTCGTACGAGGAGCTCCGCAAGACCAACCCGGGGCTGATCTACTGCCAGGTGACCGGCTACGGCCCGGACACGCCCGATAGAAACCGCCCCTCGTACGATATAGGGGCCTTCTGGGCACGGGCGGGGGTTGCGGCTTCCCTAACACCGGCGGGGGCAGCGCTGCCACAACAGCGCGGGGGCATGGGCGATCATGTGGCCGGGGCTACCGCAGCGGGGGCCATCTGCGCGGCCCTCCTGGCCCGCTCGCGCACCGGGCAAGGCCAGCGGGTGGCGGTCTCGCTCATCCGGGCCGGGGTTTACATGGCAGGATGGGACCTGAGCTTAGCCCTCCGCCTCGGCATCCCTATTGAGCCCTACGACCGCTACCACGCGGTCAACCCCATCATCGACTGCTATCAGGCCGGCGACGGCCGCTGGTTCTGGCTCCTGCTGCTCCAGGCGGACCGCCACTGGCCCGACCTGTGCCGGGCCATCGAACGCGAAGACTTGCTGGAGGATCCGCGCTTCTCCGATATCGCCGTTCGGGGGCTGAACGCGCCCGCCCTGGTAGAGGAGCTGGACATGGTCTTCGCCACGAGGAGCCTCGAGGAGTGGGCGGCGGCCTTCGACAGGGAGAACGTCTGGTGGGCCCCGGTGAACTCGATCAACGAGGTGGTAGAGGACCCTGTAGCACACGAGGCTGGCGCCTTCGTGGAGGTCCCAGGCCCGGAAGGGCCCATCAGGATGGTAGCGACACCCGCAGACTTCTACGGCACCCCGTGGGAGCCCCAAGGCCAGGCGCCCGAGCTAGGCCAGCACACCGAGGAGGTGCTGCTGGAGTTGGGCTATGACTGGGAGAGGATCGTCGCCCTCAAGGAGCGCAGCGCGATCCTCTAAGCAGACCCCTCTATATCTCCCGCTACCGGCCAAGCTAGAAGCGACCCGCTCGGGGCACTGAGCTCCTGCTTGTCGCCGTAGAGCAGCCGCCAGGTCTGGGTGCACGCCAGCCCCATCAGGCCGCCTCGCCGGGGCATAACTCTCCTTCGCGTTAGCCCTGCACAACACCATAGGAAGGCCGAACATACCTGTGGAGAACTACAGGGCGGGGAACGTCAGTCGTCGGGAGAGAAGCCAATGAGACAAGCCCTTCAAGCCCTGCATGAGCTGGCCGGAGCGTCGCTTCACGGCCCCGCCGCGGAGGAGACCCTTAGCCAGGCCGCAAGTATCATCCGCCGGAGCACGGGGGCAACCAGGGCAGCCATGGTCTACGCGGAGGACCAGGACTTCCTCATCCGCCAGGACGGCGGGGGTGGCCCTGAGCTGGAGTTCTCCCAGAATGGTCTGTGGATACTTCAGCGCCAGCTCACCCAGGCAGACGGTCCCGTCGGCTTCAGCCTGCACGGGCACCGTCTCGAGGAGTTTGCGCCGGCCGAGACCGAGCAGCGCGAGTTCCTGGCCTTCTCTATCCCCTTCAGCGGCAGCTCCTCCGAGATGTGCATCCTGCGGGGGCCCTGGGACAAGAAGGGCTGGGCGGCCGCGCTCCGCTTCGTAGGGGCAGCGCTTCCCAGCCTCGTCGTGCTGTTCGACCGCTTCCTAAACGCCGAACGGGCGCATCGCCAGAGGAACCAGCTTGCCGCCCTGGCCAGTGCTGGACAGCTTCTCATCCATTCGCAGGACGCGGCGGGTGCTCTGGAGGACATAGCCACCGCCCTCGCTGCCTCCACGGGCTACGATTTCGTCAGCATCGACGTGTACGATGCCAGCGCCGAGCGTTTCGTCCTCCGCATCATCAATGAGGCGCGTATGTCAAGCGGGTCGCTGGCTCAGTTCTGGCGGGATACCCTCAACCCTGATCACCCCGACCCCCGCTACGTCCGCGTCGTGCAGACGCGGCAGCCGCTCCTCATGCCGGACCTCCAGAACGACGAGCGCGTCCCAGAGCCGGCCCGCGAGTTCTTCCAGCGGGCCCTGTTGAGGTCCTCCGCCTTGTTCCCCATGCTCTTCCAGGACGAGATGCTGGGGGTGATGGCGGTGGTCTCGTTCAGGCCGCACACCTTCCCGGATGAGGAAATCAGATATCTGCAGGGTCTGGCGGCGGAGGTAGCCACCGCCCTGAAGGCCATGCGCACCCACCGCGAACTGGTCGAATCGCGGGAGTGGCTGCAACGCTACGCCCGGCGCATCGAGCGTCAGCAGGCCAAGCTCCGTCAGCAGGCCAAGACGCTGCAGGAGATGGCCTCGACCGACGCTCTCACCGGCCTGCGCAACTACGGCGACCTTCACGACACCACTGACCGCCTGCTGGCCCGGGCACACAACACCGCAGAGCCCCTGGCCATCATCGTGGCGGATGTGGACGACTTCAAGCTTTACAACGATACCTACGGGCACCTCGCGGGCGATAGCGCGCTGAAGTCCATCGCCGAGGCCCTGAGCAGGGCCTGCCGCCCCACCGACATCATCGGTCGGTACGGAGGCGACGAATTCATGGTCATCCTGCCCAATACCGACCAGGGCAGAGCAGTGAAGGTAGCCGAACGCCTCCTCGAGCGGGTAGCGCAGTTGCAACTCCGGCCCGAGCCGGGGGCCGAGGCCATCCCTCTCCAGCTCGCCGTTGGCGTTGCGGTCTACCCTGATGACGGCACCACCAAGGAGGAGCTCATCGCTCACGCCGATGCGGCAGTGTACGAATCGAAGGCGAGGCCCGCGCTGGAGGAGAAGATCACGCTGGCCCACGAGGAAGGAACAGACGCCGAGCTGCTGCGCTATCCAACCAGCGCCTTCGGCGTGCTGCATGGGCTCGTTCGCGCCGTGGACCGCAAGGATCACTACACCAAGAGGCACTCGGAGCGGGAGGCCGAATACGCGGTGCTGATGGGACAGGCCCTCAAGCTTTCCAGCCAGTCGCAGCGGGCTCTGCGCATCGCCGGCCTGCTCCACGACCTGGGCAAGATCGGCATCCCTGACCATCTCCTTCGCAAGCCCGGCCCACTGAGCGAGACCGAACGCAGCGTCATGCAACAACACGTCATCCTGACGGAGCGCATCGTGGGGGGCGTCCCCCAGCTCACCGACGTGCTAGCGGCAGCCGTCAATCATCACGAGTGGTACGACGGCACCGGCTACCCTCGCGGCCTCAAGGGAGAGGAGATTCCCCTGTTGGGCCGCATCCTGGCCATCGCCGATGCCTTCTCCGCCATGACCATGGACCGCCCCTACCGCAAGGCCATGTCATGGTCCGTTGCCATCCAAGAGCTGCGGCGGAGCGCTGGCACCCAGTTCGACGCCGCCCTGGTGGAGGCCTTCATCAACGAGGTGCTGCCCCAGATCGACCAGGAAAAGGCCAAGGCCGCCTAGCCCGGATCGTCCGCAGCGAGCAGCGCCCCTCATCGCGAACCACGGTCACACGCCCTTACTTCGGACTGCGCCCGAGCCGCTTTCGGGGGAACGCCGCTGCGTAGACCAGGCCTCTTTCCCGGCCGCGAACGCCTCGGCGGCAGGTATAATGGTTTTCCGTCCCGAATCGAGGGCGGCCACGCCTTAGGGAGCTCTCATCGCTCCGGGCTCGGCGAGAGACGGACGGGCGCGTTTGTGGAGGACCTATGAAGACGCACACTCACTACTTATGGTTCAATTCGAAGGAACGGCGCGATCTCATCAACGTCACCCGGGAGGTGGAGGATACCGTGCGCGAGTCCGGCGTCCGCGAAGGCTTGTGCCTGGTGAGCGCCATGCACATTACCGCGGGCATCTGGGTCAACGATAATGAGGAGGGGCTGTGGGAGGATTTCTGGGAATGGGCGGAGCAGCTTGCCCCTTACCGGAGGGACTACAAGCATCATCGAACCGGTGAGGACAACGGCGATGCCCATCTGAAGCGCTCCCTCATCCACCATCAGGCCGTCCTGCCGGTGACCGCGGGCAGGCTGGACCTAGGACCGTGGGAGCAGGTCTTCTATGCCGAATTCGACGGCCAGCGCCGCAAACGGGTGGTGATCAAGGTCCTGGGAGAGTAACCGGGCTGCTGGGGGCACACCTGGCGCTGCCTCGGTGGGGTCAGCCGGGAGGCAGACAGTTCGGCCAGGGCCCTCAGGGGCGCTGCGCAGGCGTTGGGCTAGCGGTCGGCGTGACGGGCAAGTCCTTAATCACTGACAGCGTGTCGTCCCTATTGGTGGCCACGTAGATACGGTTGGTGGTCGGGTTGGCGGCCACACCTTTGGGCCCATCTACGAGGCGGCTCCTGGCAATAACGGTGGGCTGGGCCGTGATTGGGTGTGCTCGCTCAAGCTCTTCATCGCGGTTCCCGCCGGCGCAGGCCAGAGCCACCATCGCCACCAAGCCGATGCCGATAAGGATAAGTGGTGGGCGTCTCATGGCGGTCCTCCCTCCCTTCAGCAGTCAGCGGCGGCGGCATTATAGCCCCTGGGCCACACCTCGCTGGCCGTGACGCGCATGTATGTGGACCTAGTAGCGAAGGACCTACAGGACGCCCACCGAAGAGCGAGCCCTAGGGACAACCTGGGGGTGCGCCAGCGGGTGTGAGCGGCGCGTCCTTGACACGCGTGCTAGACTTGTGATGCCCCGCACATCCTGCACACCTGTGTTCCCTGGGGCAAGGGGCCGGAGCGATGAGACGAAACCTGTTGCTGACCCTGGCGGTTGTCGTGGTGCTGCTGCCGTGCATATTCGCCGCGCGGGTGCGCTCGGACCTGTCCTCAGTCATCGACGTGAACAACGCCGGCGCCTTTGTCGAGGTCGGCGAGCGCCCTGGGGAGGCTGCAAGCCTCCTAGACCCAGAAAGGGTCGAGCCAGTTGTGGTACGCCACCCGGGTCGGCGCGATGGCAAAGTTGACGTCATCATCCAGTTTCAAGTTCCGCCTGCCGTGGCAATTGGTGGTCAGCCCCCAGAGGTGCTTGGGCGCCACATGCAGGAGATAGACGCGGAACGAGCGAACCTCGTGGGTGATCTGCCCAGTCTGTGGGCCGAGCCCCGGCCCTTCCAGCACGACTACCGCCGTCTCTTCAATGGGGTAGCCACCACGCTCTCTCAAGCAGACGTGGCGCGCGCCGCCACGCTTCCCTACGTGAAGGCCGTCTTCAAGGACGAGCCGGTGCAGGCGGTACTGAACGACAGTGTGTCACTGATCGGCGCCGACCAGGTATGGAACCTGGTGGGTGCCACCGGCGCCGGGGTCCGGATTGCCGTGATCGACACGGGCGTGGACTACGGCCACCAGGACCTGGGCTCTTGCCTCGGTCTCGGCTGCAAGGTGCTCGGCGGCTACGATTTCGTGAACGGGGACGCTGACCCTATGGACGACCACGGACATGGGACGCATGTAGCGGGAATTGCGGCCGCCAACGGTGTCGTGAAGGGGGTGGCCCCGGACGCCGAGATCCTGGCGTACAAAGTTCTAGGCGCGGATGGTTGGGGCAGCTCCTCGGACATCATCGCGGCCCTCGAAGCAGCCCTGGACCCTGACGGCAACCCGGCCACGGACGACGGGGCGGATGTCGTCAACCTAAGCCTGGGAGGATGGGGTGATCCAGATGACCCGCTCTCGCAGGCTGTCGACAACGGCGTCAGCGCCGGGGTCGTGGTCGCGGCAGCGGCTGGAAACTCGGGGCCATCGCCTCGGTCGGTGGGAAGCCCCGGCACGGCGCGAAAGGCGATCACCGTCGGCGCAACAGACAAGTATGACCTCATCTCGTACCTCAGCTCGCGGGGCCCGGTCATCTGGCAGAACGGAGCGATCATCAAGCCGGATATCGTCGCCCCAGGTGTCAACATCTGCTCATCCCGCTGGGATAGCGCTTGGCCCGGGCTGGAGTGCATCGACCAGGATCACGTCGCCATCTCGGGCACGAGCATGGCGACACCTCATGTCGCCGGCGCGGCCGCCCTCCTCTTGCAAGCACATCCCGATTGGACGCCGACGGAGGTCAAGATGGCGCTGAGAAATACGGCGCTAGATCTGGGCTATGATGTGAACACCCAAGGCTACGGGCGGCTCCGAGTGTTGCCTGCCGCGCAGCTTCCGCACGCGCCGCCCGTCGCCTCGATCGCCACGTCCGGGCTGCTGGTGGACATCACGGATATCTACGGGACCGCAACGAGCAACGACTTCCAGGACTACGCTCTCTACTTCGGGGAGGGCATGAGCCCTGCGAGCTGGACGCTGCTCGAGCAATCGACGACACCGGTGAGTGACGGCATCCTGCACGCCGGCTTCGACCCGTTCGTACTGCCGGACGGCTACCACACCCTGCGATTGGACGTGAGCGACACTGACGGTCTGGTGAGCCAAGACAGAACCCTCGTCGAGATCGACAACCTACGGGTCGCCACACCGCTGAACAACGATGTCCTGCGGAAGGGCGACTTGATCGAGATCCAGGGCTCGATTCTGACTGGCGAGGCGTTCCAGAACTATGTGCTTGAATGGGGATTGGGCCACGATCCCGCCGAATGGTTCACCTCTGGCATGACGCTGGCGAATGGGGGAACCGTGCCGGTGGTCGATGGGCTGCTGGCGACGTGGGACACAAGCGCCATTGGAGCCGGGGACTACTTCACCCTGAGGCTCACGGTGACCAACGACTGGGGGCAGAGCAGCGAGTTCGTCCGAGACCTTCACCTCGACCCCACTCTGAAGCAGGGCTGGCCGCAGCGGATACCCTGGGACTCTCTGCTCTGCCCGTTCGCGCTCGAGACGACCTGGGAATTCTATTCCTATCTCCCGAGGAGCGAACCCGGCCTCACTGCTCCGGCCGGTTCCGTGCCGACGATGTGGACCGGGGCCCCGGACTTCTCCACCCTGGCGAACGAGTGCCGCTACTGGGCAGGCTACCTGGAACCGGTCGTGAGCGACCTCGACGGCAACGGCCACGGCGAGATCGTCGTCTACAAGGGAGGTGAGCCACCCGAGATCCTGGTGTACCGGGACGACGGCTCCCTGTACTGGTCGGTGCCAGTGGGGACGACAGGAGTTCCTGGCGGCAACGTCCACATCCCCCTAGTCGCCGACATAAACAACGACGGTTTCCCCGAGGTCATCGCGCACCATATCTATTCGGCCGTCGCCGGTAGCTCCGAGTTATACGCCTTCGGGCACGATGGCTCGCTGCTCCCAGGCTGGCCTGTTTTCCTGCCGCAGGACGTCCATCCGACGCTCCTGGCGGCCGACCTGGACATGGACGGCTACCAAGAGATAGTGGTCAAGGGGAACGCTGCCGAGAATCGAGCGATGGTCGTTGTCAGTGGGGACGGGCAGATCGTCTCGCAATGGGGTCTGCCGTTGAAGACGTGGGGCGCATCCATAGAATCGAGCCCGGCCGTAGGAAACCTAGATGACGACCCTGAGCTGGAGATCGTCTCCGCTGACCCCAGTGAGTTCGCCGGCTACGACTGGGACACCGGCGAGTGGAACAATACCGGCGTGATCCATGTCTACGACATGGACGGTTCCGAGCTTCCGGGCTGGCCGGTATACACAGACGGCATCATCTTCTCCTCACCCGCCGTCGGGGACATCAACCAGGACGGGCAAAACGAGATCGTGGTCGGGCTGATGTACGCGGGGGACGCGCCAGACTACCGGTATGGCGGAGTGTATGCCTTCGACAGGACGGGCAACGTCCTGTCCGGTTGGCCGTTCGAGAAGGGCTGGAACTTCTGGTCCTCTCCCTCGCTGGGGGACATGGACGAGGACGGCGACCTGGAGATCGCGACCAGCAGGTTGGGATTCGTGACGTATGTCATCCATGACGACGGCACCCCGGTTGCCGGATGGCCGCAATACACGGCATGGAATGACTATTACTCCACCATTCTCGGCGATGTGGACGGCGACGCCGCTCCGGACGTCTTGACGGCCGCTGGCACGGGCGTCTACGCCTGGCGGTACGACGGCAGCGCGATTGGAGGATTCCCGAAGGTCACGGAGGTGGATGCGCAGGCGCCGGCGACGATCGCGGACATCGACCAAGATGGGCAGGTCGAGCTGGTCGCGAGTTCAGACTGGGACCACGATTCCGAGGCCCAGACTGGCAAGAGCCGGGGCAGCCTGTACGTGTGGGACATCGCGGCAACCTACGACGCGCTATCGATGGAATGGCCCCACTTCCACCACGACGCCCAACACACGGGACTGTACAATCCCGATACCGACGCCGATGGTTGCGCAGACGGTGAGGAGTTGGGGGCGGACCCCGCCCTCGGTGGCCAGCGCGACCCGCTGAACCCCTACGACTTCTACGACGTGCCCGTTCCCACCGCCTTCAACGGCGGCACCCTGGTGGACAGGGACCAGGCCATCACTATTATCGATGACCTCCTGGCCGTCCTGGAGTACTCGGGCACGTCGGATGGCGGTCCCTGCAACAGCGGCCCCGACGGCATCCCCAGCACCCCTGACGACAGGTGCTACAACCAGGACAACAACGGAGACACCCTGGACGACGGAATGCTCTACGACCGCTCCGTGGGCGCCCTGTGGTCCGATGCGCCCGACGCAGCCATCACTATCATCGTGGACGTGCTGCTGGTGCTGGCCCAGTCGGGCCATAGCTGCCAGGCGCCGCCGTAGGGCTTTGCCCGCGAAGCTGGCAGCACCGGGGCCGGTCGGGAAGGCTGCCCCATGCATTTGCTGGCGGCCGGGCTAGTGGCCACAAGATGGCCACCGCTGGGAACAACCTGCGGGTGCGGCAACGGGCGTGAGGACACCGCCAGCGGTGGCAACGTAAGGGGCGAGGCTACAGGTTACTCGCGTACATAGGGAAAAGGCGGGCCGCTGGAGAACTGCTGCCTGCGTCTATGTTGGCCGGGGTGCCCGGTTCGGCTATACTCTCCGGCGGCGAGCGTCTGACGGATTATCCGCCCTCTAGAAACCCGTTTGGAGCCTGGTGCAGGCAGACCCGGTTTCGAACTTTGCTTCATCGACTGCAAACCGTGGATTTCGACCTGCTGGCTGTCCGGCCAGAGGGGATGCTCCTGGACGTGGGGTGTGGGTCGGGGGGACTGCTGTATAGGGTTCGCGGCCGGGTCCGTCGGACCGTAGGGCTGGACCTGAGCGCCGAAGCACTCCGGGCGGCGAGGGCCGCCCTCCAGCGAGGGCAAACGGGGCCAGGAGACGCCCAGGTCAGCTTCGTACTCGGAGACGGCACGCGCCTTCCCTTCAGAGAAGCCTCCTTCGACAGTATCATCTGCACGGAGACCCTGGAGCACGTGCCGGATGACGGCGCCGTCCTCTCCGAGCTCGCCCGCGTCCTCAAACCGGGCGGGCGCCTGGCGGTGAGCGTGCCGGACACCCTGCCCGAGGTCATCCAGCGCCGGCTGGCCCCCTGGAGCGGCTGCCTGCCGGGAGGCCACCTGCGCATCTACGGTCGCCGAACGATCCTCCAGAGGATCGAAAGGGCCAGGTTTCAGCCCTACCTCAAGCGCTGGCGACACTCCCTGGAGGCGATCTACTGGATCCTGCTGTATATGATCGATAGCAGCCCTTGGCTGCAAACGTGGGCTGATCGGAAGCTGAAGGACTGGCGCCAGCGGCTCAGCAAGAAACCCTACTCGCTCTTCTATCACTTCTTCGACGACGTGGGGAACCGGTTCCTGCCCAAGAGCGTGGTCATCTACGCAAGGAAGCCCCCTGCCGAGGACCAGCCACGGCCATGAAGGATGGTGCCATCCCCGCCACATACGGCTCTGCGTACGCCCGGCTTCCGGGGCTACGCCGACTACATGCTTACGGAGGAGTTCCAGCACGCCCTCGACGAGCTACTGGAGCTGGCGCGCGTGGATAGCGGGCCTGTGACGTATCCCGCAGAGGAGACGGGGCAGCGCTGAGCGCGGTCGGGACTGTACGGGCTTCGCTGGTACGAGGAATGCCTGCGCGTTACAATGCGGGTGGCAAGAGATTGGCCAGGGTACATCGCCTGAGGGAGGCGGATAAGTCGTGAGCCGGGTGGTGTTCGAGCACTTGACGAAGCGCTTCGGCCAGGTCG
>Ga0114930_10005217_pt1 | contig 10753 bp, 11 predicted proteins | sample AnhtaG_FD_87300 | JGI IMG/M metagenome (GOLD analysis project Ga0114930, IMG submission 87300) | Deep subsurface microbial communities from Anholt, Denmark to uncover new lineages of life (NeLLi) - Anholt_01485 metaG | ecosystem: Environmental > Aquatic > Marine > Oceanic > Sediment | place... | reverse complement strand
CTGCTCACTCAACCCCTTTTGCGTAACTGGATTTATTAAACATTTCTAGGAAGAGACAAGGTTAGATCGTCTGGGAACATGGAGTGGAAGCAAACGTATGGGGGAACAGGGTCAGATATTGCTTCTTCTTTGGTTGAGACGACTGATGGTGGATATGTAATAGCAGGATACATGTACTCGGTTGGTGCTGGAAACAGTGATGTTTGGTTGATTAAAACGGACGAAGCGGGTGTTATTCCCGAGTTTCCATCATGGGCTATTCTGCCTTTGTTCCTGATTGTCACATTATGTGCTGTAGGCATCAAAAAGAAAGTGTTCCATCAGATTTCGTAATAATTAGAACATACCCAAAAAAAAGATGAAAAAGAAGCGTAAACTCCAACTCCTGTGTAGATAATAAGTATCGGAAGTATTTAGATGGAATTCATAAACAGTTTATTTTGGAATATTAATGTCAGGGTATGGAATCAAGTTATTTCTTCTTTCTAATTCTGCCACTAGCGATCTTGGTGTTCTTTCTTGTAGCTTTAGTGATATACAATGCAAGAAAGGAAGAAGACGATTACGAAAAAGAATTGAAGAAACTTAGACAATTATTGTTTTCGGGAAAACTGGATAGAAAAACTTTTGTAAATATGAGAAACAGGCTAAAACATGAGAAAGTCTTCACTAGCGAATCAAAGAAGCTCTTCTCGCTTCTATCTGACGACAAACTTGACAAAGAAACGTATGTCCGGTTAAGGCAAGCGCTTGAAAAATCTTTCAGAGACAGTTGACAAACTCGATGATAACACAAACGAAGTTTACACGAAAGAGTCCTTCGATGCTTCTAAATTTTGACGTATAGAAAAACAAAATAGTCATCGATACGATTCTTTTTGAAGAGTTGATTACACATTGAAGATTGAGACGCAACGCAGCTTTGAGCACAAAATGGTAGAATTGAAGGCAAGAGTCGGCGACCACGAATTTTTGAGAAAAAAATTGTCTGCTCTAGGAGCCGAGTATACTGGGACTTTTCAGCAATCGGATCTCTATTTCAAGGTCCCTGAAGGAAGATTGAAGCTTAGGGAAGTGGAGAATAATGGCAATGTAGAGTTGATTTATTATGAAAGAGAGAACATCGCGGGACCGAAAAGCGATGATGCCTTTATTCTCAAGGTTCAAGAACCGGAAGACTTGAAGAAAATCCTCAAGAAGATATTGACTCCTCTCATCGTCATAGAAAAAGTTAGAGAAATCTATCAGTATCAAGGGACTCAGATTCATCTGGACACGGTCAAGAAACTCGGGAAGTTCATTGAATTCGAAAGACAAACTGCTGATGATCCAAAAAGTATCGAAAAAGATCAACAGATTCTAGAAAAATTGATGGAGAAGCTGGAGATAAACCCAAGCAATCTTGAAACTCTATCTTACAGCGACCTAGTTGAGACATAAACACGAAAGAAAGGGAGAATTACCAGAAAAAGCTTGTTTTCAACAATGTTCTGTTATTAGTCTCCTAATATGATTGAGAAAACGGTACGTTTTGGGCATATTTGGCAAACGTGAAGTGCTGGATATATCGAGTTTTGGAATATGTCTTCTAGGGTAGGATACTATTTATCCTGAATATGGATAGTGGGTTCATTGTATTTGGGTAGGGACTGTATCATGGCTTATGTAATTGAAATAGAGCTTCCTCTTTCTGGTAATTGGTTCAAGTACTTCACCAGCGTAGATTCCTTGGAAGAAGCCGAGAGCATCAAACAGGCTGCAGAAGGAAACATCAAAACGAGGATACTGAAGAACTATTAACGCAGAAAAACTGCGCGTAATGTTTCTTCTGTCACCCTTTTGTGTTAGTAACTATTTTTAGTAGATAATCTGCTGGAAGAAAATGTGCGCACGCAATCTTTTTTGTGATGTATTCTGCCTTTCTTTTGTTATACAAAAAGTGTTTGTTGATTCGATGCTGCGTAAGTATTAATAGCAACTTTGGTTGAACTATTCGTTTAATTATCAGGGTGAGGTAAAAAGTGAGTGTTTCACTTGAGAATATACGGAAAGACATTCGAATGCGAGAAGAATCGGATCGGCAGATGTCGAATGCATGGCTTTTAGTTTACATTTTACCTATAATTATTGGCATTGTAGCCACTGGGTACACAATTATTTCTTTATTGAACTACTTTTCTTCATTTGATCCCTTCGTTCCAACATATAATTATCCCTATGATGAATTTGCTGCGGGACTTGTAATATTCCCATGGATTGGAATTATGCTGTCTGGTCTAATCAGCTTCGTAGTGTCAATAGTTCTTACATACATGCTTGTTAACAGACGCAGCACACACTTCAAGAGACAGAAGTTTCTTTCTGAAGACCTCATAGTTACGATCGTTTCTCTAGCAAAAAAGAAGGAAATCGAAGTGGAAGCCATTCTGTCGCCAGTCGAAAGAACCGTACGAGAAGCAAACGCTGAAGAAACCGAGAAAAGTGCAATACTTTGGGCGATTCTGTCGGCGTTTGTCCCATTTGTGCAGTGGTATGTCAATTACTTCCTCATGAAAGATTTCTACAGGCATGAACGGAGAGAAGATGGATTCTGGGAGGACCTCGGCAGGACACTGAACAAATTAGGCATCAAATTTTCTGTGCCACGAAGAACTGAAGCTATGCCTAACAGAAGTTTTGTCTTGTATCTAATTCTGACAATAATAACTATGGGCTTGTTTGGAGTATACTGGATTTATGTTCTGCTGAAAGACCCCAATGAACACTTCAAATATCACATAGAAGCAGAAAGCCAGCTGTTAAGCGCTCTTGAATCGGTTGCAATCTAGAAAAGCTCCGAAATATCCCTTCCACCTTCTTATTTCTCTAACTCTTTTGTTCTCTGAACGAGACGATAGGCTCGAACCACAGGTTGTCTATATTCCAAGAAGATATGGGGTAATATACGTCTCTATGGCAGCTGCAATCATGAGAAGTATGATGGATGTCCCTGCGAGAATCAAAGTGTCTTTTAGTCTCTGTTTAACTTTGTCTCTTTCCACTTTTCTGCCCTTTACTTTAGCAATTATTGCCTCAGTGATTGTCACTTGCCACAAAACTATGGAAGCAAACTGGAGTAAAAAGGCGGGTATCTCGATTATGCCATGGGGCACCAATCCTATTATCGGATAAGCTATGCCCTGTTTTGCTCCCACTATCACAGCTATCACTCCGATTAGTCCACTGTTAAGCAGAATCTCAAGCCCCAGCAATAATGGTCCTAAAACCGGAATCCAAACAAGCATTCTAATCGGATTCCAGAAATGACCGCTGTTATTTAGGAAAATGTATGAAAAGAACGTTCCAGTGAACGGAGAGGGAATATCCTCGTAATTCAACGTTGACTGTACGAGCGAACTTAACCTGTCTGAGAACTCTGGAGCCAAAGAAAAAACGAAAATCGTGGCAATTATAGCGAGCGACAGCATTATGAAGAAAGCCAATGTTGTCGCCTTAATGATCAGACTGTTTCGTTGAATAGCACCTTTGAGTGCCTCCGCCGCTTTCAAGAGCAGTGACTTGAGACGCAGAAACAAATCCTCCAACAGTCTGATAGCCTATTCATGATTAAAACTTTTGTCAGAACAAGAAAAAAGCTTCAATTCTGGCAGCATCTTTTACAGTTTACAACTGCTTTATTGGCTTATCCTCAAAAGACGAAAACATAAAAATACGGTTTATTTTGTAGCGAATATGTTTTAAAGTCGTGAACGTCTCATACACAGAGAATTCTTTCATCTATAGGTTGCGGAAAGAGCGCAGATGACAATTCAGTTGAACGAACGCCTGAAAGAGAACGTGCTAAAGCTATGTAATGATATTGCTGGTTCTCGCCAAATCACCGCCGTTTGCGTCTACGGTCCATGGGTTTGCGGATACGCCGACAAAAAGACTGACGTAAACGTTTTACTGATTCTTGACCGCTTCACTCTCCGCCTAAACACCTACTCTGAGACTGTGGATGACGTCAAAGTCTCGGTTTTGACAGTTAACCGTTTGGACTTTGAAAGAGACGTGAACAAAGGCTGGCTAGGGGAGTTCTTCGCCGAAAAACTCGCTGTTCCATACGAACCATTAAAGAACGGAGAATACCTGCGGCTCCATGAAGTGAAAATAAAAAAGAGAACTGTTTCGGAGCTTCTCGAGAACCTGATCTTAGAATTTCCCGAATCATCTCACGAGTTCCTCATCAAAAAAGAATACTTCATGTACGAAGTTATGATGAGACGAGCTAGAGTATTTCCTCCCTTAACATACAGTTTCCTTAACATGTCAAGGGGAAATCTTGGAAGAAAAAACGTGGAAGCGATTATGGAGGGATACCTGAAAGCCCTCAAAGAACTGGAGAAAGAAAACATAGTTTTCCATTCAGATGGCTACATCAAAATCACACGAAGCCATATTGATGCTGTCAAAAGGCGGAAATTGAGGCTTCCTCTCTTTCTCAAGTCAATTCAGAGACTAGTACTCCCTCCTCTTCTCAGCGTCTTTTCAGAATCTGCAAGTTCCTTTATTCAGGACCAGAGACTATTCATGAAAGCCAACAAAAAAGTTAGAGCTGGCGGGCTGGTTTCCCGACTGGAAGACCCCAAAAAATACGTTTTGCTCCCCACGCCTCTTGGACCCATTTCCCTCTCAGACAAATCTGGCATTGAAGATGTGGCTAGACGGATCATCCCAGATGGCGAGTTTTCGAAGATGAATGTCAAGAATATTGGAGGGGTCTTGAATGATGTCTACCTTCTTACTATAACAAAAAATGGTGAAGAACAAAAATTTGTTGTTAAACAATTCATAGATTGGTCGAATCTCAAATGGTTATCTCTAACCCTGTGGTCTTTCGGAACCACATCCTTCTCCGTGCTTGGGCGATCTAGACTAGAGAAAGAATACGCCATAAACACGTTTCTGCACAGCAAAGGTTTTCCAGTTCCCAAAATTTTCTATATCAGCCATCAAAAACGCTTGATCTTCGAGGAGTTCATTGAGGGAGAGGAACTCGTGGAAACTATCAAGCGGATTATATCATCTAATAAAACTGAGACTGATGTTGCTTTGGTGAGGGCGGTGGGGCGAAAGATAGCGGAGGTGCATAGCTTGGGCGTCAGCTTGGGCGACTGCAAACCAGAGAACTTTATTGTTACAAAAGATGATATTGTCCTATTGGATCTTGAGCAGGCAACAAGAGATGGTAATCAAGCATGGGATATTGCCGAATTTCTGTACTATTCAGGACATTATAGTCCACCATTGTCTTCCACCAATGCTGCGAGCATCATAGCCCGAAACTTTATTGAAGGCTATCTGGAAGCTGGAGGAAAAAAGGAGACCGTGAAGAAAGCTGCATCAGCGCGATACACCAAAGTCTTTAGCGTCTTCACGCCACCACATGTCCTACTCGCTATCTCTAGTATCTGCCAAAAAATGGGAAAAGAACTGGCTAAAAGCGAATCCTAAAACATACAAAAAGTGTGCTGTGTTCTATTCCGTGAAACCATATTATCTGCCGTGTTTCCTTCATAGGTGTTGGCTGAGAACCTGAACTTCGTTTTCTGATATCCAGCCCTTGTCTCTTAGTTCTGTTACTCCTCTTTTGATGCCTACCTGTGACTCTGTTGTTCGTAAGATGTTAGCTTTGATTCCCGCCTCTGTTATCTCCTTTTCAAACACGGGATTCTCTTGAGTTAAGTACACAAGCTGGTCAAGAAGGTCTGCGATAGCTTGTGAACGAGACTGGAGAAACGATTTCATTTTTCCGGCTCCGAAGACGCCCTTCAATTTTGTTTTGATTCCCATGCTGCCTACATATGATGGAGGATAGACAACGTATCTTTTCCCAGCTTCTGTTTCGTAACAAACGAAATAGACGGGAAGGTAAACGAGGGCATTCTTTCTTCTTCTTTCTAGGGCGCCCATGCTGTTAGTCTCGTTTAAGGATACCTCTTTTGCTTTAATCATCACATCAATCTGTTTAATTATAGAAGAGGTACTCTCCCCTAAATCTGCTAGTTCCTGATGTTCCAGTCTGACTCTAGCTTCCTTTGCAGCTTCTATGTCCCGGAGAGCCTTCATTGCCTCTTCAATGCGATCATCTGGTTTCGTTCTCGCCCTAGACACCTCAATTTTCTTTGCATCCTCAACGTTCTCTATTTTCCTGTCAATATCCTTGATTTCCTTATTCAAACTTGGAATCTTCTTCTTGATTTTATCCAGTTTTTCGGTTATCTGAAACTCGCCAGCTTCGTCTTTATTTTCTCTGGAACCTTTTATGTCAGCCTCATAGCGTTCTCTGTCGCTTGATACACGTTCAAGTGTTCTTTCTATTCTAACCCTGTTTTGGTGAAGGGTGCAGAGTTTTCTGTCATATTTTTTGGAGATTCTGGTGACATCTTCATCGCGTTTCTCTTTGATTTTGGTTATTTTCTTCATTACTTTGGGTTTAACCTTCTTTATTCTTTTGTCAAACTCTTTCATGGTCTTCTTCATTTCTGTTTGAAGAGCTTTCACCTGTTCTCTTGTCCCTTTACTGAGGGACCTCATGCTTTTGCTTAGGTTTTTTATTTCCTCTTCTATCTTGTCTCTTAAGTCAGAAAGCTTATCGATGGAAGCTGAGACCTCAGACGCGTCCAGCGTAGGAGATAAAATCGCTTTTGTTGTTACGACTTTTCCGATATCCTCTGCGTCTTGGAGATAATTCATTAAATCTTGCATGAACGCCGGATTTCTGATAAGCCCTTCTATCGTTTTTTCCTCTTTTCCGGAGAATTTTTGGAAGTAGCTGGCGTTCTGGGATAGGGCTGCACAGTAGGCTTCGCGTGACCTAGAGCTTGCTTGAATGTCACTGTCGAAGGCTTTGACGTCTGGAATTACATCGTAAGATATTGACTGATTCGTGAATTCGAGTCCGTCGAAGATGAGGGTTCTTCCTTTCCATGGAATCAGCCATATGGGGTAGCATGTTTCGGCTATGAACGCCAGTTTTTCTTCTGGTTTCTTCAGGACACGACCTTCGCCCTTCTTTCTGTCTCTTTCGGCTAGATAGAAGATTGCCGCCATCTCCATGTCTTTAGTGAATGGTATGTACCTGTCTTTGGCTGGAGCGGCGAATGGGAGAATAAGTTTTCTAACTTTTTTATCCAAGTTTCACACCCGTTCCAGTCCATCTAAGCTGAATTTTACATGTATTATCATGATTCTTATTTGTCATGATTTAAGTCTTGCGTCCTTAGGGTATAGCTGAATTCGAGTTTATCTTAACCCTGAAATGTTATTTAGGCTTTGTTGCTTTACGGGTCGTCAGCAGAAAAAACTAACATACCCTATTAAACAGTATGCAACTTGAACATAAGCTGGTGCGCGGAGCCTTTAAATTGCTGGTAAATATTTGCAATTGTCGGTAGATAACTGTGAATTACTGGAAAGGTATCCCCTTGGGGGAAAAGCCCCCGAAGTTGCTGAATGCTGTTATTGAAGTTGTGAGTGGTTCAAGAGACAAGTACGAGTACAAGTCGGAGTGGGAAGCTTTTGTTTTGGATCGGATAATTCCTTCTTCGGTTGTTTTTCCTGTTGAGTACGGTTTTATTCCTCAAACATGGTATGATGACCAAGACCCGCTTGACATCATGGTTATGAGCTATGAACCTTTAGAGGTCGGCTGTATTGTCCGTGTTCGGGTTATAGGCGTTTTGATGATTGAGGACGAAAAAGGTGCTGATCCAAAGATTTTGTCGGTTCTTGTTGACGATGCACGATTCGAGGGAGTCAAGGATATAACTGATGTTCATATACACAAGCTTAGGGAAATACAGGAATTCTTTGAAACCTACAAACGCTTAGAGCCTCACAAGTGGGTCAAAATAAAAGAGTGGCAAACCGCAGAAACCGCACAAGAAATTGTTCAATACGCCGCCAAACAATACAACGAACACAAAGCATAAAGAATGCCGCAACTGGTGTCCCACATACTTTTAGTGTGAACTATCAGTCTCTCTTTCCATTACATTTCATGTGCTCCCATGATTCGGACCAAAAAGGATTTTTGTGTTCCACACTAGTGAGTTTACGATGGAATATGGCGCTGAAGGCTGTACTCTTTGATTTGGGTTTGACTCTCATAAGAACTGCGTCTTTTCCAGAAATCTATAGACGAATTCTTGCCCGTTTCGGGATTACGGCATCACTTGACGATATTGTCTTGGCTCAGAAAGAGACCGAAAACGAGTTTGACACGTCAACTTATGATGAAAATCGGCGAAAAGAGTTCTGGACCAACTATAACGTTTCCTTGCTCAAAAAGATGGGTGTAGAAGAGAACACGGTCTTTGTGGCTGAACAGATTGATGCGCTTTGGTGGGAGTGTTCCCATGTGCAGGTTTACCCAGATGTGGAGCCTACTCTCTCTGGGTTGAGAGCCAAGGGCTTGAAGTTAGGGCTTGTGTCTAACGGTTTCAAGCAGGACCTTAATCATGTTCTGGGCGAGTTGGGGCTGGAAAAATGGTTTGATGTGGTTGTGTGTATTGACTCCTGCAACTGCGCCAAGCCGGATAAAGAGATTTTTCTTTATGCTCTAGACAAGCTTGGAATAGAACCGCATGAAACCGTTTTTGTCGGCGACTCTGCTGTACACGATTATGAAGGCGCACTAGGAGTGGGCATTAAGCCCTACCTCATAGACAGAGAAGGAAAGCTTCCAAGCCAATATAACAAAATTGCGAAGCTAACCGAATTACTAACCCTTGTGTAAGATCCAACAACAATCATTTAGTATAAATATGGTGATTGCGTCAAGACGTTAGATAGAACTTACGTGATAATGATGACTGAACTAATTGCCGAAGGCGACGACATTTTCCTTTACTTAGACAGAAGAAGAACATATCTTGTTAAAGTGGAGGCAGATAAGAGCTTTCACACACATAAAGGCTACATCCAGCTAGGCGACCTGATAGGAAAAGAGTATGGAACCCGAATAGCCAGTAGCATGGACATAGAATTCGTTGCACTAAAACCCAACATCCGCGACTACATCTTCAAAACAAACAGACGAACCCAAATATCCTACCCAAAGGACATATCCCTCATCATCATGTTCAGCGGAATAGGACCCGGAAGCCGCGTAGTCGAGGCGGGAACCGGAACAGGCGCCCTCACAAGCGCCATAGCACACTACATCAAACCCGCAGGTCGAGTCTACACTTACGAGGTTCGGCAAGAGTTTGCGAAAAATGCTAAAAAAAACTTGGAAAGAGCCAAACTCTTGGAGTATGTGGAATTAAAAGAGGGGGATATAACCGAGGGCATTGAAGAAAAAGATTTGGATGCAGTAATTTTGGACATGGCAACGCCGTGGCTGGTCGTTCCTCATGCTTATACTGCGTTGAAGGGCAGTGGGGTGTTGGTGTCTTTTAGTCCGACCATTGATCAGGTTGTGAAGGCTGTGGAAGCGTTAACTGATTATGGGTTCGTGGGCATCGAAACTGTTGAGACTCTTATGCGGTTTATGCAGGTGGTGAGGGGGAAGACGCGCCCCCAAACCGTGATGACTGGACATACTGGTTATCTCACGTTTGCTCGCAAAGCCATCAAACTAGAGCAGGATTGTTAGGAAAGCTCCACTTGGTTGATTTCCGCTAGGGTTTCTAGGTTGTTCATCTTTAGTTTCATGCTGGATATCGTGTAGAGCACATTGTCTATGTATAGGCTTCTTTGCACTGAGTAGTCTGACCCGAAGTAGTAGCTGCGCTTCAGCAAGTCTGCATTGTCATCCATGTGGGTGATTCTGCCTCTAAATTCCAAACCATCTAGGGATATGTCGAAGACGTATGCGCCCTGCCACACAGGTTCGCCATGTGCCCATGAAGGAATCTCTTCATCGTATTGGCTTGGGTCTATCTTCGCCTCCCTGACAGGTATCACGAGAAGGTTTCGTGCTCTGTCGAACAGCAGCGCCTTGTGGTCATACAAGATTGGAGAGTCTGTTCCTCTGTCCCCTATCTCATACTTGGCTAATTCCACCGGATTCGAAACATCGCTTACGTCGAAGAGGGATATCTTCATTCCCTGATACCATGCGAAATCCTCTTTTGCTTCATACACGGTTTCTTTGCCTATTCCGATAATGTGGTTTTCGTCGTATGGGTGAAGGTAGCCTGAGTAACCTGTTATTTTGAGTTGCCCCAGAACCTTGGGTGCAGTAGGGTTTGATAGGTCTATCACAAAGAGGGGGTCAATGTTTCTGAATGTCACTACGTAGCATCTGTCGCCCATGAATCTCGCTGAGTAAATCTGTTCTCCTGGAGCCAGGTCTTCCAGCTTTCCAACAACATTGAGGTTCATGTCGAGAACGTAAACGTTATTCTTTGAAGTTGCTTCTTCAGCAAATGTTCTCCAGTTAAAGTTATTGGTTGTTGTTGCAATCCTGAAATAGCCGTTGTGTTCATCCATGGAAAACTGGTTAAGCACGTAACCGGGGACTTCACCTTGTGCTGCAAACGTTATAGCTTGTTTGTCTATTTTGATTCTTTGGATAGTTGTTTTCATGGTTTCGTCTTCTTGCCATGTGTAATCGGGGAAAGTCAAGTAGATGTTGTTCTGTGAAACGTATATGGCGCTGGTGCCTCCCAACAGTATCGTTTCGTGGGTTGGTTCTTGGGCGTCATTCTGGATGTTAAGGGCAACGATGCTTGTGAAGCTGTAGGAAGTGTCTGAGAAGTTG
>Ga0114930_10005216_pt1 | contig 10753 bp, 7 predicted proteins | sample AnhtaG_FD_87300 | JGI IMG/M metagenome (GOLD analysis project Ga0114930, IMG submission 87300) | Deep subsurface microbial communities from Anholt, Denmark to uncover new lineages of life (NeLLi) - Anholt_01485 metaG | ecosystem: Environmental > Aquatic > Marine > Oceanic > Sediment | place... | reverse complement strand
TTTACTCCACCGATTAAAGCCAGATTTTCCCCATCGGAGATTAATAAATCACCGTTTTTCCAGATACGGCAAAATTTCTCTGGCAAATCACCTGCATCCTTGATTACTTTAACCTGAAACTCTGCTCCTCGAAGAAGAAAGGTGATGAAGAAAAGAAGAATTATCAAGGTTGGGAATAAAAATTTATTGAAGGTTCTCATTTCAGCCCCCTTTTATTTAAGCACAGCTTTATTTAAAATAAAACACCTGTTCTAAAAAGATAATAGTTGGAGGGAGAGTTTTAAGCTTAATTTTCTTCGGGCTCAAAAATATATCTCCGGAGGCAGCCAGCTCCCGCTTAGTGGACGAGTCTTGCACCCTTAATCTGTTCCCGTACCTCCTTATCTTAAAATATAGGGACAATTCTGGAAGTTATCCCTCCTCTGGCAAGGTCTCCTGCTACAAGAAGAGAATGGCAGAGAGGAATTTGCTCACCTCGACCATATCCTTTCCAGCGAAGGAGATGGTCCTACCGTCCAGCTGCTTCACCCCAGGAAGCATCCCCACCAGAGAAGGCATAGACCCTCGTCCTTAAAGGTTATCTCCAGGGTGACAGGGGTCTGGAGCTTATAGGGTCGGAACTCCTTCAGCCTCTTGAGGGCTCTAATAGCCCCCTCCTTAATAAGCTGCTGGGCTTTCTCCGGATGGTCTTGGCAATCGTCCCTATCCCCTCTTTGACCACCACCCCTTCCACATCCCCCAGCAACTTCTTAACTTGGCCGACTGCTGTCTTGTCACCAGAAATCAGCGCCACCAGCACCTCGAAATGCCCAGCAATGGCGGCGTTGACCCCCCTCTCCGAAACTTATGGTCACCTCTCATAAGGCTATATTGTCTAAATTTATATCAGAGATGAGCCCATTAGTCAAGAGACAAGCAGAAGGAGAGAGATTATTGACAACCACTTAAGGAGGTGGGATAATGTTTTTTGCTGCTTTTAACACCAACAAGAAGGGGGATGAGATATTATGAAAGGAATCTTAAGGCTCTTTTTAGCATTGGGAATAATAGGGCTCCTTCTCATTGGGCTCTATCTCCTTTTTCCTCAACCCTTGCCCTACGATCTGGCGATCATCGGCGGCATGGTGGTCGACGGAACAGGGAATCCCTGGTTTAAGGCAGATGTAGGGATCAAGGGGGAAAGGATTACATACATCGGTGTCATCCCGGAAAGGGAAGCCACTGAGGCTATAAGAGGAGAGGGACTGGTGGTGTCACCTGGCTTCATCGACATCCATACCCACTCCGACCGTGGACTACTGGCTAACCCCCGGGCTGAGAACTACCTCTACCAAGGGGTTACCACTGTGATAGGAGGAAACTGCGGTGGCTCTTCATACCCCATTGGCGAGCACCTGGAAAAGCTCCGCCAGCAGGGCATCAGCCTGAACTTCGCCATCCTTGTTGGGCATAACACTATAAGAAGCAGGGTTATGGGTATGAAGGATGTCCCTCCCACCCCCGAGGAGCTGGCGGAGATGAAGCGGATGGTGGAGCTGGGGATGAAACAGGGGGCTGTGGGGCTTTCCACCGGGCTAAAATATGTCCCTGGAGCTTACGCCTCCACCGAGGAAGTAATCGAGCTGGCTAAGGTCGCCGCCCAATATCACGGCATCTACGCCACCCATATGCGAGAGGAGGGATTGGGGGTCATAGAGGCGGTAAAGGAAGCCCTCCTGATAGGGGAAGAGGCGCGTCTACCGGTACACATCTCCCATCATAAAGTGATGAGCGCTGACCTCTGGGGCGCCAGCAAGGAGACCCTCCGCCTGATAGAGGAGGCTCGTTCCCGCGGGGTGGAAGTAACCATCGACCAGTATCCCTACCCGGCTACTAGCACCGGCTTAACCGTTCTCTTCCCCCCCTGGTCCCTTGTTGGGGGTTCCGAAGAACTTAAGGGGAGGCTCAGCCACCCGGAGACCCGCCAGAAGATAAAAGAGGCTATCGTCTACAGCATAGTCCACGACAGGGGAGGAAGTGATATAGGCAACATCACCATCACCTCTTTCGAGGCTGACCAGTCGTTGGAGGGCAAGAACCTGGCGGAGATAGCCCGCCAGTGGGGCTTGGAACCCACCCCTCTAAATGGGGCGGAGATCGTCATGGATATTCAACTGGAAGGGGGTGGAAGCGCCATCTACCACTGCTTGAATGATGAGGATATTGAGCGGATAATGAGATACCGAGGCGCTATGGTCGGCTCCGATGGGGGAATAACCATCTTCGGGCAAGGAGTAGTCCATCCCCGGAACTACGGCACCTTTCCCAGAGTATTGGGACACTATGTAAGGGAGAAAGGGGTCCTCACCCTGGAGCATGCCATTCGTAAAATGACCTCCCTGCCTGCCCAGACCCTAAGACTTCCTGACAGAGGTGTGCTCAGGGTAGGAGCTTATGCTGATATTACGGTTTTTAACCCCCTCAGGGTGATTGACAAAGCCACCTGGGAGAACCCCCACCAGTATCCCGAAGGAATAGCCTATGTGCTTGTCAACGGCAAAGTGGTCATATCCAAGGGGAAGCATACCGGAGCCCTTTCCGGCTATGTGCTGAGGCGAGAGGATAAAAAATAGCGGATTGAAAGGGGCTCCACAAGAACCCTTCCTCCAATCCGCCTGAAAGTCTTTTTCAGGAGAGCTGTAAGAGATTGCTCACTGCTCCCCAATAATGGAGAAGCTCTCGATTAGCTTAATCCATCTCTGCTTCCGGGTTTTCTCATCCTCTTCCCCTAAGGATGCACCACCGTCTGGCAGCGATGGGGTGGAAGCAGATTCAAACTTGCGGATTTCCTCGATCTTCTTCGCCTCTTCGCGCAGCCAGTTGCGAGCCTCCTCCCCCTCGAGAAGCTGAGAAAGCTCAGCATCCGGCTCCGAAGGCTTTATGGCTAACACCCACCCAGAACCATAGGGGTCTGAATTCGCCAAAGCAGGCTCCTCGGCTAACCTCGTATTTACCTGCACCACCACTCCGCTAATGGGAACTCTCAATTTAGCAACACCGAACCTGGTCTTCACTTTGAACCCTGGCTCTCCAGAATCAACCTTGTCGCCCACCTGCGGCAGCGTTACCTCTTTTATCCCTCCTACCAGCTGCTGGGCAAAATCGTCTACGCCAACCTTCAGCAAATCTTTGCCCTCTCTCCGTATCCAGGTATGCCCCTTGTGGTAGTTGAGATCAATGGGGAGCGAGTAGCCCTCCACCTTGGTTTTCTTCTTGAGGTCGGAGACCTTGATGCGGGGTCTCTCCTTTACCAGATGGTAGTCGAGCATATCCTGCATCATCTGGTCGTAGGGGCAGGTGCCACATTCGTAATTTCTGGCGCAAATCTTATGGCTGACCGCCCCCTGCAACATGTAGCGGCACGGTCTCTGGTCACCAGGCAACCTACGCAGCTTGGACGACAGAGCAGTGAAGCCAACAGCATCCCCAGCTGCCGAACCGGGAGCCGCAGAATCCATCAGCATCTGATTGAATTCACAGGTGGCGCAGTTGTAATCGTTGGTGCAAATCCGATAGGAGACCACCCCCGCTTTCATCCAGATGCACTGTTTCTCCTCAGCATTTTTTTTGTTGTTAGCCATTTTTCTCCCCTCTTTTCTATAAGTACCTTCCGATGAGAGCGCCTCTGGTGGGTTTTGATGGGCTACCTCCTTGAAGACTTCACACTCAAAGTGCTTCCCCCCGAGGCAGTAGCATGGCTCATTGGAGGCACCCTCCGGAATCATCACACTCTTAGGGTATGCCTTACAATAACGAACCACTATGCTTTCTAAAAATGGGCATCTCATTTTCTGACCTCTCTTTCCTGTTTCCATTTATTATAAGAGCAATTCCCGTGCCATAACCTTGAAATGGCAGCTTTTTATAACACATTGAAAAATAAGGAGTTATAGAGAGGATAAACTTTTCCCTTTTTATCTTAGCTGTAAGGGAGAAGCAGTGTAGATATTTACAACAGTTAGTTTTTTGCGGGCAAAGGGGAATAAAGATAACTCTTTTGTTATTAGATAATTAATGCCACTGTTGAGAAAAACTACATGTAAGGACAAATCCACCAGGTGGTGGCCTAAGAGGGGGATAATCCGTATTGACGGATTTTCTTGTAAAGGGTGGAGCGGTCAATCCCCAGAACCTTAGAGGTTTGGCTGATGTTCCATCTATTCTCCTTTAGGGTGTGCAGAATATGCTCCCTTTCCACCTCTTTGATTGTTTTGGGCTTAACCCCTTTGCTTTCTTGAAAGTTCTGGATGTTGGCGGGGAGGTCTTCCGACTGAATAATGGGATGCTTGGTGATAACCACTGCCCGCTCTATAACATTCTCCAGCTCCCGCACATTCCCAGGCCAATCATATCGAACCAGCAGCGCCATAGCCTGAGGGGAAATCCCCTCCAACTTTTTCTTACTTTTGATGTTATATTTCATAAGAAACCGCTCAGCTAACAGAGGGATGTCGTCTTTTCGTTCCCGCAGGGGGGGGAGTTGTATGGTGACCACATTGAGGCGATAGTAGAGGTCTCCCCTGAAGCTACCTTCCTTCACTACCCTTTCCAAGTCTTTATTAGTGGCTGATATGATGCGGACATCTACCTTTATAACCCCCGTCCCTCCCAGCCTTCGTATCTCCCTCTCCTGGAGGACTCTGAGGAGGTGGAGCTGGGTCTCAGGCTTCATATCCCCTACCTCGTCGAGGAAGAGGGTTCCCCCATTAGCCTCTTCAAAGCGCCCCAGTTTGTCTTTTACTGCCCCGGTAAAGGCACCCTTTTCATATCCGAAGAGCTCACTTTCCAAGAGGGTTTCCGGCAAGGCGGAGCAGGAGACAGACACAAAGGGCTTATCCGCCCGGGGGCTACTGTAATGGATGGCGCGGGCTATGAGCTCCTTCCCGGTTCCGCTCTCCCCCAGAATGAGGACCGAGGCATCGCTATCGGCTACCGTTCCGATGAGCTCAAATATCTCCTGCATCTTGTAGTTCTTACCCACGATATCTCTGAACTGGTAAACTTTCTTCAGCTCCTGTCGCAGGAGGATGTTCTCTTGAAGTAGCTCCTGGTGGGAGATTATCTTCCGTATCAGGTGGCTTACCTCTTCGGGGTCGAAAGGCTTGACGACGTAATCGTAAGCCCCCTGCTTCATCGACTCTACTGCGGTGTTGACAGTAGCGTAAGCGGTTATGATTATCACCGGGAGGTCTTTGTTTATCTCCTTGATCTTTTTCATAGTTTCTATGCCATCCATCCCTACCATCTTTAAGTCACAGAGGACAACATTCCAGGGTTGGGTGCGTGCCAGCTTGATCGCCTTCTGACCATCCTCCACCGCTACCGGCTCATAACCCTCTTCCATAAGCCAGTCGGTGAGGGAGTCGCGCATAATGGCTTCGTCGTCCACTATTAGGATGCGGGCTGGGGATTTCATGTTTCCTCCTGTAAGATAAAGTGGGGGCTAATTACCCTTTGACATTCTTCACAAAAGGAACTCTTTTTAACATCGGTATGCCAGATGCTATGAGAGAAATACATCACGCAGTTCACATTGAGGCAGTGGGTCAGCCCGAAGGTGTGCCCGAGTTCATGGATGGCTCCCTTTATTACCCTGTTGAAAAGAAGCTCCCGGTTGAGTTCCAGACCATAAAATTCCGGGCGCAATCGATAGAGGGAGATGACTGCCGCCTTCCCTCTGAGATGGGCTTCCCCAAAGACATGGCTAAAGATAGGGATATATAAATCGACATCCACCACTCCCAGAATTTTCATCGTATCCGGGGAGGTATGCTTCACAAGCTCATTTAATACCTTGGAGGAAAAGTACTGGTTCCGTATGAAATTAAAGGCGTAAATGGGCTTTGCTATGGGCTTCAAGTTTCTAATTTCGTAAGGAAAGAGCTCTACCAGGTGCCGTGAAAGGAAGTTTGAGATATCGGGCTCTATATCACCCATAGGTAATATATCAATATATCTCATCTTATCCCCTTTTTAGTAGATAAGATGATAACCCTCTCCCCCGAAGGCTTCTCTATTCGGGAGGGGTGCGATATAGCCTACCAGAAGTTGCCCCCCTCCGAGGAAGCTTGACAATGAAGGTGGAGCCTTTCCCCACCTCGCTTTCTACTTCGATTCTCCCCCTATGCCTATTGATAATTCCATAAACCACCGATAGCCCAAGCCCTATTCCCCTTCCTTCTTTTTTAGTGCTGAAGAAGGGATCAAACAGTTTGGGGATATTCTCCTTAGCAATGCCACACCCGGTATCGGAGATCCTCACCTCAATGAAGTTGTCCTTTCCCTCAGCCGTAGTGACACTTATCTCCCCCGTGTTCGGCATCGCCTGAACGGCGTTTAGGATTATGTTCATAAATACCTGCTGGAGCTGGCTGGAGTCAGCTGATATTCTGGGCAAGGGGGTGAACTTTTTGGTCAGTTTAATATTCTGCAAGGTGATCTGATGCTCTACTAGGGCGAGGGTTTTCTTCAGAACCAAATTGACATCTAAGCTCTCGATTTTAAGCTCCGATTGACGGGCGAATTCAAGCAGACTGCGAACAATACTGCCACAACGGCTAGTCTCTTTTGCTACTATGTTGAGATACTTGCGAAAATTGGCTAACTCCTTATCAGACAGAGGTCTTCCATCGATCTTCTTCTGCATAAGCTTGATATAGGTCAGAACCCCGGAGATTGGGTTGTTGATCTCGTGGGCTACACTGGCTGCCAGTTGCCCCATAGAGACGAGCTTCTCCGACTGGACGAGCTGATCCTGAGCCTCTTTAAGCTTATGATGCGACTTCTGCAAGGCGGTGAATCGCTCCTGGCATTTCCTGACCAAGTAGGGAAGACACATCTCCAGCTCAGCAACCCCCTGGCAGACAGCTATAGCTTTACTGCGGCAGGAATCGTAGCCACACACCTGGCAGTTGAGCTCATCCTCAGGCTGGCGTTTTCCTAATTTCCGCAAAATCCATTTGATCTGCTTCTCGGACGGCATCTCGATCTCCAGGAAGCGGTCGGCGAAACCCCGGCTCAGGTCGACCGATTCATACTCCTCCATCCATCGCTGGAACCTGGACTCATCGTGCCCGGCAGAGGCTCGGTCAACATAGTCCATCAGAAGCTCCCGGCGGGCATAGCGGGAGAGCTTATTGGATACCCTGGGACCCTGGGTGCACCCATGGCAGTATAGGAGCTCTAAGTACTTCACCCTCAGATTGCCGGCCTGGAGGTCTTCGAGGACGGTCTTCATCCCTTTCTTGCCGGTGACCACCGGGTTCTCTGGATTCAATATATCATGGGGTAGAGCCAGATTATTGAGCAAGCTCCCCGGCAGGGGGAGAAAACGGGCTTGGTGGGGGCGAGGACCGTCAAACTCAGCAGGGGGAAGCACTGAAGGGTCGATTTCTGCCTCTTTCAGCATAGTTTCCAACTCAGCGAAGGTTAAGACCACATCCACTGCCCCCTGCACCTCTTCATCCTTCATCTCCCACTTCTCGGCAATACAGGGGCCAATATAGACCACCTTGGCATCTGGTGCATACCTACCCTTAATCATCCTCCCCATAGCAATCATAGGTGAGACAACGGGAGCTAAGTGAGGAATCAAGGAGGGCACATATTTCTCAATATAAGAGACCACTGCCGGGCAGATAGAGCTTATGATCGGCTTCTCCCTCCCCTCCTGGAGGAGCTTCTGGTACTGCCTGATTACCAGCTCCCCTCCAAACGCCCCCTCCATCACCTCGTTAAAGCCCAACTTCTTCAGCGCAGCCACCAATTGCTGAGGAGCAAGGTTATCAAAAGCCGCTGGAAAAGTAGGGTCAACACAAGCGATGACCCTCTTCCCCTGCTGGAAAAAGCTCTCGGTGGCCTCTATGCCACTTTCGGCAAACTTGGCCTGGGAGGGACAGTGTTTCACACAGCTACCGCAGTAGATACATTTGGCATCAATTACCTTGGTCTTCCCCTCTTCCACCTTGATAGCCTTAACCAAGCAGGCTCTCAGGCAAGCATAACAGCTCTTACATCTTTCATCTACCGATTCAATAACACCCATTGCTTCTGCACCCTTTAAGGGTTAATCAATCCGTAGTCTTCAGCTTTATTCTCTTTGCTGAAAAGAGCCGGTAGAGGGTCTGAAAATTGGTTATAACCCCCAGGGCTAACAGCCCATATAGCACCTGGTCCAGAATGCCGCTCACCATAATTATAAAGAGCCGACCATCCCGGTTTGCCGGCAGATGCCTGGTCCAGCCATCCATCTGGTCGGGGACGAAGGGGACCCCAAAGGCGCTATAAAACCTCTCCTTACATAACATAGACATTGGTGCCCCCATAAGGGCTAAGAAGGATACCAGAAGCACCATAGCCGAAGGCTGCTGGGTATAGACATAGGAACTCATACCGAAAATCAGAAACAGGTCGGCATAGCGGTCAAGTATAGAGTCCATATACCCCCCAAATGGGGAGACCTGAAACTTCGCTCTCGCCAGCTCTCCGTCCACCCCATCGAGAATCGAGCTAAACTGGGCGATAAGCCCGGCGGAGAAGGGCATCTTCATAATAAAGAGAATAGCCGAAACTATAGCCACCAGGAAGGAAGTTATGGAGACCATATTAGGGGTGATATTGTAATTTATCAGCCTCTTGGTTATCAGGTTGGAGAGGCGGCGGTTAATTACCCGGGAGACCCAGCCTTCTCTCCCGGTATTCAAACGACTGAGGATTTTGTAGCGAGCTATCGACAGGTCCGGGCGAGAGTCGATGTCTTGCCAGTAGAACTCCCCGATATTTGACCCTCTGATGGCTCGGCGTCGGATAAGAAAAGAGAGCCCATCGGAGAGGGTGAATCTGTTGGTGGCAAAAGCTTCTTCCAGGCACTTGAAGATCAGGGGAGTGAAGGCGAACACCCCACAGTCCACTCCATTATAGTGGTGGAGCCCCTTGCCCACCTCCAAAATCTCACCCCGGGAACCTATGCGAACCTTGGTAGCTTCCTTCAGGTCGGGGATTTCGCCCAGCTCGGCATCGTAACCCACCAGGGAGCGAGGGGAACCCTTGGCTTCTACCACAAACCTCTGGAGGAGTTCTGGCTGGAGAAGGTGGTCGGACATCAACACCAAGAACCTCTCCCCACTGCGGATGTATCTCTTTGCCGCATAAAGGGATACCCCGTTCCCCTTCTTCCAGTCAGAGCAGGGGATGTAGGATATCTTCACCCCCAGCCGGCTCCCATCACCAAGGAATCTTTTTATCTTCTTCCCTTCAAAACCGAGAACAATCAAGAACTCACTTACCCCGGCCACCCGACAGGCATATATAACACGCTCCACTATGGTCAATCCGAGCAGACGAATGAGGCATTTGGGCTTCCCCTTGGAGAGGAGCTTTATCCTGGAACCCTGCCCAGCTGCCAATATGACCGCTCTCATTTTACACTTCGCCCCCGTAGCTTTTCTCGTAATTAAAAAAAGGGAATTATCGCTCCCTATTTCCCTCGATGAACTCTTGAACCATCCTCTTCCCTTCGGAATCGGGAAACTGTAATGGAGGATGTTTCATAGCGTAAGCGGCAATGGAGGTCAGCACCCCCCCAATCCCCCTGTCCCGGGCAAGCTTGCAGCACCTGATAACATCGATAACCACCCCGGCACTGTTGGGGGAGTCCTCCACCGACAGCCTCAGCTCCAGGTCGAATGGCACACCCCCGAACTTCCGCCCCTCAATTCTGATGAAGCAGACCTTATTATCTTTCTGCCAGGCGACATAGTCCGAAGGTCCGATATGAATGTTTTCTGCCGGAATTTGATTCTTCAAAACCGACTGCACCGACATAGTTTTGGAGATCCGCTTGGTCTTCAGGCGGTCCTTTGCCAGCATATTCAGAAAGTCGGTATTCCCCCCGGTGTTCAACTGATAGGTGCGGTCGATCTTCGCCCCCCGGTCCTCAATGAGTTTAGCCAGAGTGCGGTGAATTACGGTAGCCCCTACCTGTGACTTGATGTCATCCCCTACTATGGGGATACCCTTTTCCTCAAACTTATCCGCCCACTTATCGTCCGATACGATAAACACTGGCATGCAATTAACTAAGCTCACCCCGGTATGGAGACAGCACTGGGCGTAATACCGCACACCTTCCTCCGAGCCCACCGGGAGATAGTTGAGCAGCACCTCGGCACCGCTGTCGGCTAACAACTGCTCCACATCGGAATTCTTATGGTTGGCAAGGACAAAGGTGTTGTCCTGCGGATAACTATTCATATGGGGCGCTATCCCATCCAGCGCCTTCCCCATAGAGACAATAACCCCGTTGTCATCCACATTGGGGCAGAAACGAGTCGTGCAGTTGGGAGGGGCAAAGATAGCCTCCGACAAAGGGTGACCAACCTTCCGTTGGTCGATGTCAAAAGCCGCTACTACCTCAATATCCTCCGGAAGATAATCTCCTATGTTATAATTCATAAGCCCAATATGCTCTTCCGAAGGGCTAAATAGTCTCTTCTTATAGAATTCAATTCCCTGAACCAGAGCGCTAGCACAGTTGCCCACACCCACTATGGCTATCTTGATCTTACCTTTCCCCATAAATTATCATCCCCCCTTGCAAAATTATTTAGCTACAATGCCTTCAAAGTGTGAACAGGAGCTTTCCGCTAAGTCCACCAACCGGCATTATAGAAGATGTAATCTGATATTCAGACAGTTAATCAGCTTTCTAGTTTAT
>Ga0114930_10005214_pt1 | contig 10757 bp, 9 predicted proteins | sample AnhtaG_FD_87300 | JGI IMG/M metagenome (GOLD analysis project Ga0114930, IMG submission 87300) | Deep subsurface microbial communities from Anholt, Denmark to uncover new lineages of life (NeLLi) - Anholt_01485 metaG | ecosystem: Environmental > Aquatic > Marine > Oceanic > Sediment | place... | reverse complement strand
TGCCCTTCGTCGCTCAGGATCTCCGAGAGCAATTCCCGGATGCCCATTTCATCGTCTACCACCAGGATGGTTGCCATTTACGCTGCCCTTGTCTGCACTGTTGCTTTTGTCGTTCCCTGCGACGCCTTGCCATGCGCCGCCTGCGGCCCTGCTCCGGGTGCCGCAACATCATCGTCTGCTAATTGAAGAAAGAGGATCGAAATCTGCGCACCCTCGATCACATCGCCCGCCTTCAGACGGTTGCGAATGTCGATACGCGCGCCGTGTTCGTCGACGATCTTCTTGACCATCGCGAGGCCGAGCCCTGTCCCTTTGGCCTTGGTCGTCACGTAAGGTTCGAATGCACGCGTCAGAATGCGTGCGGGGAAGCCCGGTCCGTTGTCCGATACGGTCAGACGCACCGCGACGCGCGCTTTGCCTTCCGCGTCGGGATCGCCATATTCTACTGTCCTCGTTTCGAGCAGCACACGTGGATGCCCGGCCTCGGCCACCGCATCCTGCGCATTCTGCAACAGGTTGTGGATCACCTGGCGCAATTGGGTCGCGTCGCCGCGAATCACCGGCAACGCAGCGAGCTCGACGTGGATCGCGCTCTTGCCTTCTTCGATACCGTACAGCGTGAGCACTTCGCTCACCAGCTCATTCAACTGCAGGTTGGCGAGCACCGCCGGCGGCGTGCGCGCGTAGTCGCGGAAGCTGTCTACCATCTGCTTCATCGCCGCCACCTGATTGACGATGGTGGTCGCGCCGCGCTTGAGCACGTCGGCGTCGGACGGCGCGAGCTTGTCAGCCAGTTTCATCTGCAAACGCTCGGCCGACAACTGGATCGGCGTGAGCGGATTCTTGATCTCGTGCGCAAGACGCCGCGCCACTTCGCCCCAGGCAATCGAGCGCTGCGCCGAGATCACGTCCGAGATGTCGTCGAACACCACCACGTAGCCGGAAGTCTGCATGTCTTCTGCATCGCGGTCCGTGGCGGAGACGAGCCGTGCACCGCGCACCAGCAGCGTCAGCGGTTCGGTTTCACCCGGCACCTGAACCGAGAACTGCTGCTGCCAGTGACCGCCGTCGTCATGGCCGTCGCCGCTCGCCGCCTCGCGATCGGCGAAGGCCTTGCGGACCATCGCGCCAAAATCGCTCAGCACGCTAATGCGGTCGAGCGCGGAACCGAGCGCCGACTGGAACTGCTGGCGGAAAATGCGTTCCGCTCCGCGGTTCGCGGTGGTCAGCCGGAACTGCCGGTCAAATACAAACACGCCCGCGGTCAGGTTGGCGAGGATGCTCTCCAGATAGGCCTTCGAATGCTCCAGCGCGATGCGGTTGTTTTCGACTGCTGCGCGCGCCTCGGAGAGCTGGCGTGTCATCGCATTGAACGACTGTGTCAGGAAGCCGAGTTCGTCGCGCGACTTGATTTCGCGCTTCGGCGTGTAGTCGCCCTCGGTCACTTCCTTCGTGCCCTGGGCAAGCAGGAACAGCGGCCGGGCAAGCTGATTGCCGAGCGCGAGCGCGAGCATCATCGCAATGAAGGTGGCGAGAAACAGCGCCAGCGTCAGCGTGCCGATATACATCTTGCGCAGACCGGTACGGCCGAGCGCCTTCTCCTGGTACTCGCGATACGCGCGCTGCACGGCGTCGGCATTGCGCGCGAGTGTGGGCGAGACCGGCTGCGTCAGTTGCAGGAAGCGCTCGGTCGGCTGCAACAACGCCGCGTTCGAATCCGGAATGCGCTGCACGACACGCAGCCGCAGCACGCCCTTGCCGCCGTTGGCGTGCGGATCGCCATCCACTTCACCTTCGATGGCGGCGAAGCCGTGGCCACGCGCCTGATCGATCATCATCGCGGTCGGCAAGTCGTTCGGCACGAGCGTCACGTAGTTGCCCGAGGCCTGCGCCACCACGTGCATCTCCGGCGCTGCGCCCGACATGCTGCGCACCGGCTCGACGATCGTCGCATCCTGCACGCCGAACTGATCGCGCAGCCGCAGCAGCGTGAGCGTCGTGCCCGCAGCGTCGGCGCTGGCGAGCTGCTCGGCCATCAGCCGGCCCTTGGTCTGCAGGTCCGACAACGATGCGTCGAGCATGCCGCGCCCGAGGTTCAGCCCCGAGGTCAGCGCGGTTTCGACATTCACGTCGAACCACGATTCGATACTGCGCGAGACGAACTGATACGACACGATGTAGATGATGCCGCCCGGCACCACGCCGACCAGCGCCATGAAGAACGCGAGCTTGGCGAGCAGGCGCGTGCCGAATTTGCCCTTGCGCAAGCGGTAGATGATGATCAGGACGAGCGCCGTCACGACCATCAGGAAGATCAGCGCGACTGCAACGTTGGCTGCGTACAGCCATTGATAGTAACGGTCGAAGAACTCGGTGTTCGCACTCGCCGCGGCGAGCAACACCAGTAGCAGGACGGCCGTGACCGCCACCGTCGACACCAGCACGCGCACGACGATGCTGCTGACGCTGGTGGTGCCGCGTACTTTATTTAGCACGTTCGGTCACCGTGAAAGTAAAACGCTTCCAGTCGGAAGAGAGATTCCAGTCGCGGTTGTTCACAGCGTCGATCTGGAATGGCTTGGGCATCAGTGCGATGTCGAGCTGCATGCGCACGGAGGCGGTATAGGTCTCGCCGTTCTGCACCTGGCTGCGATCGATCACATGCCATGAGGTGACATGCTGGATCACCGCGAGCGCGTCTTTCAGCGTGCTGAAGCCGAGCTGCAAGCCGCCCGTCGACACCCGGTACTCGCGCGTGAGCGGCTGAAACGACAGGCGAATGCTCTGCGACACACTCACCGGCTGCTCGTCGAACCAGTACCAGCGTGGGCGACTGAGTTCGAAATCGGTGGTGAAGTAGAGCGGGATGCCTTTGTTGACAGCGTCCTCAAGGTTGCTGTTCAGCTCGAAGTCAAAGCGCGCGTCGAGACTCCAGCCGCCGCCATCCGACTGCAGCGACGCGCGCTGCACCGCAATCGAGTCGGCATGGGCGAGGTCCGGTGTGCTGAGCCAAATGGCCAGCACAATCCAGAGCACGGCCGCGAGCCGAAGCGGGAAGAAGCGTTTGGTGGTCACCGTTTCTGAAAGCGCGCGTAGAAAAATCCGTCGTGGTCTGGGTTCGAGCCGGTGCCGGGTCCGGCACGGGAACCCTCCGGGGCGTCGGCAGGCGCGCGGGCCGCTGCGGGCAACAGTTGCCCCGGCGCGTCCAATCGTACCGCATCCTGGTACTTGTCTCCAAACCACTGCGCCTGCAATTCACCCTCATCGGGAAAGATCGAGCACGTAACGTAGAGCAACTCGCCGCCTGGCTTCACGAGCGGCCAGAGCGCCGTCAGAATGCGCCGCTGTTCAGCGACGAGCGCCGGAATATCTGAGGCGCGGCGCAGCCAGCGGATGTCAGGATGACGTCGGACGATGCCTGAGGCTGAACAGGGCACGTCGGCCAGGATGCGGTCGAAGGGGCGGTCGAGCGGGTCGTGCCACTTCGTAGGATTGCCCGCGTCGCCGATGCGCACTTCGGCGCTGAGGCCAAGGCGCTGCAGGTTTTCGTCGATGCGGCGGGCACGGGTCGCATCGCTTTCGAGCGCGATCAATTCGAGGTTGGCCAGCTCGAGCAGATGGCCCGTCTTGCCGCCGGGCGCGGCGCAGGCATCCAGCACGCGCATGCCGTCGCGCGCGCCGAGCAACTGGGCGGCGAGCTGCGCGCCGGCGTCCTGCACCGAGACCACGCCCTCGTTAAAGCCCGGGATGCGGTCGACCGGCATCGGCGTGGCAAGACGCACCGCGTCTTCACCGGCGCGGGTGGCGTCGATATGGTGATCTTGCAAGAGCTGCAAATAGGCGTCGACGGTCGTGTGGCGAGCGTTCACGCGCAGTGTCAGCGGTCCTTGCGTATTGCCGGTTGCGAGCACGTCCTGCCAGTGGTCGGGCCATGCGTTTCGGACTGCATCGATCCACCAGGCGGGATAGTTCCAGCGTGCAACCTCGTCGGCCTGCGCGTCGTTCAACAGCGTGTCGCGCTCGCGCAGGAAGGTGCGCAGCACGGCGTTGACAAGGCCCTTCGCAAACGAGAACTCGCGGCGCGCGGCGATTGCGTTGACGGCCTGGTCGACCACGGTGAACGGCGCGTAAGCCGCTTCCTCTTCAGCGTCTGCCAGCAGGGCCAGGGCGCAGGCGAGCAGGTTGGCGACGTGCGGCGGCGGTGCCTTTTTGACCAGCTTCGCGATCAGCCAGTCGGCTATCGCCAGACGGCGCATGGTCCGGTACGAAATGTCCTGCACCGCGCCGCGCGCCGCGGCAGCGCTGCCTTCAGGAGCGGATACGAAGACCGACTGCAGCGCCGCGGGGAGCGCCGAGCCGAGGCGTACCGCACCCACCGCCTGAGCCGCGCAGTCGAGCGCAAAACCCAGCGATTCGGGCGAGAGATGCAGCGTCGACAGGCGTGATTCGCGCGGACGCGGCGAAGGCGGAGCAGAACGTGTAGAAGGCTTTGAAGTCATGAACAAGGCAAAAGCAGGCCGCGCGGTGCGCGCGGCGCGAACAGCACATTGTAGCTTGGGCGGCTCGGTGGGCTACGGCGCGGCGGATCGGGCGCGCGTGGCGACAAGACTTGCGCCACGCGGGAAGCTCAACTCGCCAGCAAAAAGGGCGAGCCCTGTTGGGGCCCGCCCTTCTCGATCGTTAGCCGGTTCATTACCCGATATACGCGGGAATCTAGCTCGAATTTGGCCAGGATTTGGTCTGAACGCAGCCGGCAAAGGCGCTAAACGGCTTACTCGAAGCGCCCCGTGCGCGCCATTTCCATGAGTCGCGCGACCCGCTCCTCGGTGGCCGGGTGCGTCGAAAACAGATTCGCAATGCCGCCGCTCGCAAGCGGATTCATGATCATCATCTGCGCCGTGGACGGATGCGCCTCAGCTGCCGGGAACGGAATGCCGCTGGCGTAGCGATGGATCTTGTCGAGCGCCGACGCGAGCGCTTGCGGGTCGCCGGAAATCTGCGCGCCGCCGCGGTCGGCTTCGAACTCGCGCGCACGCGAGATCGCCATCTGGATCAGCGCACCGGCGATCGGCGCGAGCAACGCGACCGCGATGCCCGCGATCGGATTCGCCGGGCGGCCGTTTTCGTCGCGGCCACCAAAGAACATCGCGAAGTTTGCCAGCGCGGAGATCGCACCCGCCATGGTGGCGGAGACGGTGGAGATCAGAATGTCGCGGTGCTTCACGTGAGCAAGCTCGTGCGCCATCACGCCGCGCATCTCGCGCTCGGACAGCACACGCAAGATGCCCGTGGTCGCCGCGACAGCGGCGTTCTCCGGATTGCGGCCGGTAGCGAATGCGTTAGGTGCATCTTCGTTGATCAGGTAGACGCGCGGCATAGGCAGGTTGGCGCGCGTGGCCAGCTCGCGCACCATCCGGTAGAACTGCGGCGCACTGCTCTCGTCGACTTCCTGCGCGTTGTACATGCGCAGGACCATCTTGTCCGAGAACCAGTACGAGAAGAAGTTCATGCCGAGCGCGATCAGCAGCGCGAACATCATGCCGCGCGAGCCGCCGATCATGCCGCCGATGACGATGAAGAGGGCCGTGATCGCGGCCATCAACATCGCGGTTTTGACCCAGTTAAACATGTTCACCACTCCTTGCCCCAAATGCGGGTTCATATCCTGTACCGCCTGATGGCGGCAATTGATTGTAAGCTTATTGTTAGATATGGGCGGGCAAGAAAAATTCAATCACCGCGATGCCGTGGCGAGCTTGACGCCGAGTCCAACGAATGCACTGCCGACGCCGCGATCCAGCCACCGTTTCACACCGGGTTTGCCGGAAAAACGCTTTGTGACGCTGCCCGCGATATACGCGACGAAGCTGTTCCACACCATGCTCATGAGCACGAACACGGCGCCGAGCGTCAGGAAGGCGAGGGCCTTGTGATCGCTGCCCGTGCTGACGAACTGCGGGAAGAAGGACACGAAGAACAGTACCACCTTCGGGTTCAGGACGTTGGTCCAGAAACCCTGCAGAAACAGTTGGCGCAAAGACTTCGGTGCGCCTGCCGCGAGTGGTTTTCCCGCGGCCGCGGCTGCGGCGTCGGCTTCAGCCGCCGGCTTGGCGAAAATCAGCCGCACACCCAGATAGACCAGGTAGAGCGCGCCGACAAACTTGATTACGGTAAACGCGGTTGCTGACGCGGCGAGCAGCGCGGTCAAACCGAACGCGCAGGCAAGCGAATGCACGCAGCAGCCAGCCGAAATACCCAGCGCTGACATCAGGCCCGCGCCGCGCCCTTGCGCGACGCTGCGGCCGACGATATACGCCGTATCCGGCCCAGGCGTCACGTTGAGCAGGAAAACAGCGACAACGAAAAATCCGAAATGGGTGATGCCGAACATCGAATCCTCTAAAAAAACACCGGAGCGCCGCGAGCTTTCTTACCGCATCAGGGTTTGGTGCAGCGCTAATGGTTTGGGAGCGCCCTGAAGCACAACACACAGCATGAGCGATTCTAGCGCGCCCTGGCATACGGCGTGAGTCGTCCAAACGGCCTATGGCGAGCAGGCCGTAACGCCGGTTATTGTGCTTCCGTCAAGGCGAAACGTTGGCCAGCGGCAAGCGTCGCGCCGGCCAGGAATTCGCGTACCGGCAAGCGTTTGCCGCCGGGTTTTTGCAGTTGCGTGAGACACAGCGCGCCTTCACCGCACGCCACAATCACGCCTTCTGGAGAAACGTCGACGATGGTGCCAGGTTCCCCTACCTTGCCCTGCGCTTCAACGGGCAGAGCAGACCAGATTTTCAACTGCGTGCCGTCGAGCGTCGCCACGCCGCCCGGAAACGGATCGAACGCACGCACCTGACGCGCCAGCACTGCCGCGGAACGCCGCCAGTCGAGCGCCGCTTCGTGCTTGCCGATTTTCTCGGCGTAGGTGAAGCCTTCCTCCGGCTGCGGAGTCGCGTCGAGCTTGCCGTTACGTTCAAGCTCCACCAGCGCCTCCACGATCAGGCGTGCGCCGGACTCTGCCAGACGGTCGTGCAGCGTCGCCGTAGTGTCGTTGGCGTGAATTGGCGTGCGGGCTTCGGAGATCATTGCGCCCGTGTCGAGCCCCACGTCCATCTGCATCAGCGTGATGCCGGTTTCCGTGTCGCCCGCTTCGATGGCGCGGTGAATTGGCGCGGCGCCACGCCAGCGCGGCAGCAACGAGGCGTGAATGTTGATGCAGCCATGCGGCGCGATATCGAGCACTTCCTGCGGCAGCAGCAGGCCATAGGCGGCAACCACCATGACGTCGTGCGGGGTGGCGCGCAGCAGGTCGATCGCGGCCGTCGCCTCGGCTGGGTATTTGCCGTTACGGCGCAGCGAAGGCGGCTGGGCGACGGTGAGGCCGTGCTCTTCGGCGTAACGCTTCACCGGACTGGCCTGCAGCTTCATGCCGCGCCCCGCCGGGCGATCGGGCTGCGTCAGCACGAGCGGCACCGGGAAGCCGGCCTGGTGAATAGCTGCGAGCGCTGCCGCGGCGAACTCCGGCGTACCGGCAAAGATGACGCGCAACGAATGACTCATGTACGGGGGCGGTAGTCGGAATGGACGCGCATCACATTGCGTGTGCGAGCTTCTTCATCTTGCTCTTGATGCGGGTCTGCTTGAGCGAAGACAGGTACTCGACGAACACGCGGCCCATCAGGTGATCCATCTCGTGCTGGATACACACCGCGAGCAGGCCTTCGCAGTCCAGTTCGAAGGTTTCGCCCTTTTCGTTGAGGGCGCGCACGCGCACCTTTTCGGCACGCTCGACGTTGTCGTAGATGCCGGGCACCGAGAGACATCCCTCTTCGTTGATCTTCCTTTCGTCGCTCGACCAGATGATCTCGGGGTTGATGAAGGCATGCAGTTCGTCGTGCGCGTCCGACACGTCGATCACTACAACGCGCTCATGCACGTCGACCTGGGTGGCCGCGAGGCCTACGCCGGGTGCCGCGTACATCGTCTCGGCCATGTCCGCGACCAGTTTGCGGATGCGGTCGTTGACCACTTCGACCGGTTTGGCGATCTTGTGCAGCCGTTTGTCCGGGTAGTTGAGGATATTCAGTAAAGCCATGATCTTGAAGTTGATTTTGGCGCCGCTCACGGGCGGAAGGTCGCGTATTGGCCATCCGGCCAGCTTGTCGGGCAGTCGCGTTGCGCAGAGGATAGGTGGTGTCGAACAGGTTCGATTCAACGCGCCGATTTTGCGCAAACAACGAGCCCGCGCGGGTGGGCGCGGCGCTGCAGTTATTTCGGATGATGAAAATTTTAGCATGGCGACCGCCTGCCCGCTGGCCGTGCTCAAGGATGGATACGCAATGCAGACCCTACCGACAACCGATAACGAACTTGCCGCCTGGCTGCGCCTTTCGATGGCGCCGGGGCTGAGGCCGGGCGCACTGCGTGCCATGCTCGGCGCATTCGGCCTGCCGGCCGCAATCCTCGAGCAGCCTTTTTCGCTCCTCGCAGCCGCTACTGATGAAGCCTCGGCCCGCGCGGCGCTCGCTCCGCCCGCTGGCGAGTTCGAGCGCTATCTGGACGCCGTGCTCGCGTGGCGCGAGCTGCCCGGCAACGCCATCGTGACGCTCGACGACCCGGTCTATCCGCCCGCCCTGCTGACCATTCCCGATCCACCCGCGCTCCTATATGTAAAGGGCAAGCTGGATCTGCTGCATGTCAAGGGGGTCGCCGTGGTCGGCAGCCGCAGCGCCACGCCACAGGGCATCGAGGATGCGGAACGATTCGCCCGGGCGCTCTCGGCGGCAGGGCTGGCGGTCGTCTCCGGGCTCGCCCTCGGCATCGACGGCGCGGCGCACCGCGGCGCGCTGAGCGGCCGCGGCGGCACCATCGCGGTGATCGGCACCGGTGCTGACCTCGTCTACCCAGCCGCCCATCAGCCGCTCGCACGGCAGATCGCGGCGGAAGGTGCGATCGTCTCGGAATGGCCGCTCGGCACCCCAGCGCGCGCAGCCAACTTTCCGCAGCGCAACCGGCTGATCGCGGGCCTGGTCGGCGGGGTGCTGATCGTCGAGGCGGCCATGCGCTCGGGTTCGCTTATCACTGCGCGCCTTGCCAACGAAATGGGGCGGGATGTATTCGCGCTGCCCGGCTCGATCCATGCGCCGCTGTCACGCGGCTGCCACAGGATGCTCAAGCAAGGGGCCAAGCTGGTCGAAACGCCGGAGGAGATACTGGAAGAGCTAGGCTTCGCGGCACCGCCGGCGACTAAAGGCGCTGAAGCTGCGTTGTGGAGTGGCGTGCCGCCACGCCCTAAGGCGGCGCCGGGACCTGTCGCCCGTGAGCGTAAGCACGAGCGTGAACACGAACACGAGCCGGGGCCGGAGTCGGAGCCAGAGCCGGCTCTTATAGCCGGTGAGCCCGAACCAGAGCTGGCCCCGGATGCGCAAAAACTGCTCGCCGCGCTCGGCCACGCTCCGGCGACGCTTGAAATTCTTGCCGCCCGGACCGACATGCCAGACACGGCGCTGCAAAGCACGCTGCTCCAGCTCGAACTGGCCGGTCATCTGACGGTTCTGCCCGGAGGCCGCTTTGCCCGCGTGAGCCATGGCTGAGCATGGTCAATCACCACACTCTGCGCGCCATGCTACATTCGCGCCAAAGCACCCGACACAGTACCTAAGGAACCCACATGCCCGCGCTGAACCTCGACACCGACCAGGACCGGATCGCCGAGCGCGTCAACGACCGCGACACCCTGTTCGTGGCCTGCCTGTGCGCGGAGTGGTGCGGAACCTGCCGGGAATATCGGGATGCGTTCAATCGCCTGGCGGACAAGCATCCGGAAATCTGTTTCGCCTGGATCGATATCGAGACCCATGCGGATCGCTTTGACGACCTCGACGTAGAAAATTTTCCTACGATCCTGATCGAAGACGGTGTAACCACCCGTTTTTTCGGCACCGTACTGCCGCAAGCGGCCATCGTCGACCGGATGCTGGCCGACCTGACCGCGCTGCCCGGCGTCACCGGTGCGCCCAAGCTAAGGCCGGCTCTGGCCGTCGCCTGAATCGCGTATTTTGGCCGGCAGGCAGGCGGCATGGGCGTTGCGCGTAGACCGCAGCGCGCCCGCCGCCGCTTGCTGCATATATAGACACGCAATTATGATGAGCCGCTTTTTATGGCACTTGACACGCCCCCACGGCGCCGTGTGCTATAAAGCGGTCGTTAATGGGTCGCAAACCTTGGGGTCGCAAGCCCAAGGCCTGAACCCGGATCTACCAACTCATATCCAGTCATGTCCAAAGCACTGATCATCGCCGAAAAGCCTTCCGTCGCGAACGACATCGCGCGGGCTTTGGGCGGTTTTACCAAGCATGACGAATACTACGAAAGTGACGATTACGTCCTTTCCTCGGCAGTCGGCCACTTGCTGGAAATCGCCGCGCCTGAAGAATACGAAGTCAAACGCGGCAAGTGGAGTTTCGCCAATCTGCCCGTCATTCCCCCGCATTTCGACCTGAATCCGATCGCAAAAAGCGAATCGCGTCTCAAGGTGCTGACCAAGCTGCTCAAGCGTAAAGACGTCGAGCGCCTGATCAACGCATGTGACGCGGGGCGCGAAGGCGAGCTGATTTTCCGCCTGATCGCGCAGCACGCAAAAGCCAAACAGCCGGTCCAGCGCCTGTGGCTGCAGTCGATGACGCCCGCCGCCATCCGCGACGGCTTTGCCCATCTACGCACCGACGAAGACATGCAGCCGCTCGCCGACGCCGCCCGCT
>Ga0114930_10005213_pt1 | contig 10757 bp, 13 predicted proteins | sample AnhtaG_FD_87300 | JGI IMG/M metagenome (GOLD analysis project Ga0114930, IMG submission 87300) | Deep subsurface microbial communities from Anholt, Denmark to uncover new lineages of life (NeLLi) - Anholt_01485 metaG | ecosystem: Environmental > Aquatic > Marine > Oceanic > Sediment | place... | reverse complement strand
CCATTCGACTGCATCTGAAGATATTTTTTGGAAATAGTTGGATAAAAACTTTTGATTTCTTGAACTGCTAACGCATCTGAACCACTGAGATCAGATTCAAGAAAACTTTCTGCAACAACACTAGCGGTTATTCCAAGTTCATAGGTTGTCTCATCATCTCCTGAAATATTCCAACGTAGAAAACTATTATTTACAAGTGGAATATTCTCAAAATCCTGAGCATATAACGGATGATAGCTTTGCGCTCCTCGAACTACTTCGGGTATGTCACAGTCATATGTTATCTCATATTTTCCAGTACCAGTACACGTCACAATGTATCCATAACGAATCGTATAACTAATTTTTGTAGGATGTGACTCATAAGTCGTAGGGAAATCAAGAAAAGAATCTAGACATCCAGAAAATATAGGTACAAGTAATAAAACGATAGTTATTATTAGAATTAATTTTTTATCTTTCATAAGAACGTCTTATCATCTTTTAAAGAATCCTTTTTTTCTCCCTTGAGAGGCCCTATATCGACATCCATCTTTCATTGGACATTTAATGCATTTCGGATCAGTCTCATAGCAGAAGTTTTTCCCAAGTTGTGCCAGTGAATCAAGGTATTTATAGACATTTTCCTTCATTTTCTGTGCTTCTTCTGTTAACAGCTCTATTGTCTTATCAGGATCATCAGTGTCTACCCAACCAAGTCGCTTAGCTACTCTATTTACCGCTCTTGCCTTTTCAGTTACATTATCTTTCTTGACCGATATTTCTGGTCTTGAGCCAGTTTGTTCTTTAGATTGAGGTGGTGGTGCTGGTGCCTTAGGGATCTTTGGTTTAAAATCAGTCGGCTGACCATCTTTAAACACGGTGACAGATTTACCACCATGATTTGTCTCTCGAGTACGTACTTCCATCATAATAGGGATCTGAATAGAAGCACCAGAAATAAGTGCAACACCTATAGGAAGCCTTTGAATCTCACGATAGGTCTGACTAGTGAGACCTTCGACTGATTGAATAATTGCTTTCAGATCATTCGGATTTGTCACCTTCAAAATTATATTTGTGTTACATTGGGAAATAATATTTTTATCCACTTTCGCAGGACGTTGACTGACGACACAAAGCCCCATACCAAACTTACGTCCCTCTGAAGCAATTGTCCTCAACATATTTGATGATACTGCAGTTCCCAACCCTCGTTCAGGACAATAGTTATGTGCCTCTTCGACAATGAGGAGGAATGGAGGGATTTTACCGGCTTTACGATCATCAAACAATTCTTTTGTAAGGCGTGCCACAACAACATCTTGAATATCTGGCGGAACACCCTTCATATTGACGATAGAGCCTCTTCCTTTCCTGACAAGCTCATCAGTTGTTGTACCTTTTTCTGAGAAAACACCGATTGAATCAAGTGATTCAAGTGAAGCAATAACATTCCACCGAGCATTACTTTTACTTCTGGTGACAGCCTCTATGATATCTCGAATCGTATAATGCTGTTTGTATTCCTTCATCTCTTTGATTGATTGATATAAAACCCCAATCTGCGGGCCAGAAAGTTTTGCATGAAGAAGATCTATGATTTCTCTTGCTTCAAGATTCATACCGTTTAATGTGAGATGCTTAATGTTTCCCCTGCTTCCAAGAGGGGAGAATCCAACAAGTTGATCAGCATACTGCCGAGGTTTAATGCCAAACTTCTCCATGTTTTTTTTGTCTTTTCTATCACTGTTTGGCTTGGTGAGAGACATATATTCGCCATGGGTATCAATAATAACCATCGGTATTTTTTTCTTAAAAAGTTCTTCGACAAGAACTCCGCAAGCATAACTCTTCCCACCACCTGTTTTTGCAAGGATGCAGATATGTTTTTGAACAAGCGCATCGATGTTGAGATAAACAGGCAGGTTATGTCCTTTAAGAAGACCAAGATATGCCCCGTTTGATTTATCATGATGCAGACCAAGAACATGTCGTATAAGATCTTCATGCGCAAGCGTTATTCTACTCCCTGCATCAAAAGGAGTACGAGGAGCCTGCAGGTATCCGCTCTTGTCTCTATATCCAATGACATCAGCATAGGCAGAAACATTAGATTTAATATGTGGAAGAGCTTCATCACTTCTTAGAGTAGTTGCATCTTGAAATTTTAAGTCTGAATACCGTCTGACATCCATTACTTGTGCAAGTATATATCCTTCTTTGTGTGGTGCCGTGACGTAGTCAAACTTTCTTAGATTATGACCGTCAACTATGAAATTAAATTCAGTCGAACCGACGTCACCATAAATGATTCCGATAGATTCATTTCTTTGTTGCATCCATAACCCCGCTGTTGATGAATAATAGCAAGACTTCTTATACTTTTTGCAATTTTTTACTCAGTTTTTTCGGCAAACCGGCACAAACCTCTAATGCTTCAACCTCCATAAAATGCAGAGCTCCAGGAATAATCAAAGTGTGAAGAGGAGCACCAAAGTCTCTACGTATTAACTCCTTTATCGTATTAGCTGCGATAATTGGTTCTGGTGAACCAGCTCTTGCGACAATGCAGACAATGCTTTCATCATCAAAGAGACGTTTTTTCATTTTTTCTTCCATTTTTAAAAGAAGCTTCAGCCCTTCGTTAGCAGTCATGTAACTCTGTTTATCATCCTGAATGTCAAGAAGAACAAGCGTATGAAGCCCTCTCTCTTTATTTTCCAAAATAACTGTATAAGGACTTGTTGGAAAATAATTTTTCTCAGGAAATGCAAGTGTTGTCGTTCTACCAAATTTATAGCTTTGCAGTCCAAGAAGACCAGGTGCTGCTGTGATAATACTTCCACTGTGAATAACTTTTGTTTTGATACCTTGTCGTATAGCTCTTACTCGTAAATCAACATGCGTTGTTGCAATCATAGGATCTCCGCATGTCAAAAAAACAACGTTTTCTTTTGAAGCATGTTCTAAAATTCTGTCTCCTTTCTCTGTTTCTTCCCGGGAGAGGATTTCTATTGTTTTTCCAAAAGTTTGTTCAAAACTATCTTTTTCAAGACCGATAAGCTTCGACGTATAAAACTCAGCAAAAGCCGTATCACACTGTTTAATTTCAGTAAGTCCTTGTAATGAAACATCCTTTTCACTGTAGAGGCCCAGACCAATAAATAGTAACTGTCCACCTGTCATATTTTCACAAACATCCATTTACTTAGCCTACAAAAATGTTTGTTTTGATTTGATAAATTCGAAAGTGTTTAAAACAAAAATTACATTCCAATGTGTGGGCGACAACTACCGGCTCTTTTTATCACTATTTTCATGTCCGCCTGTCGGTTTGACTGAATCATTACTTTTTATTGACCACTCCCATTAAATCTGCGTATTTATAGTAGTTCCGATAATATTATTAGGAGGAAAATAAGGAAAAATTTAAATCATACAAGGCATATTCCCCCCTTTAGGAGGTATTATATTATGGCATATGTACATGAAGGTTGGACCTTATATACAAGAGACGTAACCTTGAGAGGTGGAAGGAATCAAACAATCTATTTCTTTAGTAAAAGAACACCGAAAAGTGGAAAAACCTGTGAGTTACCAAACGGTTACAAAGTTGGTGTAAACAAGAGAACAGGACTTCCATACTTGAAGAAGAAGTAAAACGTTTTATTTCTTCTTTTTTTCTTTTTCTCTTATGCTGTAAGCAATCAGAGATACATGATTTTTAAAACAAGAGCTTTATTTATTGGTTTTTACCTTTGGTGAGTAGTTTTCTATGTCAAAAAGGCGTAACAGAAAAAAAGAACTGCAAAAAAAAATAGCGAAACAACGAATTCAACGTTTATTTTTGCTTGCAGAACAATATGCATTATGCGGCAGGTTAAAACTATCTGATAGATATGTGTTTTTAGCACGCAAGGTTTCTATGCGGTACTTAGTGTCTATTCCAAACAAATGTAAACGTCGGTTTTGTAAGCATTGTTACTCGTATCTTCTGCCAAATGTTACTTGTAGAATACGTATTCATAGAGGTAAGATTGTTACTTATTGTAATAATTGTAAAAAATTTATGAGAATACCGATACAGGATCACCTGGCAAAATAAACGTTTCAGATAAAAAAATAATGCAATAATTATTGTCTCTTGCCAACAGGTTTGCTACCCAATATGCTTAAATAACATATGGTTTATTACCGATACCCACTTTATATACAACGGAAGAGAATTGATATGACAACTGCATATGACGTTCCAGCAAAAGACTTGATAGATGCCTTGACAAAAAAATTGCAGAATGAAAAAGAGATTATTCCACCTGAGTGGAGTCATTACGTAAGAACAGGAGTTTCAAAAGAGAACCCTCCAGAAGATAAGAATTGGTGGCATACAAGATGTGCTTCTATTCTTCGGAAAATCTATATCAATAACGGCATCGGCATTGAACATCTGAAAAATGAGTATGGTGGAAAACGCGATAAAGGATCAAAACCTTACAAAGCACGAAGCGGCAGTGGATCTGTTGTGCGACATGCTGTGCAACAATTGGAAAAAGCAGGGTATGTGACAAAACTGCGAGGAAAAGGTCGCATTTTAACACCAAAAGGAACATCTTTTTTGGATAACACGGCATACGAAGTAAAGAAAAATCTTATAGATTACTATCCTAAACTGAAAAAATATTAAATATAGTCATGATAGGTTTGACTTGAGGCTTTAGAATTATGGATGATGAATTAGAAGCCATTCGGAAGAAAAAGTTATTAGAACTTCAACAGCAACAAATGAGCTCACAGGAAGCTTTAGAAGAAGAGGGAGCAAGGAAGAAAGAGTTTGAAGAGCAGAAAAAGGCAGCTCTCCGGCAGATTCTTACCACTGAAGCACGGGAACGACTTGGGAGAATTAAGGCGGCTCGTCCGGAAGTTGCTGAAAATATTGAGAATCAACTCATCATGTTTGCTCAATCAGGGCAGCTCAAAAATAAAATAAATGATGAACAGTTACGGGAGTTACTTTCAAAGTTAATTCCTAAGAAAAGAGATATTAAAATCAAAAGACGAGGGTTTTAAATGTCAACTCATAAATCGTTAGGTAAGAAACTTCGTTTACAGAAGGCGACAAAAAGCAATAGACGGGTGCCAGCTTGGGTTATGATTCGTACAAACAGACGTTTTACAAGACATCCGAAGACGCGTCACTGGAGGAGAAGTAAACTCAAGAAAGGTTGATTTGTATGGCTGAAAAGGAATCAGAGAAAGAAATCGAGAGAATATACGTGATACCGCTGAGAAAGGCAAAAATCGGGAGATCTTCTCTTGCAGCGCCAAGGGCAGTGAAACAAGTACGTAGTTATCTCACAAAACATATGAAGGTTGATTCAGAAGATGTCTGGATAGATGACTCCCTCAATAAAGAGCTGTGGTCCCAAGGTAAATACAAGATACCTAGTAAAATTCGTGTGAGAGCTGTGAAATTCGAAGATGGTGTTGTTGAAGCAACAGTTCCTGAACTTGGCGTTAAAAAATCACGTCGTGAACTTCTCAAGGAAGAAAAGGAAAAGAAAACACCGATTCTTAGAAGAGAAGAGGAAGAGGCGGTTGAGGAAGCAGGTGTTGCAGGAGCTGATGAGTATGACATTAGCCCAGCCGCAGATGGAGACGTAAAAATTAAGAAAAAGAAAGCACCAAAAGAAGAAAAACCAAAAGAAAAGAAAGAAACAAAAAAGAAGCTTGCTAAAAAGGAAAAAAAGAAAGCAGAGAAAAAACCAAAGGCATCTACAAAGAAAAAGAAGGGGACAAAAACATCAAAAAAAGCAAAAAAACCTGCAGTTAAAAAGAAAGCAGCCTCGAAAAAAACAGAGAAGAAAAAGTGAATACATCATGTTTGAACTGTTGGATTTTAATGAAACAAACATAGCCAACAATGGGATATTTTAAATTGGGTTTTCTATTACAACCATAGTGAAAAACATGGTTTAAGAAAGGCTAAATCTCTAAAACTTTATCGGAAATATCGTACCCCTTTATTTTTGCTTTACATCTAACACTATTTCTAGCAACAGCTTCAAAGGCAGAATGATCATCAAAATCTCGAATTTTTTTTACTGGATCGATATAATGTGCTCGAAAAATAATTCTCTCACCTAAAACATTTCTTAAAAGAAGCCAACAGTCCCCATCTTTCAATACTTTTGCAGGTACTTTGACAATCATTTTCTTTCACTGACAAGCTCTCTTCTTTCTAAATCTTCCATTATTCTTTCAATTTGTTCAGCTGGTAATCGTAATTCAGTTACAATATCTAGGATATTTATTTTAGATACTCCCTTTCTTTTATATAATTTTAAGAAAAGTATTATTTCTTTTTCGGCTTCATTGTCAGATATCGTTCTAAATAATTCTTCTTTGTTTTCTAATGTAGTGATTCTTTCCTCATGATCAGTATGTAATTGATTTAATTGATATAATTGTATCCTTATTTTAATCATTTCAAGTTCATGTTGATCCAATTTACCAAGAGTTTCTCGCCATTTGGGAATAATTTCTTTTTCTAATTTATCTATTGATATTGAAACGGTCTTTTCGTATACCTCTTTTTTATTCAGAATTTCATTAGCACTGCTAGTATGAATTTCCTTAATATTATCCATATTATTTTTCCACCTTTGTTTTCAAAAATTTTATAAATTTATCTAAATCCTTTTTAGTCACTTTTTTTTCATAAGAAATCGTAATAATTTTATTTGATATCGATTCTAACCTCTCATGACTTACAAATATAAATTCTTCTTTTTCTAATAATGCTATACCTAAAAAAGGAAAAACTGATTCACCAAAATTTTCCTTTAAAAAAACTTTTACATCATTAGAAATAAAATCAGAGATACCAATCCCTTTGACTTCTATTTTTTCTTCAGGTTCTTCTTTTTTTATGTTCTTTTTTGCCATTATTTTCCCTTAACTATAATAAATTGCTTAAATAGGTCAATATTGAGAAAACAATTTATTAACATTATTAATATAATATTCATTGTTTATAATCTTTATGCTAGCTCCCCCGACTTTGGTTTTTCCTACAGTCTTGATTCCCATCTCTCCCAGGTTTTATTAGAGTAATGCAACTGTATGACGTCTAAGTTATTAAATCATGCGAAATATTTTAATATACAACTCATTCAAAATCGTGCTAATCGTTGACCGCTAATCATTAACACGATTTATGGGTTAAGTCTACTGAACTTTTCTTAATCGTAGCTCGCCAACACCAATAGGCTCTATGCTTATATCATCCCCAGGGCTAAAATTATATAGCATGCATACTTGTTTCGGGATAGTTATGACGTACGATCCGCCTATTTCACGTAACTTTCTTTTCATATCAAAAACCATATATGAAATCATATGGAAATATATAACATTTGGGTTTTATCATGAAAACTAAGGAGATGTCAGAAAAATCCCACTTCCAACTATTGAGTTTTAATGAAAATCCAAATGTCGGTGTGTACTGCAGGACAAATGATGCTGTTGTTTTTTTACAAAAAAATCTACAGAAGAATGTAAAAAAGAAGGTATCCTTTGCCTTGGATGTTAAACTTGTTGAGCTCTCCATTGCTGATTCAACAATTATTGGTTCACTGCTTGCACTCAATTCCAAAGGAGCAGTTGTCACTAACGTTGCTGATAAAGAAACATTGACTGCAATTAGGCAACAAGATCTTGACGTTTTTGTTGTAGAAGATGTAATCAATGCAGCAGGAAACGACATCCTCGCCAATGACTATGGAGCACTTATCCATCCTGATATTAAAGTTTCTTCTTTGAAAAAAATTGAGGAAACACTAGGAGTACCAGTTCATAGAGGTACAATTGCTTCATTGAAAACAGTTGGTATGGCTGCTGTTGTTACTAATAAAGGCTGTTTGTGTCATCCAAAGATTACTGACGATGAGAAAATACAGTTGGAAAAAGTATTTGATGTTGATGTTATGATTGGTACGGTAAATCATGGTCATCCTATGATTGGTAGTGGACTTGTGGCAAATACAAAAGGTGCCATTATTGGAAATCTTACAACCGGTATCGAGATGGGGCGTATTGAGGAAGCGTTAGGGTTTTTAGAGTAAACCTATTTTTAGTAGAAATATAAGGAAAAAAATGTGATTACAGTAACTTGAAAACCAGTCAATTATATGCTAAATTCCAAGTGCGAAACCACCATTTACTACGATCCAAAATATTAAAATGAAAAATAGTACAACACATATTTGACCCTGATACTCATCTTCCACCTGCATGTCCATAACAAGTAAATAGTTGCCTAGTCCAATGGGCCTTTTAAGTATAGGTCTTGGTTCAATAATAGGGTCATTAGATTTGACTTCAACGGTTTCACCACTAGCGAGATAGTCAACAAATGCTTCGGTTTTTGTATCAACTTTAAATAGGAAAATGCCCCCTGAAAAGTTGATATAAAAAGATGTGTTATAGATATCATTGGGAGAAGGATTTGTTATCATGAAATGGAGGTATCCCTCATCATCAATCCAAAATCCAGGCCCATTTCGATCAAGAGATGCGGGTTTTTCTGAACTTTGATGATTAGGTGCTAAAAGATGACCCATTGTCCCACTAGAACAAAGAAAAACAGCAAGAATGAAAACGCAAACCAACCTAAGCGAATACAACTTCATTATAATCCCCGCAAGATCTTAATGTGATTATATAAGTGAAAGCAGATATTTAAATCTTATTGAGGTTTTAGAAAAAAATAATTGATATTATCTTTTTTTAAATAGTAATTTTCCATGAAAAAATATCAGAAAAAGAGACGGCATGAGATTTTTCCGAAACGTTCTTATATTAAATATCATATTTGTTTCTTAGGCGGAGAGATGGGATTGCAAGTGTAACATTAAGTTTTTTATGTGCGGTGTTAAACACCTCCGCCGCCTCCCCCATTACTGTTTCAATCATTATCTTTAAGAACATTGATTTGTTTTATAGGTCGATTCCATGAAACTGCTACTGATTCATAGCGACTATATCGAATATGAAGTAAAAGACAAAGCCATTTCCCATCCAGAGGAAATAACAATTAAAAACGACAAGATGGAAGAAGCTCTAACTGTGTTTGTTGCTGTTGAGAAAATCGATGAAAAGTCACCGAAACAATCAGTTTCAGAAGGAGCAAGTGAGATTGTAAAAACAGCAGAGCAGCTCAAAGTCGATAACATTATGATTTATCCCTATGCACATCTATCTTCAGATCTTGGAAGTGCAAAAGCTGCAAAGGAAATTCTAGTACAACTTGAAAATGAGATAAAAAAGAAGAAATTCAATGTGAAACGGTCTCCTTTTGGATGGTATAAAGCCTTTAAAATTTCATGTAAAGGCCATCCTCTCTCTGAGCTTTCAAGAGAAATAATTCCTGGAAAAGAGAAAAAAGCAGTGGAAAAGGAAAAAGAAATCGTTTCTCAATGGTATATTTTAACACCAGAAGAAGATCTTGTCGATGCTGAGACGTTTGATTTTACTGGGCATGATGAACTTAAACTTCTGTATGAATATGAAAGTAAGGGATCAAGAAAAACGGTAGGTGAACCTCCTCATGTTAAAATGATGCAGTCCCTTGAACTTGTTGACTATGAACCTGCAAGTGATTCCGGAAACTTCAGATGGTATCCAAAAGGAAGAATGATAAAAGGACTATTGGAGCAACACATCAACAACATGGTAAGAGATTATGGTGGAATGCAGGTAGAAACACCGGTTATGTATGATTTAGATAACCCTGCACTTAGTGCTTATGTAAAGAAATTTCCTGCACGGCAATATACTGTAAAATCAGATGATAAAGATTTCTTCCTTCGTTTTGCCGCCTGCTTTGGACAGTATATGATTGCAAAAGATATGACAATATCCTACAGACATCTCCCATTACGGCTTTATGAGCTCACCCATTATAGTTTCCGAAGAGAACAAAGCGGTGAGACAAGTGGCCTGAAACGCCTTCGATGTTTCACGATGCCTGATCTTCACACGTTCTGTGCAGAAATAGATCAATCAACAGACGAATTCAAACGACAATTTAGTACCGCTAAGAAATGGATGGATGACCTGGAGTTAGATAGCGAGGTTGCACTTCGATTTGTAAAAGAATTTTATGAAAAAAACAAGAAGTTAGCACAAGATATTGCAAAACTTGCAGGAAAACCTATTCTCATTGAGATTTGGAATGAACAGTATTTCTATTTCGTTGTGAAATTTGAATTTAACGTAATTGATTCCATGCAGAAGGCAAGTGCTCTTTCAACAGTACAGATTGATGTGGAAAACGCAAAACTATTTGATATCACATATGCAGATGAAAAAGGAGAAAAACAACATCCCTACATATTGCATACCAGTATCTCTGGTAGTATTGATCGTTGTCTCTATGCACTACTTGAACGTGAAGCAATAAAGATGAAACAAGGGAAAAAACCAATGCTTCCCCTCTGGCTTTCCCCAACGCAGATTCGTTTTATCCCTGTAAAAGATGAGTTTATCTCTGATTGCGAAGCATTTGTTGCTAAGTTACATAAAATCTCTCTATATCATCATATACGAGCAGATATTGATGACCGGGAAGAAAGCGTTAGTAGGAAGATTCGTGATGCTGAAAAAGAATGGGTACCAATAATTGTTGTTGTCGGTGAGAAAGAACGAGATGGAAAAACATTTACACCGCGATTTAGAAATGATGAGATCGGGGAGAATAATAAATCATACTCGAT
>Ga0114930_10005211_pt1 | contig 10758 bp, 13 predicted proteins | sample AnhtaG_FD_87300 | JGI IMG/M metagenome (GOLD analysis project Ga0114930, IMG submission 87300) | Deep subsurface microbial communities from Anholt, Denmark to uncover new lineages of life (NeLLi) - Anholt_01485 metaG | ecosystem: Environmental > Aquatic > Marine > Oceanic > Sediment | place... | reverse complement strand
TATTTTATTGCCCTCTATCCGACTGCTTCGGCAACAAGCTCAGAGATATCTTTAACCTGAATGACCTCACTTTTGTCCATAGTAATTACACTATCTCGGTAGTTGAGGTAGCAATAGGGGCAAGCTAAGGCTATTATATTGGTATCTTTCTCAAGAGCTTGCTCCACCCTTATATCGGAGAATCTTTCTCCTTTCACTGTCTCCATCCAGATTCTCCCACCTCCGCCACCACAACAAATAGCCTCCTCACGAGAATCAGGAAACTCAATTAATTCCAAGCCGGGAATACTTTGCAAGACCTTCCTTGGCTCATCATATATACTATTGTGCCGTCCCAAATAACAGGGGTCAGAGTAAATTACCCTTTTGTTTATTTCTTTAGAAAATTTTAATTTCCCTTGTTCAATGAGCGAAGCTAGATACTGGGTGATATGGATTACACGGGAGTTGCTTCCGAGCTCAGGATACTCATTTTTAAAAGTATGGTAGCAATGTGGTGAGGAAACTATCACAGTCTTAACGCCGCTACTATTAAAAGCGCTAATATTGCCTTGAGCTAAGCTATGAAATACATCTTCATATCCAGCCTTGCGGATTGCTTCACCGCAGCATCTTTCCTCACTGCCTAGAATGCCGTAATTGACTCCTAATTTGTTGAAGATGGTGGCGGTAGCTTGAGACACCTTTTTAACATCAGGGTCGTAAGCAGGAATACAACATGGGAAGTAAAGTATTTCAGTATCCGGAGTGAAGCTCTTCACTCCTAGATCCTTGGCCCAATCGCCTCGCTTTTCAGGAGCTTCGCCAAGTGGATTGCCAGTGCCAGCAATGTTCTTGGCTGAGATCCGGAGAGCATCGGGCACAACGCCAATGCCTAAGTTAACCACAGCTCGGCGCACAGCTCTCATAACATCGATTATCTCTACGCCACGAGGACAGCTCTGAACACAAGCTCGGCAGGTAGCACAAAGCCAGACCTCTTCGCTGCCAAAATCGGTTGCTCCAAGCTGAGCTTCATGAATAATACGGCGAACGATAAAACTTCTAACTAAATTCCAGGGGCAAGTGCCAGTACAAATGCCGCATTGGTAGCACAATTTAAGAGGCTTGCCACCGGCCTCGACTATCACTTCAGTAGCTTCTTTGTAAGGGCTTAGTACTTCCATTTTTCAAAAATGGGCAACAAAAAGGCTAGCTAGCATAAAAGGCCCTCTAGCTATCTTCTCCAAGCATGAAGGAATATTATAAGCGGGGATTAAGTTAAAAAACAACACCTTGCGTGAGAATTTTCAGTTCTCCTAGTGATGATAGCATGATGGTAGAGGGTTATTCGTCTTTTACCCCCTGGGCGTAAAGATAATCAATAGCGTCTTGCACGGTCTGTATTTTTTCAGCATCTTCATCAGCTATTTCCAGCTTCCTTTCCGGAGTGCTGAATTCCTCCTCCATAGCTGTAATAAGCTCAATTAAGTCTAGAGAGTCAACGTTAAGATCATCTACAAAAGATGTCTCTGGAGTTATCTCTTTTTTTTCAACGTCTAACTGCTCCACAATTACCTTCTTTAGCCTTTCAAGAATAGTTGCCATTTTCCCTCCTCTAATTAAACTTTCTGGTTTGTGATTTTTTTCGTATCATATTTAGTTACTATTGACCCTAATACCCCGTTAATCAGCCTGGGTGAAGAATTGCTGCCAAAGGCCTTAGCTAGCTCTATAGCCTCGTTTATAGCTACCTTAAGCGGGGTGTTATTATCGAATAAAATCTCAAAAATGGCAAGACGCAAGACGTTTCTATCAACAACAGACATCTGCTCTACAGGAAAAGCTGGTGCAAAATGCTCAATGAAGTCATCAAGTTTGGATTTATTGCGTAGCACTCCCTGTATAAGTTGCTCACTGAAGCTGAGTACTTCCTGAGGTAATGCTTTCTCCATTGCTAAATGAGCTAAAACCTCCTCCGCTTTGTGTTCAGTGCAATCGAGTTCGTAAAGCACCTGAAGAGCAGTGAACCTTGCCTTTCGCCTAAGACCCATGGTTAGCTATTGTTGAATTTTTTAACTGTGTTATATCTTCAACCCCTGAGATGTTGAGGGTCTGTGTCTTTGAATTGATTCGATTAATTAAGCTGCTGAGTGTCCTTCCAGGGCCAATCTCGTAAAAGGAAGCAACCCCATTACGTGTCATATATTCAATGGAGGACTGCCATTGGATGCAATGGCGAACCTGATTTAGAAGCTCCTCTTTTATGGAATCAATGTCGGTTAGCGGTTGGGCAGTTACATTGGCTATTATAGGAATAGCTGGTGGGTGAAACACGAAACTTGAAATGACTTCGCTGAATTTATCTACAATCGGTTCCATTAAAGAAGAATGAAAAGCACAGCTTACCTTTAAGGGAATGAGGCGACGGGCACCTTTCATTCTGGCTAATTCGCTGGCTTCAGCTAAAGCACCGACAGCACCACTGATTACAGTCTGTATTGGGCAGTTGATGTTGGAGATGTCGCATTTACTATGAAGGCATATGTCCCTAATTGCTTCCATATCAAGCCCTATTATAGCTAGCATACTTCCTGGATTTTTCTGCCCGGCTTCATGCATTAATCTACCCCTTTCTCGAACTAAACTCACAGCATCACCTAAACTGAGTACATTAGCGGCTACCAGAGCTGTGTACTCACCCGAGCTATGTCCAGCAGTAAAGGAAGGAGAGGGCAAATCATTATTACTAGCCTGCTGAGCTGCTCTTAGGCAGGCAATGCTAGTTACTAATACCGCTGGCTGGACGTTGTCTGTTCTTGTTAGTTCCTCTTCTGATCCTTCAAAGCATAGGCGAGAGAGGGGAAAACCTAAAGTAGCATCAGCTTCATCAAAGACTTCCTTGGCTGATGAATAGGTATTGTATAGATCCATTCCCATCCCAACCCAGTGGGAGCCCTGTCCTGGGAAAACATAAGCTATCTTAGTCATATTCCTAACTAGCCTTTCTTCTTAGGTGCCTTGACCTCAATCGCTTGTCTGTTATTGTAGTTACCACAGGTGGGGCAAACGTGGTGAGCTAACTTAGGGCTATGGCATTGGGGGCAAATATCCAGGGTAGGTAGATTGAGCTTGAGGTGACTACGTCTTTTCCCCTGGCGGGCCTTGGCATATTTTCTTTTAGGCAGAGCCATATTAGCTTATCTCCTTAATCCCGGCACACTTGGGTCGACATATTGCTCTCATGGGCAAATTTAGTAAAGTATATTGACGGATTATCTCTCCCAAGTCAAGCATACTATTGTTATCGATAGTAAGGTTAGCTGACTCTTCAGATAAGGATAAACCGCTGGATATATTAATTGTGGGAAGGAATTCCTCCTCGATATGGAAACTTACGGGATAAAGAAAGTCATTGAGGCAGCGACTACATGTTAGTTCTACTTCAACAGTCAATTCAGCTCGAACTAAAATGCCCTGACCACTGTGAGTTAGTGTTACCTTTCCTTGAACAGAGCCCTTAGCTTGCTCACCAACTATTTCACCTATGTGATAGTTGCAACTAGAGCCAGTGGGCTGTTTCAACAATTGGGCCACGTTTACTAAGCCTTTAAAAGGCCTTCCATTAAGTTCTTCAGTTCTCATGGTTAATCTAGAGTAAGTGCCTAGAAACCCAGGTCGAGTGTAAAGTATAATAGCTATTTGTGGGGGTTTTCAAGCCTTGGGAATAGGAAGGTTAAAAACAGAGGTAAGAAATAGGGTAGAAGCACAAAAACAGGAATTCATTCAGTTGAGCCTTAAAATCCATGATAACCCTGAATTAGGTTTCCAAGAGAGAAAGGCATCATCTTGGCTTACCAGTTATCTTGAGGGCAATGGATTCCAAGTAGAGAAATGTGTTGCTGGTTTACCTACAGCCTTCCGAGCTACATATGGGCAAGGGAGTCCAAGAATTGCCTTGCTTGCTGAGTATGATGCTTTACCTGAAATGGGACATGGTTGTGGGCATAACATAATAGCCGCTTCAGCAGTGGGCGCAGGTGTAGCTGGTAAGCTTGCCATTGATAATTTGGGGGGCAGTGTTATAGTTTTAGGTACCCCGGGAGAAGAGGTTCTTGGGGGCAAAATAGACATGGTGAAAGCAAGCGTCTTTGAGAAAGTAGATATAGCTATGATGGTACATCCCAACACACACAACTTAGTAACCACACAAGCACTTGCTTGCATTTCCTTGGATGTGGAGTTCTTCGGCAAACCAGCTCATGCTGCCGCTCAACCACATAAAGGTATAAATGCCCTTGAGGCTTTGATTTTAGCTTTTAACGGCATAAACTCATTACGTCAGCACATAAAGGGGGAAGCACGCATTCATGGCATAATTACTGATGGTGGCGAGGCGCCCAACATAGTGCCTGCTCATAGTGCTGCTAGGTTTCTCATACGTGCTCTGAATAATAATTACCTTGATGAGCTGAAAGAAAAAGTCTTAAGCTGTTTTAAAGGAGCGTCTCTAACTAGTGGAGCCAAGTTAGAGTATAGATGGGGAGATCGGATTTATGCCCCTATGAAAAATAATATGACTTTAGCTCGGTTATTTAAGCAGAATCTGGAATCACTGGGATGCCATACAGAGGTTTTTGACCCTCGTTTTGGTTTTGGCAGCACAGATATGGGGAACGTGAGCCAAGTAGTGCCTAGCATACATCCTATGGTGGCTATTGCTTCTCCTGGGGTGTTGGTACATACACCGGAGTTTGCTTCTGCAGCTGCTTCTGAAGCCGGACATAAAGGGCTGTTAGATGCAGCCAAGGCGATGGCAATGACCGTAGTCGACATTCTTGGCCAACCTGGAATACTGGATGAGATTAAGCGGGAATTCTACAGCTATGATTAAGGTAGGTATCTCGCGAGCTTTGTTTTATTATCAATATTACCCCATGTGGCAAACTTTCTTTGAGGAACTGGGTGCAGAAACGGTGGTATCATCGCCAACTAACAAAGATATATTCACTTCGGGAAACTCAAGGGCAGTGGCTGAAACTTGCTTGCCAGTAAAGGTCTTTTTTGGCCACGTTATTTCTTTGGTGGATAAGTGCGACTATATGTTCATCCCAGCCATTCGTAGCATGGGCAGAAAAGCTTATAATTGTTCTAAATTTCTTGGCTTGCCTGATATGGCAAGAGCTTTAATCCCCCGATGCCCTCCCATTCTTGATCCAGAAATAGACCTCAATAAAGGGCAGCGTAATTTACATAAAACTATCTATGGCTTAGGAAGCCATTTTACCTGTCATAAGGGCAAGATCAAAAAAGCGATTGAGAAAGCATGGAAAACCAACTCTGCCTACCGAAAGGAAATGGCTGACTTGGGAATTACGCCTGTTCAGGCTATTGACAGGATATGTGGGGAAAATTGTGAGCCAGGCTCTGCCTTAAATCTATCTCCAGTATTGAAAATTGCCCTTATCGGGCATCCTTATGTTATTTATGATGATTATATTAACCACCGCCTTATTTTCCGATTGCAAGCAATGGGAGCTGAAATTTTCACCTCAGAGATGGCAGATCAGGAAGCACTTGATGTTGCTATGGCGAAGCTGGCGGGTAATCCTCACTGGACTTTCGAAGCTGATATAATTGGTGCTGGAGAATTTTACCTAGAAGCGAAAGTTGATGGCATGATTACCGTGGCTGTCTTTGGTTGCGGTCCTGATTCGATGATGATAGATGTGGTGCGGCACAGGGCAAGGGAGCTCAAAGTTCCCTTTCTTTATCTTAGTTTAGACGAGCATACTAGCGAGGGTGGATTGGTCACTCGCTTGGAAGCCTTCCTCGATATGGTCAAGAGGAGGAAAAGGGTATGCGTGTAGGTATACCCCATTTTGGCAATGTCTATATATCTGTAAAGGCTATGGCTCAGAGGTTAGGTGCTACTGAGAGAGATCTTATAATCCCACCGCCGATGACTCGAAGGACATTAGACCTTGGGGTTAAATATTCACCAACAGAGGCTTGTTTACCTTATAAACTTACTTTGGGCAATTTAATTGAGGCTTGCGAATTAGGTGCAGATACCCTAGCTCAGGGGAGGGGCACTGGCATTTGCCGATTAGGTTACTATGCTAAAAATCAGGAGCAAATCCTTCATGATTTAGGCTATGATGCTCACTTTATTACCATTGATGTATCTCACCACAAGCTTGCCAGCATTCTACAGCTTATAAAGGGCATGTGTAATAATGCCCCTTGGCCTAAAATTATTTCCGCATTTCGCTTTGGCATAGGTAAATTGTTTGCTTTGGATAAGATAGAAAAAGTAGTTCAGAAGGTGCAGGCGGTGGAATTGGAGAGGGGGACAGCTAATCAAATCTACCGAGAGGCTATCAGGGCTATTGACAAAGCAGCAGAGCGTAAGGAAGTAAAAAGGATAACTAGTGAATACATTGATAAGCTAAGCTGGATACCTAAAGAAGAAGATGCTAAGCCAATAAAGGTGAGCATAGTGGGTGAAATTTATGTTGTCATAGAGCCCTTTGCCAATATGGATCTGGAGGTGGAGTTAGGTAAATTAGGGGTGGAGGTTGAGCGGACTATGACTATTTCTCGATGGATCAAATACAGCCTTTTTCTTAATCCATTAGGCATAGATGAGTGGAGGGATGTCCATAAAGCAGCTATGCCCTATCTAAAACGTGATGTCGGCGGTGATGGTTGGGAATCGGTGGGGGAAAAGGTGCTTCATGCTCGGGAGGGATATGATGGTATAATCCATGTGGCTCCTTTTACCTGTATGCCGGAGATAGTAGCTCAGAATATTATGCCCTCAACCAAGGAGGACATACCTGTGCTTACCGTCCTTTGCGATGAACAAATGGCTAAGCCAGGAATGATAACCAGGCTTGAGGCTTTCGTTGATTTATTAAAGTTTAGAAGGAAGCGGAGAAAAAGATGAAAACTTATCTTGGCGTTGACGTTGGTTCAGTTACCACTAAATTAGCTTTGCTTGATGAAGGTGACCAACTGGTAGCGTCTACCTACTTACGGACTCAAGGTAAGCCGATAGTCATGACGCAGCAGGGACTAGAAGAGGTAAAAAAACAAATGCCACCTGAGGCTGAAATCTGTGGGGTAGCTACTACAGGGAGCGCTCGTTATCTAGCTGGTGTTGTTCTTGGCGCTGATTTGATAAAAAATGAAATTACTGCTCATGCTGTTGCTGCCATGCACTACATACCTAAAGTGCAGACCGTCATTGAGATTGGAGGCCAAGATAGCAAAATCATCATAATTCGTGATGGTGTAGTTGTTGATTTCGGTATGAACACGGTATGTGCTGCTGGCACTGGTAGCTTTCTCGACCATCAGGCTTCTCGTCTAAATATAAATGTTGAGGAATTTGGGCAACGGGCTTTAAAGAGCAAAATGCCTGTGCGTATTGCTGGACGGTGCACTGTGTTTGCTGAATCAGATATGATACATAAGCAACAAATGGGGTACGGGATTGATGATATCGTTTATGGTTTATGCCAAGCTTTGGTGCGCAATTACCTTAATAACGTTGCTTTAAGCAAGGAAATTCTTCCTCAGGTGGCATTCCAGGGTGGTGTGGCCTTTAATCAAGGAATAATTAGGGCACTTAGTGAGACTTTGGATACACAAATTATTGTCCCACCTCACCATGAGCTCATGGGTGCTATTGGCGCTGCCTTGATAATACATGAAGAAACGAGTGTAGGACGTGAAGAAACAAAATTTAAAGGATTTGAGGTCAGTCAAACGGATTTCCATGTTTCTTCTTTCATCTGCAAAGCTTGTCCTAACCAATGTGAGGTTGCTCAGCTCTTTGTTGATAGTAGAGTTTTGGCTAGGTGGGGAGGGCGCTGTGACATGTGGGAAAGGGTAGAAAAGTAAATGAATAAAAGTTATCAGGTGATTATCATCGGTGGTGTAGCTGTCGGGCTCACTGCTGGTTTATACTGTGCCTGTTCCGGGATTGGTGTCTTGCTTATTGAGGATGAAACCAAAGACGGTGTTTATTTGGGATGAGGCTATAGTGGCCAAGATAGGAGGCGATGGAGCAGTCAATCAACTTAGGCTGAAAAGCACAAAAGATGCTACAATATTAGTGTTACCAGTGGCAGAGGTTTTTATCGCTATTGGTTTGAAACCTAATACTGGTTAGTTGCGAGGAGTTGTGTCTCTGGATAAAAAAGGTTACATAATCACTAATGAGGTAATGGAAACAAGGATATCAAGAATATTCGTTGCTGGGGATGAAGCTGCTGCTGTATCAGCGGAAGGATTTCTAAGTTTGCCCTGAATGTTAGTGGAGGGTCTCTAGATTCTTCGCTTGCGGCTCAGAATAATAATGGGGGGAGCGTGAAAGTTATTTTCTTAAAGAATGTTTCTGGGAAAGGAGAAGTTGGGGAGATAAAAGAGGTGGTAAAAGGCTATGCCAGAAATTTCCTTTTACCACAGGGTTTAGCCTTGGCAGCTACGCCAGCAGCTATAAGGCGAGTAAAATCGGGACTTCAAAGGGAAGGAGGTCAGGGAGCTCTTGACGAAGCTGAGCTGGTTGAGCTAGCAGAGCAAATTGAGGGACAGGAAATTCACCTTCAGGCCCGTGTAGGTGCTGGGGATCGCCTATTTGGCTCTATCACTGCTGCTGACATAGTCGAAGAGTTAAATCGAGCCATAGGTTCCTCCATCGATAAGAGGAAGATAGACATGGACAAACCCTTGCATCAAGCAGGCAGCCATGAGGTAACAGTTAAATTAGCTAAAGATTTAAAGCCGCGGATTAAAGTGGTCATTGAGAAGAAGGCTTAAACATGGCACAGGAAAAATCACCACCAAATGACATTGGAGCAGAGGCGGCTGTAATTGGTTCCTTGCTTATTGACCCCGAGGCTATATTGAAAGTAGCTATCTTTCTTAAACCTGAGGACTTTTTCTCGGAAACAAACCAATGGATTTACCAAGCTTGTTTCTCCCTTTATCAGCGTAACGAAGTTATAAATCAGATTACAGTAGCCCATGAATTGATGCGCCAGGACAGGCTAGAGCAGATTGGCGGCGCCGCCTATCTAAGTCATCTGATATCCATTGTGCCCACATCCTTACATATCGAACATTACGCGCAGATAGTGTCTAACATGGCAATGATGCGGCGTTTAATCACCGCTGCGGGACAGATTGCAGCTATTGGCTATGAAGCTGCACCGGATATTGAAGCTAGCCTCAGTAAAGCCGAGGATATCCTTTTTCAAGTGCGGACGAGGCAAGGCTCTCGAGATCTTGTTCCAATTCGTGATGCTCTGGGTCAATACTTCGAGGAGGTTGGACAACCTGCTATATCTCAAGAAGGGGAGAAGCTTCACATTCTAACTGGTTTTATTGGTTTAGATGATTTGCTGGGTGGGTTACAGAAGTCTGACTTAGTTGTTTTAGCTGCCAGACCTAGCTTGGGCAAAACCAGCCTAGCCCTGAATATTGCTAGAAATGTTGCTGTGGAGCAAAAGGCTTGTGTTGCTCTGTTTAGTTTAGAAATGGCACGGGAGTCGGTGGTTCAGCGTCTTTTGGCTAGCGAAGCGGGGGTAAATTCCAGGCTTGTCCGTTTGGGACGTTTTGGCGAGAAAGATGAAGTGAGAATTATGGAGGCCAGCGGCATACTGTCTGAAGCACCGTTCTATGTTGATGATTCACCTCAGCTCCGAACTGTAGATATGAGGAGCAAAGCACGGAGGCTTCATTTTGAGCGCAATATTGGTTTAATAATCGTTGATTATATACAGCTAATACAAGGTGATGGTAAGAATGAAACTCGGGTCCAAGAGCTCAGTCATATAACTCGCTCTTTAAAAATGTTGTCCAGGGAGCTAAACGTGCCTGTGCTAGCCGTATCTCAACTTAGCCGAGCTGTAGAATGGCGAGCCTCCCATATACCTCAGCTTGCTGACTTACGTGAAAGTGGCACCATTGAGCAGGATGCTGATGTTGTTCTTTTTATCTACAGGGATGACATGTATTATACTGCAGAAGAGTGGAGTAAGCTACATGATATTGAGAGGGAACCATATCCCCGTGGTATTGCTGATATAATTATAGCTAAGCACCGCAATGGCCCTTTAGGGCGAGCTAAACTGCGATTCCTAAGTAGCATTGTTAAATTTGACAATATGGAAGCCGAGCTAATTTCGACTCCTTAAAAATGGTAGATAAAGAAAGATCTGATTTTACCCCCTTGCCTGATTCTCTTTTTACTCAGGTGACGCCTCAAATCCAAGACATAGCTGAACTTAAAGTAACGATGTATATCTTTTATTTGCTCCATCATAAGCGACGATATCCCTCCTTCGTTACATACGAAGAATTACTGTCTCATAGCGCAGCAATGGTTGGAATGGAAGAGGAGGCACTTCATCATGCTTTGGACTTAGCGGTAAATCGCGGCACCATTTTACACCTAAATTTAAATATAGATGGCAAATGGCAGGATATCTACTTTGCCAATATAGAATCTGATAGGGAGGTTATTGATAAAATCAAGCGTGGGGGACTTTCTATTAGGGAAGCGGTATCTAAAGAAGAGGGGACAGGTCGAGCGATACAGGCGCCCAACATCTTCACTCTTTATGAGCAAAATATAGGCATGCTCACGCCGATGATTGCTGAGGAGCTCAAGGAAGCGGCAAAGCTCTATCCATGGCAATGGATTGATGAGGCCTTTAAGGAAGCGGTCCTAATGAATAAGCGCAGTTGGAAATATATCGCCCGTAT
>Ga0114930_10005209_pt1 | contig 10764 bp, 7 predicted proteins | sample AnhtaG_FD_87300 | JGI IMG/M metagenome (GOLD analysis project Ga0114930, IMG submission 87300) | Deep subsurface microbial communities from Anholt, Denmark to uncover new lineages of life (NeLLi) - Anholt_01485 metaG | ecosystem: Environmental > Aquatic > Marine > Oceanic > Sediment | place... | reverse complement strand
TAGGATAGACCACCAACGTTGATGTACCGCCCTTCAAAGACCACCTGAGGTGTACCCGCTTTGAACTCGGGTTCCGTAGAGATAGACACAACCTTAAATTTGTTTCCGCTGCGGTAGAACAGCTCATCCCCATTTGGCGACCAGATTGGCTCTTCTCCCAAATCGTATGAAATCTGCCATACACTGTCCATAGCCGGATATGGACGCACGTAAACCTGAGACCTGCCATCCCTATCTGACATGTAGGCAATCCACCGGCCATCCGGTGAGAACGCCGGGAAAACGTCTTTGAATTCCGTCCCGAGAATAAGATCAAGTTCACGTGGCCCTTCGAGCTGTAGGACCCAGATGTCCAGATCTCTTTCTCCACTATAAAGCGCCAGCAACTTACCTTCGGGCGACCAGGAATACGGCGCAAGCTTGAATTGGCCCGAATAAAGCAACTCTGCTTTGCTGCTGCTATCTGCCGGCGCCAAGAGAAGATTCCATTCCTCTTCTCCCTCTCTGCGACAACAGAACACCACCCGCTCGCCATCCGGTGTCCAGAGGGGATAATAATTGTTGCCTTCCAAGGTCAGCTTGGTTCCCATCCCCCTGGCGATATCATAGATATACACATTGGATCGAAGCTCTTCAACTACGATCGCCAGCCGTTTTCCATCGGGCGAGAGCCTGAACGTTCCATAGGTTTGAGCTCGCATGTCAAGCAGCTCGACATTGCCTTGACGATCGACCCAGACCGGGGTACTCTTGGCTGTGTCGCCGCCGGGAACATAGACAAGCAAGCCATCGTTAGAGAAAGCGAACTGTGCGGTGCCGCTCACCGAGTCTGATAGAACCTTCTCAATGACTGGGACAGGAGGACCAGTTACCTCAAGCGTGGCCAGACTAAAGGGGATCGCCTCGATTGCCCCTGCCCGAACATAGACGAGATGTCCTGTAGGCACGTAACGTGCGTATCGACTGCCTTTGACCAGAATCTTTTTCTCCATGGTTCCCAGGGATAAAAGCATAGTACCGACCGGTGGGGAAATCAGCAGCGTTTTGCCACCTGGCAGAACCTGCGGAGACCAATAACCAGAAGCACCTGCTTTAGCAGGTTCGGTTCTAGTTGTCAGAAGCTCCATTGGACCACCCGCAGCAGACACTCTGCATAGGTCCGTACCTAATCCATCTGCAAAGTAGATCATCCCATCAGGGCCCCAGCTTCCAGCTTGAGGATTGCTGGCATCGCAGAGAGTTATAGGCTCACCGCCCAGAAGCGAAACTATCTTTAACTTGTCTTTAGCGAAGAAGCCCACCGATTGACCATCTGGGGAAAAGAACGGCGAGAAGGCATCTTCTGTGCCGGGAATAGGCCTGACCTCAAACTGATTCATCAGACGCAGAAAAAGTTGGGTCCTGTCGGCAAGGTCAGCGACATATATAAGGCGCGAGCCATCGGGAGACAAGGCAAACGCAGGCCGGCGGATACCCAAAGGAGTCGATCGGAAAAACCCCAACACTTGATTTTCAGGAAGTTGGATTATGGCTCTACGGGTGGACGCCGGACTTAACTCGGAAAGAGATGGGGCAGTAGGCCTACTTAGAAATAGACCGGCGGCAATAAGTCCAACAATCAATCCAGCAAAGCTGCATATAATTCCCCACCGCCACTGTGCAGACAGTGGTTTGCCCAACACTTGGGTACTAACGACTTGTCCGCCCGCCGGTAAACTCAGCGTTTCGTTAATTTCAATGGCTGCATCTCCGATATCCCGTAGCCGCCGAACCGGGTCTTTCTTAAGACAGCGTCGCAGCAGAACTTGAATATTTGTCGGCGTGCTCTGGGGCAGCGCCTGCCAGTCGGGGTCCGTTTGCAGAATGTTGGCCAGTGTATCGGAAACCGTCTCGCCTTTGAAAGGGACTCTGCCGGAGAACATCTCATACAACACACAGCCGAACGACCAGATGTCGCTGCGCTTATCGGTTGGCTTGCCGCGGGCCTGCTCCGGGCTCATGTAGGCTGGTGTGCCAATCACCCGGCCCGGCTGGGTAATGGTGGTCTGCTGGTCTAAGGCTTCACCGCCAACCACCTTGGCTAAGCCGAAGTCCAGAACCTTGACCTTGCCCTCCGGCGTAATCTTGATATTGCCGGGCTTGAGGTCGCGATGGATAACGTCATGCTCGTGCGCCGCCGCTACCGCCTCGGCTATCTGCAAAGCTATTGATAACGTTTCTTCCAGCTTAAGCTGGCTTTTCGCTATCCGCTCTGCCAACGTCTGGCCGGGAACGTATTCGAGAATAAGGTAGCCGACGCCCTCGACCTCTTCGAACTCTTCGTAGATAGTGGCGATGTTCGGATGATTCAAAGATGCCAGAACCCGGGCCTCGCGAGCAAAACGCGACCGGGCCTTAGGATTACTCATCACCTCAGCCGGCAGGCTCTTGATTGCGACGGGACGGTCGAGCTTGGTGTCGTGGGCTAAATAGACTACCCCCACTGCCCCGCGACCCAGCTCCCGCTCTATCCGGAACAAACCGACCTGACTGCCCGGCCCTAACACCGAACTATCGAAGGAGGCCGTCGGACCGGGTTCCTTCTTATCCGGCCGCTTATCATTTTTTGCTTTAGCGTCGCTCATTGACATCACACTTTCAAATTATAATATACTCAAAACCACAATCTCTTTCAAACACAATAATCAATAGTCAATTGAAAAGTTCTTCCTCGTCAGTCTTCTGCCTTCTGTTCTCCGTCTGCACTCACCACTCACGAGATACGCTTTGAAAGCTGTTATGGTGAAAAATCTGTTGTATCAGCCGATAACCACGGCGGAAAAACAGCTAAACTCCAAGGCTGAAAAGGTCGATTTTCTTCCAAACGCCGTGTTTCTGAAAGAAACGGCAGATTTTCTTTGACAATGCTTCTTGTAGGTCGATAATTAGCGCAAAATGGTTTGTTATCGGATGTGGTAACTAAAGCTAAAGGATTGGCTCCTCGGCGTGCGCTTCTCGGCTTACTTAGGCTATATTAATGAAAAGCGAAACAAATTACGATACAATTTTCGGTAAAATGGTGGTAGAGCAGGGCCTCTGCACCGATGACGAACTGCGTCAATCGCTTAAGGAGCTGGAATCTCGCAGTAAGGTCAATCCTACAATACTTAAAGAACTTATGGTCGAGCTGGGCTATGTCACAACGACCCAGGCTGAGAGATTAAAGGAAAGCCTAAAAGAAAGCAAGGCTGCTGCACACCAGATTCCCGGCTATAAAATAGTCGGCAAGCTCGGTGCCGGTGCGATGGCTGTCGTTTATAAGGCCAGGCAATTGAGTCTGAACCGGATGGTTGCGATAAAGATTTTGCCGAAGCGTTTCAGTGAAAATCCGGAGTACGTCGAGCGGTTTTACAAAGAAGGCCAGGCCGCCGGCAAGCTCAATCACCACAATATTGTCCGGGCCATTGACGTCGGCGAGGCAGGGGGATACCACTATTTCGTGATGGAGTATGTTGAGGGTAAGACTATAGCTGATGATTTAGGGGCGGGAAAGGTTTTTGAGGAAGCCGAAGCGCTGGACATAATCATTCAGGTCGCTAATGCCCTTGCTCACGCTCATGCTTGTAGTCTTATCCACCGTGATGTCAAGCCCAAGAATATTATGATAAGCATTGATGGTACGGTTAAACTTGCCGATATGGGTTTGGCTCGCGAAACAACAGATATCGAGGCGGCACAAAGCGAGGCGGGCAAAGCTTACGGCACGCCGTACTACATTGCACCCGAACAAATTCGAGGCAAGATAGACATCGACGGCAGGGCCGACATTTACGGACTCGGGGCTACGTTGTATCACATGCTCACCGGCCGAGTACCATTTATGGCAGAGGATTCCGCCGATGTTATGCGAAAGCACCTCAGGGAAAAACTAATTCCACCCGACCATATAAATACGTCACTGTCGGCAGGAGTATCCGAGGTCATTGAAATCATGATGGCTAAGCGGAAAGAAAAGCGCTATAACGACATTGAAGAGCTGCTGACGGATTTAAAGGCGCTACGCGAGGGCCGACCTCCGCTTCAGGCGCACAAAAGATTTGACCTGTCTATGCTCGAGCAGTTGGAAAAGGGAGATGCCGTTGAAAAAGAAGAAGTTTACAAAGAAGAGGCCGTCGCCCCGTACCGGATGGCGATATTGATTTTAAGCATATTTTTGGCATTGTTCTTTGTGATTATTCTTATCCTGTTGCTTCGTAATCATTAGTTGTTAGTATTGTCATCGGCGTGAAACTTGTCCTCGACTCCGATCGGACATTGGGGATAATAATCAATAGTCAATAATCAATAATCAATTATTTTATGCCCCGAGGTGGTGCACATTTTTCAACCGAGGAGCTTGTTCGGGTCCTCAGCCATTACGACATCGGCATAATCCTTCAGGTAAAGCCTTTGTCCGGCGGCAACATGCGTGCGCCAAAAATGGCGATTGTGTCCGAGCAGGGTAAATTCCTTCTTAAACGTAGGCCGAAAGGCAAAGATGACCTCTACCGGGTGGCATTCGCACACGCGGTGCAAAGTCATCTGGCAGCAGAGTCCTTTCCGGTTACCTGCCTGCTGGCAACTCGCGATAAGAATAATACGGTCCTGCAACTGAACAATCACATTTACGAGCTTTTTCAATTCGTCACCGGCACTCGGTACGACGGCTCGCCCGAAGCTACTGTTGATGCGGGTCGGCAGTTAGCCAAATTTCACAGGTATTTAACTGATTTTGCCTACGAGTCCGCCTTGGGCGGATTAAAGACCAGTTTCCACGATTCTTCTACAGTTCGCAGGCATCTAAAAACGCTCGGTTCTGATAGACCAGCCCATCCGAATAAGAAATTACGGGCTACGGCTGAGGCCTTGATGACGCTTTATAACGAATCGAGTATTTGTGTAAACGGATTAGGTTTCGATTCGTGGCAGCATCAGGTTGTGCACGGCGATTGGCATCCGGGTAATATGCTTTTTTCCAAACACAAACTTGCTGCCGTTCTCGATTTCGACTCGGTCAGGATTGCCCCGCCGGTTACCGACCTTGCCAACGGCATGCTGCAATTTTCCATTGTGGCTAATCGGTCGAACCCAAACGATTGGCCAGATTATTTCGACCAGGAAAAACTCGTTCAGTTCTTAAATGGTTATCGCGGTGTGAACAAATTAGATAAGAACAAACTAAATTCACTGCTTGATTTGATGATTGAAACGATGATAGCCGAGGCGGTATTGCCGGTAGTGGCGACCGGCTTCTTCGGCCATCTAAGCGGCGTCGATTTCCTGCAAATGATTCTGAGAAAAGCAAATTGGCTAAACAACAACCGCAACAAATTGACACAGGCAATTTGTTAGTGACTGACTTTCTCAAACGCGGCTTCTTGCTGCTCATACCGCACCTGATGGTTGCATCCCAGCCCGCTCAGGATAACTAATACGATTGAAACGATAACGATAATCTCATTACGCAGGCGCCTGTGCATGAGATTTCTTCCTATAGTTCAATCCGACATTTCCCAATTTTAAGTCATCCACACATCCACTCATTTACACATGCCCCCATCCACACATCTACGCATTTACTGATTATGTGGCAGAGTCTTATCTGGCATAGAATCTTCTCACTCCAGGTAATAATGTTAGCAGGATGATCAGGAATCCGTTAACCGCCGTGATGAACTGGATCGGCCACTTAAAACCAATCAGCAGCCCTTGGACGATTAGCCAAACGGCCAATATCACGCCGAGGGTAAGCGTTCCGGTCCAGGCCCAGTGATGTCCGCTCCAGCGGGATAATGTCTCGGACCAGGTCCAGTTGGGGCGGGCCAGAAGGGCGTAGATTAGGAACAGAGGCCCCAGTCCCATCACGATGAGCAAGAATAAGCCGGGTAGAGTGTAATCAGACACGGGCAAGAGAGGCAATACTTCGGTCAGTTGGAGCGAGCCGCCGGTGGGGTCAGTCAGCATGGCAATGCCGCCGTACAGGCCCCCCAGCGCAAGGAAAAGAAGAAAGAAGAGAAGTAGCCAGAGTGTAAAGGGGCGTTGCATGTTTTGTTGTTTTCCTTTCTTAACCACAAATTTGCGAGCCGCTATGATTTTGAACGAGCGATATAACTACTGATTATATGGTTTCCGTATAATAACCTCTTGCCGTTTCAATGTCCGTATAAAACGCGTTTTTTCTCAACATGTAAGAGAAAAAGGTGTGCGGTGCACACCCTACCCGCTGAACCACAAATCATTGATGTACTCCATTGCTCGCTTATCTATTTCAAACTTACACTACTGAAGTTGGATTTTCAAGAAAAAAATTAGACAAGGCATAAGACATTTGTGTGTGGATGAGAAGATGTGTTAATGGGTGGATGAGTGAATGAGAAGAAGTGTTTATTATTCAAGGTTCAAGATAGCAAAATCGCGGAAGTACTTTTTAGCGGCCTGGTCGTAAGCGCGGGCGGCGTCGATTTCATGCTTAAAGTAGCCGATTTGCTTTCTTTTGCGGTTTACGACGATAGTGGCACGCCATTTTCTGTTCTGCTTGTTGTACCAGACGCCTCTGTATTTCGAAGAAGTGTTTATCTTTGGATAGCGGGCGTAGCGGGCGTTGTCAACGGGTGTGGCGAGACGCAGGTTTGCCTTTCTGTTGTCCAGGCCGTTATGGTTGATATGATCCACGAACATGCCTTCCGGGACTTCTATTATTATTCTGTGCATAGTTATGGTTAGTCGCCTTTTTTGTGTTTTTGACCACTGACCTCTGGTGGCGTAATATGTGTTACCGCCTCTGGCGGCATACCATCTGTATTTGCTGAGCCAAACGTAATCGTCGGTATCGACAATTGCGTATTTTCCCTGGGAGAGGGGGATTCTCCTGAAGGTATAGCCGTATCTCAGGCGTCTGTATAAGAGAACCAGCAAAACGGCTGGTTTTTCGAGCCGATCGGGAATTTTGACAGTGAACTCGGTAATAATCTGCCCCCGTAAAGAATTAGTGAATGGTGAGTAGTGAGTGGTGAGTCTTTTATTAGCCAATTCACCAATTCACCAATTAACCAATATCCAGCCTTTCCTGGCCTCCTTCGACCCATTCGACTACGCTCAGGGCAAGCTGCGCTCAGGGCAGGCCTCTATAATTAGAGCTATCTGCACGTTTGATGCGAAAATTGAGGGATTTTAAAGGGGTGTGGGGTGCCTAAGTGCTTATATAGAAATGAATAAAAAAGTTTTTGAAAATTTTTATTTTTGCTCACAGGTATCAGCGTATTTGATTGAAAATTCGCCGGACCGATAGTGTGCAGAGATTCTTCGCGGAGTTTACCCATAAGGGCAGAGAAAGGCTAAACAAACACCCAAAGAAGTTGACAGAAACGCTTAGTCCATGAAACGTGTCTCGATGCTGGATAACCGTGGAAATGGTGAGTAGTTAAATGGTGAGTCGTGAGTAGTCAATTAACCAATTAACCAATCGCCAATTAACTAATTACGAGAATCGAGAATCCAGAATCGAGTATCGAGTTATTCTTTTGCCCCGTGCTTACGCAACAGTTCTGCGATTTCGTTGTTTCCATTTTCCTCAGCAAACGTTAAAGGAGTCCGTCCACCTTGATTTTTTGCGTTGACGTCGGCGCCGCTGGCAATGAGGAATTCTCCCACTTCCTTCTGGCCGTTTCTGGCCGCAATGTGAAGCGGCGTGGCGCTCCACTTGTTCTTTGCATTGACATCGGCACCTTTGGCCAACAGAAATTTTGCCACATCCGTGTAGCCGTCCTTGGCCGCGATGTGCAAGGGAGTGTTGCCCCATCTGTTCTTTGTATTGATATCCGCACTATTGGCGATAAGCAATGCTGCCATATCCTTATCTCCACGCGAAGCTGCCAAGTGCAGTGGGATTTCACCATTTTGGTTCTGTGCGTTAAGATCCGCACCCTCTGTAATCAACAACTTGACGATTGGCTCCCGTCCTTGGGCTGACGCTATGTGTAAGGGTGTCTCACCGTTCATATTCTTTGCATTAATGCCAGCCCCTTCGGAAATAAGACGTTTGACCTCGTCGATGTCGCCTGAAGTGACAGCTCCATGCAGGGTCTCTGTAGCCCCATGTTGGCGAAGGATATTGAACACCTCAGCATGTTTTCTTTGTCTGGCCACAGATAATGGTGTGCGGCCTTGGTTGTCTGATGCGTTGATATTAGCACCTCTTTCGATCAGGAGTTTGACAGTATCTTGATGCCCAAGGAGCGCAGCACGATGAAGGGGTGTTGTACCGCGTTTGGTCTTTGCATTCACATCTGCACCCGCTGCGAGAAGGCACTCAACCGTAGTGGTGTTGCCTATTGCGCATTCGTTGTGTAGTCGCGTTGCGCCATTCATGGTGTTCTTGACGTTAACATCAGCCCCCTGACTAATTAGGAGTTGAATCGTATTCTGCCCAGGTGCTACGGATATCGGGGCAAAACCGTTTTTGTCCTGGACGTTTACGTCAGCCCCCTTGGCAACCAGAAATTCGGCGACTGCTGGGGAATCCGCCAGAACAGCCCATTGCAAGGGTGTGCAGCCGAATTCGTCCTTTGCGTTGACATCCGTTCCCGCCTCGATGAGCGTCTTGACCCTCTCAAGTTGTCCTCTGCAGGCCGCCAGATAGATAGTGTCTTCGTAGTCGCCTTTGGCCAGGATCAGGTCGAACACATCCTTACCGCTACTGACAGCCGCCCAATAAAGTGGTGTGAAGCCGTCCTCATCCTTGGCGTGAAGATCCGCTCCGGCGTCGAGCAGCGTCTTAACGATGCCAGTATGATCTTCCCAGATGGCGTAGACAAGCGGGGTATAATAGTCCCTCTCATCGGGCGGATGCTTTTTGACGTCGGCCCCGCCCGAGACCAGCGTTCTGACAGTCTCCTCGTCATTACTCCAGATCGCATAATAGAGCGGTGTATATCCGTATGAATCTCCCATATTGACCTTCGCTCCGTTTGCGAGCAGTACTCTGACCACTTCTGCATGGCCTTCGGTTGCCGCAGAAAGCAGAGGTGTCCAGGCACTTTTCCCCTCGGTTGCGTTCACATTAGCGCCTTCGGCAATGAGCCTCTTGACTTCTTCCACATCCCCTTCCTTGGCAGCTTCGTGGAGAGATTTCGCTGGGGGCTTATCCTGTGCTTCGGTACTAACTTGTTCAGCGGGCCGGGTTTGTGCTAATGCGACTCCGACTGTAAGACATAATGTTGCAAGACTCGTCGCCAAAGCCCATTTCGTTCCGGTGCGTGGGTTGCCGCAATGATCTTTCAAAATGCGGCGGACCCTGCCGGCCAGGCCCCTCTTGCTGCGCACCACCGCAGGTACAAATGCCATCTGGCCGCCGGGTGTCAAATCAAGCAGCGACTCTGCATAGTCTGTGCCGGGTTGGCCGCTGGCCACAACCCAGTCGTCGCAAACCTGCTCGCTTAATCTGACCAGCCGAGACTTTGCCCACCATACAAGCGGGTGCCACGGCAAAATACACACTGCCAGCTCCGCGAATAATCCGCTGATATGGTCCCGTCGTTTCCAGTGCGCTAACTCATGACAAAGCACTCCGGCCCAGTCAACTCCATTGTCAAATCGCCCGGCTGCGCTCGGCACCAATAAAACAGGCCTGCGCCTCCAGCACCATATCACAGGACTGCGAACGCTCCGGCTGCTGCGAACCATTACATCTTTATCAATTCCGAGTTTTGCTCTGGCCAGATTCAATGCTTCTTCAATCCTCTGGCAGTCTAAAGGCAGCGCCCGGCCCAGCAGACGAACGCCTAATGCAAATGTAAGAAGCAATCGTGTCGCTAAAATCAGACTTGCTGCAATCCACCCATATAACACAATCGAATGCAAGGGGAATTTGGCAATTTCTGAACCAGCCATAGCCGATGGTAAAATCTCTTCAATAGCACCCGGCTTATGCTCAATATCCTCAGCCGAGATGATTCCGGGTGCCCCAAAGTTACCCACTCTGCCCACGTCTTCGGCTGGCGATTGGATTACGACCGGCTCGGCTACAAACATACCTAATTCATAGTGCTTCACCAATATGCTCATAATCGGTACAATCACCGCTGCTATCATCGCTAAAAACAGTACCTGATGTGCCCTTGCCGAGCGATGCCTCAGGATGAAGCTGCTCACCAGGCCGACCACAATAAAAATCGTGCTCTGCCACACACAGCTCGATAACGGAAAGTCACTTAGGAATAGTTCGCGTATCATTTTTTCGTCTCCTTTCTCTTCTGGTCAATCATTTTGCGAAGCTCTCCAAGGTCCTTTTCACTGAGCTTGCTCTGACGCATCAGATGCTGAAACATTAAAAGAGCATCCCCATCGAACATCCGCTCCATAAATTTGTGCACCGAGCTGGCGCCGGCTTCTTCGCGGGTCCGCGTTGGTGTATATATATAGACTTTCCCCTCAGTGCGATGTCGCAGCCAGCCGGCCTTCTCCAGTTTTTGCATGGCAGTAAGAATCGTCGTGTAGGCGAGTTTTTTCTTAGAGCTAAGCCGTTTGCGTACCTGGTGGACACTCGCCTCACCAAGCTCCCAGACCTCCTCGATTACCGCACGCTGTAACTGCCCCAAATCGTCAAGTAACTTGCCACTCATAACATTAACCTCCATATCTTAAAACAAACCTCGATAAATGCTACTTTGCCCCAAAGTACTACGCCCCATAGTATTTGTCAACAAAAAAATAAAAAATTTTTGTTTTTTTTCAATCCCCTGTTTTTGC
>Ga0114930_10005206_pt1 | contig 10766 bp, 11 predicted proteins | sample AnhtaG_FD_87300 | JGI IMG/M metagenome (GOLD analysis project Ga0114930, IMG submission 87300) | Deep subsurface microbial communities from Anholt, Denmark to uncover new lineages of life (NeLLi) - Anholt_01485 metaG | ecosystem: Environmental > Aquatic > Marine > Oceanic > Sediment | place... | reverse complement strand
AGACGGCATAGCCGATGACGTAGGCCTCCTCCAGAAGGGGATAGTAGGGCACAGATTCGGGCGATACCAGCCCCAGTGTGTCCAGGATCCGTGCTCCGCTGACAAAGCCGATCACGCCAATGTCCCCGGCAGCGATGCGCGTCTCGGGGGAGACCGGCTGGTTGACACACAGGTCCAACGTTGCCTGGCGGTACAGTTGCTCCAACTTGAACCACGCCATCTCGGGCGCAGGGCGGTCGGGACCGTGGTCAGGATGGAGGGTCCAGCCGTTGAGTAACATCGCGCAGGCCGCTGCCACCAGGACCAGGCCAGCGGCCCGACCGGCGACAGGCGCGGCGGCCCACTTGCGGCGGATGACAGTGACAAGATCCGTTCCGACTCGGAGTCCTCCGTAGAGAATGCACAAGGTGTACACGGGCAGGATCGGAGCCAGGTACCAGCGAAAAATCAGCGGGTTGGACGCGCTAAAGGCGACAAAGTAGAACCAGGGATAAACGGCCAGCGGCAAGAGCTTGCCTTCACGCCGAACCATCGCCACGCCACCGACGATGGATAGGAACAAGTACAGCACTGCGCCGACGCCGACCCACGCCGTGGTGAATACCTCGTACTCGAAAAAGGGCGTGGCATAGTGTTGGATTAGGCGAACCAGCGCACTGAAGCGATCCAGGCGGTAGGCTGCAGTCTTGGCAACGACCGAGTTGGCCAATGGGTTGCCAAAGTAAAGCGTGGCAAACAGGACCCACGGGGCCAACACCGAAAAGTAGACCGCTCCCTCGCGCCAGGGGATGAGCAGCCTGTCGCCAGTCCTCCGCGCATCACGTGTGAGCACGGAGAACACGCGCACGAAAAGCATGTGCGCAAAGAGAGGCACGGCGATCAGCAGGGCGTCGGGGCGGGTGAGCGTTGCCAATGCGCAAAAGAGGGCGCTCCAGTTGGCGTGGCCGAGGGCGTAGCAGGCCAGGGTGAGCAGCAGCAGGAGGACGTACACCGAGGTCTCCATGCCGCCGATGGCAAAAGTCACGCTCATCGGCGACACGGCCCAGGTCAACCCACAGGCGATCCCCAGCCAGGGCGCGTCTAGCGTGCGTTTGCACAACCAGGCAAGGACTACGATCGATGCCGCGTCGGCCAACGCGTTGGTGACGATAGCCAACATTGGGAAACCCGCGCCGGGCAGGAGCGCCTTTTCGCCGGCCATCAGCAGCGTGTACAGCGGCGTCGTGGTACCCTGTACCCGCTCTCCAGGGTTGTAAACAAACCCTTCCCCGGCCAGGACGTTGCGCGCGTAGCGGAAAGTGATGAACGCATCGTCGATCGTTCGCTCGCCGGGCAACAGGCGGGCCACGACGGCCAGGACAACGACGGCGATCAGCGCTGCGTGCCAGGGAGTCAGCGTTCGACGGATCTGGTCTGGATCCATACAGACATTATAGCGGTTTTCGCGTGTTTGAGCAACGGGGTGTCCAGGCTATGACCCTTTCTCACAGGCCCCGAGTCCACTGGTGGCAACTCGACGCACAGCGCGTCCTGGCGATCGCGCTGTTTATCGCCTTGTTCGCCGTGTCGGCCCGCGAGATCAAAGACCCCGACTTTTGGTGGCATCTGAAAACCGGCCAGTACATCGTCGAGACGCGATCGATCCCTCGCCAAGACGTATTCTCGTACACTGTCACGGGCCGCAAATGGATCACCCACGAGTGGCTGACCCAGGTTATCATGATCGGTCTCTACAGCGTCGGCGGGCTGTCGGCGCTGTTGCTGGCCACCTGCGCCGTGGTCACTCTCACCTTTGCCATCGTCTACTGGCAGTGTGACGCCCGGCCCCACCTGGCCGTCTTTGGCGTGCTGCTGGGTGCGTTGGCCTCGGCGGTCGCCTGGGGGGCCAGACCCCAGATGCTCAACGTGTGCATGGCCGCCCTGTTCATGCTCCTCCTCCACAAGTATCGAGCAGGGCACCGCCGCGCGCTGTGGCTTTTCCCGGTGCTGACCGCGCTATGGGTGAACTTGCACAGCGGCTTCTTTTTGGGCCTGGGGGTCGTTGGGATTGCGGTCCTGGGCGAGCTAGGGGCGAACCTGGTCGATCACCGCACCCCACGGACGTTGACGCTCGGCCAGGTGCGCGATTTGGCGCTCGCCCTGGCTGCCAGCGTGATAGCCTCCCTGCTCAACCCCAACGGATATAGGATGCTCTGGTATCCGTTTGAGACCTTGGGTAGCCAAGCGATGCAGCAATACATCCAGGAATGGGCCTCCCCAGACTTTCATCGCCCAGAGTATTGGCCGCTGGCGGTCCTGCTGCTCGGCGGCGCGGCGACCATGGCTTTTACGCGCCGCAAGTGCGACATCACCGAGATGCTGTTCTTTTTCGGCTTTGGGTTCGCCAGCCTGCTTTCAGCCCGGCACATCCCGCTCTTTGCCGTCATCGCCACGCCGATCCTGACCCGCTACGCCGCGCAGGTAAGAGTGGGGCGCTGGCATTGGGACCTGACCTCACCCCCCCTGCCTCGTCCACCGTCGAGGGTCCTGGTCATCGTCAACTGGATGCTGATCCTGCTGTTCGCGCTGGGCGGCGGCGTGTGGGTGGTAGATGTCCTGCTCAAGAACCGGGACGTCGAAGCGCGTCACTACCCGCTGGCCGCCTTGGAGTACATCGAGACGCACGGCCTGGCTGACAAGCGCATGTACAACTCGTACAACTGGGGCGGCTACCTGCTGTGGCGAGGGTACAGGGTCTTTATCGACGGCCGGGCCGACGTGTACCTGGACGACTTTATGAACGAATACATGCTGGCCTACCAGTTGCGCGGCGACTGGCGGCGTCCTCTGGACAGGTACGACGTGGACTATGTGCTGATCGAGAGCGGCGCTTCGCTGGAAGCGCTGTTGGAAGCCAGCCAGGAATGGACGCGCGTCTACCGCGACGACAGTGCGGTGATCTTTACGCGTGCCTCAGGTTCGTCACCTCCCTGATACTGTGTTGAGATCGGCTTTTCACCGATGCATGGATGTCTACAGTTTGGTCTTGCGCGTTCATTTGGCGTAACTATGCACCTGGTGCTCGCAGCATATGACCCAAATGTAATCCGCTGCATAATGTGCGGACATGGAACGTCCGTGCGACATTGAGCAAGACTGTTCATCAATGGGCTGCTGGACGGCTCGACTGAGCCCCGCCCTGAGCGGGATGAAGGGCTCGCCGAAGTCTGTCGTCCAGCAGGAGCAGGTGAGTAGTTGCCGTTTGGCTTTCTCCTTCCAGGTGTGCTACAAACCAATCGGACGTGGCTCTGCGCCTGTTGAGCAGTTTTGCCCTGGAAAGAAAGTGGTACGATGACACTCGATGAGATCCTCCGAGATATCCATGCTATGGAAGAAGACCTGCTGATGTTTGAGCGCAAGTACGGCGTCCTGACCGAGACCTTTTACGAAGCCTACCAGCGCGGCGAAGAGCCCGAGGATGATGCCTGGGTGCTGGACTGGAGCGAATGGGCTGGTACTTGCGAGATACTCCTCGAACGCCGGGAGCGATACCGACGGGCGATCCAGGCTCTGTTGCAGGAGACAGGCATCCCCAGCCTCTCTTGTCTGATAGGACACACAGCCCGCCGTGAACCCCTTCCAGTCGCTCGCTGAGTACGAACGATTCGTCTGCACCCTCCAGCAGCGTTACCTCGCCATACGGCGTTCGACCCTGACGGTCATCCGGCGCGGTGCTGCGGTGGCTCGCCTGACTGGCGAACTGGAGACAGGCAATTACCGCATTGTCGTGCGCGAAAAGCTCTCGTTTGTGGACCAGCTCGGGCGATCACCAGCTACGGCTATGAGCGCTGGCAGGGCGGTGAAAAGCTGTACTGGTATGATTCTCAACCGCATTCCAACGACTCCGCATTGGCCAGTACCGATCCTCACCACAAGCACATTCCCCCGGTCATCAAGCACCACCGCATCCCCGTGCCCGCACTCTCGTTTACCCGACCCGACTTGCCCTTCCTGAACCAAGAGATCGAGCAACTACCGAACGGCTGATCCGACTGACGCCGCCAACATCAGCAGCAGAACCAACGGCGCCAACCAACGTACGAGTCTACACCGATTGGCTACGTTGCGGGAAAAAACGAGTACGTATGCTATAATGAAGCCAACCTGGCGTCTACCTATACCAGCGACAGAACAAGGAGAAAGCAGTGGCTACTCTCCCTACGATTCCAACAACCGAGCAAGGACTTTTCCTGCCCCGCCAGCTCTTCCAGGACTTGGGTGAAATCGAAGTCGTGCAACGGGACGACTATATCCTCATCAAGCCTAAGAACATGACTGCGCGGTTCAAAGGCTTTGTGCATCCGCCTATCCCCGTAGAGAAACTGCACGAGGACTACGAATCGTCGTTGTTGGAAGGAACTGCGCTGTGAACCTGGCCCATTTCACCAGCCAAGACGAGATCTTTGTGGACGCGAATATCTTTGCCTACTTTGCCCTGGGCACCAGAGTATCAAGGTGCCTGCAGCGATTTCCTGTCACGAGTGGAGCAGGGCGAGATCCATGCCGTCACTTCCGATTTCGTTTTGAATGAGGGTTTCGACGCTTTGCTGGTGGGCAAGGGTTCCGAGCTTCTGGCTTCAACTAGAATCGCCAGGATCAAGAAGCAGTCGACGCAGGATGCCACGTTGTCCGCCGCCTGCTACAAAGTCTGCCTTGATTTCTGGGGCAACCTGACTGTGCTGCAGACCGCCGGGCTAGGGATTGTTAGCATCAGTGCTCACGAACAAGAGGCGAGTTTGCGCCTGGGCAGTCAATATCCCTTGTTGCCCACTGATGCTCTTCACGTGGCTACCTGCCAGCAACGTGGCATCCGCCACTGCCGACGCCCACTTGGAGGAGAGCCTTTAGGCTGAAAAGTCCGGCTGAAGCCTCTACTCCAGGCCTCAACGGTGCTCCTGAACTCCATCCTGCCTAATGTACCCCTGAAATCGGTACTCCCGGTGTGGTGCCGCGCCAACTTGACGGGCACATTGGGCACTGATATAATGATTCAGACACAACGCTCAGACACCTGATGTGCCTCAGGCCACTCCTAGAGGAATTATGTCTCCAAAGCAAGAGTGACACCAGGGTCATCCACTCGCTAGCCTTACGAGATGTGCTATGACGTATGACATACTGATTCAATCCCAAACCGGGGGCACGTACCGTGCCACCGTGCTAGGCTGGCCCGGCGTTAGCGCCGTCGGCGATAGTGAACAGACAGCCATCAAGCGCGTCCGGCAGGCAATTCGCGAGCGGCTGGCGCAGGGCAAGCTCGTGCGAATCGAAGTTGACGAGAACGTCACCGAAACCGCAGCCCCCAAGCACCCCTGGTTTCCCTTTCTCGGCATGTGGAAAAACGACCCGACCTTTGGCGACCTGCTGGCCCGGATGGAAGCATACCGCTGCGAGTTGGACAAGACGCTCGACCGATGACAACCTACATCCTGGATACCGACCACATCAGCTTGGCCCAGCGTGGCCATCCACACATCACGGCACGTATTGCAGCTACGCCGCCCGAACAACTGAGGGTCAGCATTGTTACTGTTCAAGAGCAGCTGCGGGGGCGTCTGGCGCAGGTGCATCATGCCTCCAACACGGCGGCTCTGATCCTTGCCTACAAGCTGCTTCACGAAACTCTCGTCTTTTATCTCACTGTCCCCATTATTGACCTTGATGAGCGGGCTGCTGCCATTGTGGACAGTTTACGACAGCGTAGGATACGCATCGGCACGCTTGATCTGCGCGTTGCAGCGATTGCGCTTTCCACGGGTGCGACACTCGTCACCCGCAATCGGCGCGACTTTGAACAGGTACCGGGGCTGGTGACTGAAGATTGGTCCACGTGACCCCACATTCCCCCCGACGTCAAGCACCAGCGCATCCCCGCACCCGAGCTCTCGTTCACTCAATTCAACTTGCCCTTTCTGATCCAGCAGATCGAGCAACTGCTGAACGGCTGATCCTCCTGACGCGAACGGCGGCAGCAGCAGGGCCAACAACGCGGCTATGCGGATTCGTTCGCATTTCATCGAATACCTGTGTGGCGATACTTGGATCACGAGTAGGGCATCCTCAAGAGGAAACTGCACTCGTCTCCGCACGCAGGGGAACGCCGCGGTCTCACATCCGGCACCTGCTGCACTCCCATCATCTTCCTGACCCAGCTTTGCTGCCAGTTGGATGATCTACTACCGACAACAGAGCAAGGAAAGTAGCACGGATCATTGTGCATGAGTACTTGAATCTAGACAATCTCTCAGAAAGCGAGTTTCTAGACCTTCTCCATGTTGGGATGAGTGCAGATCCAACAGTGAGCAAGAGCCCACAGCCGATAGCTGACGGCAGACAACTGAATGCTTACAGTCCAGGGATGGTACGCCTGACACGTATTCGCTTTGCATCAAGCAAACGGAGATGGTATAATGCTTGTAATGAAAAAGAAAGAGACCTTTATCGGGAGGAGAGGACCGGATGAACCTGTTGATATCTGCCGACATGGAAGGCATCTCTGGCGTGGTGGTGGCCGACCACACCTCGTCCAGCCACGCCGAGTACACGCGCTTTCGTAAGCTGATGACCGCCGAGGTCAATGCCGCTATCGAGGGCGCGTTGGCTGGCGGAGCTGACCAGATCGTCGTCACCGACAGTCACGGGGGCATGACCAACATCCTGATCGAGGAGCTCAATCGGGCCGCAAAGCTGATCTCTGGCCGGCTCAGGCCCTTTGGCATGATGCAGGGGATCGGGCCTGAGGTGGATGCCGTGTTCTTTGTCGGCTACCACGCTCGAGCGGGCACCGGTGCGGCCATTCTCGAGCACACCTGGAGCGGTCGCGTGGTCGAATTGCGCCTCAACGACCAGCTTGTGGGCGAGACGGGGTTCAACGCCGCGCTCGCCGGGGCGTATGGCGTGCCCGTCGTGCTGGTGGCCGGGGATCGGGCGGTGACCAAAGAAGCCCGTATGTTACTGGGCGAGATAGAGACTGTGGCGGTCAAGGAAGGCGTGACCCGGTCGGCGGCCCGGTGCCTGCATCCCGAGGTAGCACAGGAGCGCATTCGCCAGGCCGCCGAGCGCGCCCTTGGGTTGAGCGTGCCACCCTTTGTCCTGCCGTCGCCCATCACGGTGCGCATCGTTTTCCAGCGCGCGGTTCACGCCGACCAGGCAGAGCTGATACCGGGCAGCCGCCGCCTGGACGGTCGCACCGTCGAATGGACGGGCGACGACATGCCCACGGTCTACAGAACAGCCCAGGCGATGCTGCAGCTTGCCCTGGTCACCTGATGCCTTCCATTGGCTTTCCCCTTGCATTCTTGGCCGGACTGCTGTCCTTTATCTCACCTTGTGTGTTGCCGCTGGTGCCCGTTTACCTGGGCTACCTGTCGGGAAGCAGCCTCTCTGGCGACACGCCACTCAATTGGCGCCAGGTATTCAGCCACGCTTTGTGCTTTGTCGCGGGCTTTACGTTGGTTTTCGTCATCCTGTTTGGTCTGCCTACGACGATCCTCGCTGGCGTGTTGCATCGGCACACCAACTGGATCACAAAGATCGGCGGGGTGATCCTCATCCTGTTTGGTCTACACGATGCGGATCGTCACCATCCCCATTCTCAACACAACTCGCCGCATAGAGGTAGGCAGAGGAACAGAGCCGGGCTACGCTCGCTCGATCTTGATCGGTGTGACCTTTGCTGCTGGTTGGACGCCCTGCATCGGGCCGTTGTTGGGCACGGTGATGACACTGGCCTTCACAGAGTCCTCGCGGGCGATGGGCCTGCTCTTGATCTATGCGCTGGGCTTGGCCGTTCCCTTTTTGGTGACGGCGGCGCTGCTGGCGAGGGCTGTCGGTTGGTTGAAACGGCTCAATCGATATATGCGACCAGTGGAGGTCGTCAGCGGGTCGCTGATGGTAGGGGTGGGCATCTTGCTCATTAGCAGCATGTTCTCCACCTTGAACGCAGTTTTCGTCCGTATCACACCCGAATGGCTACTACAGTACATGTAAGAGAGAACAGAGGCGTCCGCCAAGATACGTGGGTTCCAACAGGCAGCAGCGGCGCTGGTGTCGACCAGTCACAGTAGGCCAGACCCCATTAGAATGCCCATCATCACAAACGCTGCAGCCGAGATCCACAAGAGCAGCCGCTCGGGAATGAGCTGGCACAGCCCCTGCCCCCCGACTACCCCCAACGCCGTTACCGCGGTCAATGCCAGCGCACCGCCGAGAAAGACAGACCACGGCGTGCCGTGCTTGCCTGCCAGGCTCAGGACGGCCAATTGCGTCTTGTCGCCCAGTTCAGCGACAAACAGCAATCCAAATGTTGGGCCAAAGGCCTTCCAGTCCCAGGCAGAAGAAGCCAGTGACCAATCCTTCTCTCCTTCTGCCGGGTACTTGGCATTCTCGGCACCGTTGCGGCCGTGGGCTGCTTTGCGTCCGATGAGAATGCCCATCACCACAAAGGCCAATGCCGCAATCATTCTCAGCGCAGCTTGAGGGATAACCCGTCCTAAAAGCTGCCCCCCCATCGCACCAATCAACGTAACCGCGGTCAGGGCCAGGCTCGCACCCCCGAAACCCGCCCACGGACGGCGGTACTTGCACGTCTGTGTCACCACAGCGAGCTGGGTCTTGTCTCCCAGTTCAGCCACAAAGACCAGCGCAAATGTAGAAACCATAGTGCCCCAGTCCATGCTGCTCCTCTCTGAAAACAGTGTCCCCGCTCTTACTCTAGCCGTCTAGTCTTGGGCTGAAACAGCCATACCAGCGCAAAGATCAAAGCCAAAAGCCCACCTTGTAGGGTGATCACCCAGGAAACCCCCAGGCGATCCGCAACGGCTCCTGCGGGCATCGTCCCGAGCTGCGTCAGGCCAAACATCATCATGTATGCGCTCATCACGCGTCCCAGGTATCGGGCCTCACAATTGACCTGTAGCAAGGTCCGATTGGTCACCATGCAGACGTTGCTGGCAGCGCCCACAACGGCGAGCAAGACAAGCACCAGGGCGAAGGATCGTACGTTGGAGAACAAAACAAGAGCAAGCCCCATTATGATACCAGCTCCCAGCAAGAACTTGCCCTTACTCCGAAAATCTCTCAGAGAGGCCAGCGTAAGCGAGCTGATCAGCGAGCCAACGCCCGGTGCCGCCGTCAGGATGCCAAACCCCGTTGCGTCAAGCCCCATCACATCCTGCGCATACATGGGCATAAACGTCCGATAGGGCATAGCCAGCAATCCCCTGACAAAAACGATCCCCAGCAAGGATATGAGGACCGAACTCCGTCTGAGATATCCCACTCCCTCCCGAAGGTCAGACCGGACTGAGTGAGTACCTGGATCAGAGTGCCCGGTGAGCGGCAACTTGAACAGGGTCAAGAACACCAGCGCATAGAGAAGCGCCATGCCAAAGTAGACGGCCTCTACTCCAACGACCTCCACCAATAAGCCCGCCAACGGTGCCGCAAAGATGCCCGCCAGGCCCATGCCGACGGAACTGAGCGAGACGGCGTTGAGCAACGTCTTGCGATCGACCAGTTCGGCAAGGTAGGCGTTTTGGGCAGGCATCATCACGGCAAAGAGAATGCCGCGAAACAAAGAGTAGGCTGCCAGGTGCCAGACCTGAACGGCGCCCGTTGCGATCACCAGAGCGATCACCAGGGAACCAAACACCATGCAACCCCTCGTCCATATGAGGAGACGCCGCTTTTCCAGGCGGTCCGAGATGACGCCGCCATAGAGGGAAAGGATCGAATTAGAGATACTCCAACCGGCGCTCACCCAACCCAGGGCAAAAGCGGAACCGGTGAGCTCATAGATCAACCACCCTTGGGCTACCCTGCCCATCTGCATGGTGGCTGAGGAGGCCAGCATGCCCAGCCAGAACCAGCGAAAGTGACGACTGTGAAGCGAATCAAAAATGGGGTACCGTCGCCAGGCAAGGATCAGGGACACAAGCCTAGCCTCCTTCAATCAGTGGCCGCTCTTGGACGGCTCTCGCCCATCATCGCCCAAGGCAATAAACTGTCGCTCGTACAGATCGCGGTACAACCCGCTCTCCGCCAGCAGCGCATCGTGGCTGCCCTGTTCCACGATCTGGCCTTCGTCGATGACATAGGTGCGATCGGCGTTGCGAACGGTGCTCAGGCGGTGGGCGATCACCATGGCCGTGCGCCCAGCCAGCAAGCGTTGAAGCGCTTCCTGGATCAAGCTTTCCGTCATGGTGTCCACGCTCGACGTGGCTTCGTCCAAGATCAGGATGCGTGGATCGACCAGGAGAGCACGAGCAACGCAGATTAATTGTCGCTGCCCCACCGACAAGTTCACCCCACCCTCCAGGATGCGCGTCTGGTAGCCGTCGGGCAGGTTGCGGATAAACTCGTCGGCGTTGGCCACTTTGGCGGCGGCCACCATTTCATCCTCGGTGGCGTCGGGTCGGCCAAAGCAGATGTTGTCGGCGATGGTCCCGGAAAAGAGGAATGGATCCTGGGGTACCAGACCCATCTGGCGGTGCAAGCTTGCCTGCGTCACGTCGCGCACGTCGTGCCCATCAATGCACACAGCGCCTTGACTCGTCTCGTAGAAGCGAGCGACCAGGTTGGCGATGGACGTTTTCCCCGCGCCGGTTGGACCAACCAAGGCGACGGTTTCCCCCGGCTCGACGATCACGTCAACGTGGTGCAACACCCCCTTGTCGGCGTCATAGTGAAACGAGACGTCGCGCAATTCGATCCGGCCCTCGACGGGT
>Ga0114930_10005205_pt1 | contig 10766 bp, 8 predicted proteins | sample AnhtaG_FD_87300 | JGI IMG/M metagenome (GOLD analysis project Ga0114930, IMG submission 87300) | Deep subsurface microbial communities from Anholt, Denmark to uncover new lineages of life (NeLLi) - Anholt_01485 metaG | ecosystem: Environmental > Aquatic > Marine > Oceanic > Sediment | place... | reverse complement strand
TCGGACCGCACGAGGATTTCGTGAACGTCCGCCTCCAGTTTCCCGGCGGGTGTGTCGCGACGCTCTCCTCGAGCCGGATGAGCCGGACGCGGCAACGTCTGGTCCGCGTCTTCGCCGACGGCGCGTACGTGAAGATGGACTATGCCGCCCGAACGGTCGAGTGGCTGACGCCGAAGCCGAATCTCTCGGACCTCATCCGCAGCGGGGCGCCGTCCGCCGAGATCGGCATGGACGACCTCGTGGCGGTGGAGAACGTCCCGGTTGAAACGGAGCCCGACGCGCTCCGGGCGCAGTTGGCGAGTTTTCTGGCGGCCGTCCGGGGGGAAGGCGACGTGGCGGTCACCGTCGAGGACGGTGTCCGTGCCGTCGAGGTCGCCGAGCGGGTCATCGCGGCCGTGCGCGGGGGGTAGGTTGCCCAACAGCAGGTCGGTTGCTAGAATGGCACAGCGGCTTCGGAGGCCGTGAAGCAGGAGACATGCATGAGCCGTCTGACCGAGCAGATCAGCGAGAGCGTGCTGAAGCGGATGCACGTGGCGAGCACCGAGACCGCCGACGGCGTCGTCCATACCGACGTCACCGGTCCGCTGGGGATGCGGCTGCTTCAGATCAGGACGTGGCGCGACGGCGAGAAGCGGATCCGCTGCGAACTCAGCGGGCCGCTCAAGAGTGTCTTCACCGACAAGGTGGATGCTTTCCTGGCGATCGTCAATCGGCTGAAGATCATCGCTGAAAAGGACGGCAAGAACGTCTACAACCTCTACAATCCGCCGATGCCGAGTCCGGCGGCGCTGAGGCCGTTCGAGCGGAAACTGCGGACGATGGCCGAGAAAATCGTCTTCCCCGCCACCAGTACGCTGTCGGTGACGCCGCGGTGCCCGTGCAAGTGCGTCCATTGCTCGGCCGACCGGTTCGTCACGCCCGATCGGCGGGAACTGACGACCGAGGAACTCAAAGCGGTTATCGACCAGGCCCTCGACCTTGGTGTCTGCACCATGATCTTCACGGGCGGCGAGCCGATGGTCCGGCCCGATCTGGCGGACCTCATCGCCCACACCGATAAGAACCGAGCCTATACGATGATCTTCACGAGCGGCGTGCTTCTCTCGGAGAAGAACGTCGATAAACTGGCCGACGCCGGGCTGGGCAGCGTGAACGTCTCCATCGACGCCGACACGCCGGAGGTCCACGACGAACTCCGCCGCCTGCCCGGCGCGTTCCAGAAGGCCATGGACGGCGCGCGGCGGGCACGCGAAGCGGGCATCCTGACGGGCATCTCGACCTACGGCTGCCACGAGTCGGTGAACTCCGGGGCGCTGGAGCACCTCCTGGACATCGCGTGCGACGAGGGGTTCCACGAGGTTACCATCTTCGACTGCGTGCCGACGGGCAAGTTTCTCTCGCGGCCGGAGGTCATCATGGGCCGCAAAGACATCAAACGCATCCGCGCGCTCGCCGACCGGTACAACGCGCCGGACCGTCCGATCGGTATCACGGCCCAGGCGAAGGCGAACGCGTACGACGGCGGCGGGTGCTTCGGCGGGTTCGCGCAGTTCTACATGACGTGTTACGGCGACATCAACCCGTGCGACTTCAACCCCATCTCGTTCGGCAACGTGTGCGAGGAGCCGCTCGAAACGATCTGGCGCCGCCTGGCGACGCATCCGGAGTACGCGCCGCACCGTCACTCGTGCCGCATGCAGTCCGAGCGGTACCGTGCCAAGTACATCGAACCGATCCGCGACGAGGAGACGCTGCCGGTTCGCATCGAGCGTCTGCCGGGCGACGGCACGATCCTGCCCTCTTCGGCCGTCGGCCAGCCCCGCCATGTGGTGGAAGTGGACGTTGGCGACTCGGCCGACTAGCCTCGCCGCCGGACGTGCGTTTTGTCCTTGACCGCCGCTGGGGCCACAAGTAAGTTGTTTCCCTCAAGGGCCCTTTCCAAACGCCGTTACGAGACGGGAGAATCGCAAGAGATGCCGTACAACCTCGTCGTACTCGTCAAGCACGTGCCGGACACGAAACGTGTCACCGGCGACGCCATGCGCGACGACGGCACCGTTAACCGCAGCGTTCTCCCCATGATCTTCAACCCGGAAGACCTGAACGCCCTGGAGATGGCCCTGGAGTTGCGCCAGCGCTACGGCGGCCGGGTGACCGTCCTGACGATGGGCCCGCCCCAGGCGGCCGAGCGGCTCCGCGAGAGCCTCCAGCGCGGGGCCGACGACGCCATCCTGCTCACCGACCGCCGCGCCGCCGCCAGCGACACCCTCGCCACCAGTTACATCCTCTCGTGCGCCGTCCGCCGCCTCGCGGCCAAGCGCCCCGTGGACATGGTGCTCTGCGGCCGCCAGGCGATCGATGGCGACACGGCCCAGGTCCCGCCGCAGACGGCCGAGAAACTCGGGTGGCCACAGGTCACCTACGTCGATTCGGTCGAGGAGGTGGCCGGCGGCAGGGTGCGGGCACGCCGCAACACCGGCGCGGGGTGGGAGCGCGTGGAGACCTCGCTTCCGTGCCTCCTCACGGTGACGGACCAGGGCCCCGAGCCGCGGCCTGCCTCGGCAAAGCGGATCATGGCCGTCAAGAAGCACCGTGCGCGGGCCGAACTCGAGCGCGAGGTGGTTGGGGCGATGCCCGACGCCTCCGCCGACACGCAGGCCGCAGAGGTGGACCGCCGGGCCGACCTGCTCCAAACGCGGGGCTGCCTCATCACGCAGTGGAGCCTCGACGACCTCGACGTGGACCTGGCGTGGTGCGGCCGCGACGGCAGCCCGACCAAGGTCAAACGCATCCAGTCGGTCATCCTGAAGGGCAGCGGGTTCAAGAAAGTCGAACCCGACGAGGCGGGCGTCACCGGCATGGTCCACGAACTCATTGAAGATCATACGATCAGTTAGCCGCTTTGCCGGTTGAAGCGGCAGATGGCCGACATCATCCACCATAGGAAAGGAGAGGCGCGATGAGCGGCGAAGAGGCTGCCACCAAGGCGTGTCCCTACTGTGGCGAAGAGATCAAGTCGGTGGCGGTTGTTTGTCGTTATTGTGGCATGAACTTGCAGACCGGTGCTTCGACCCACGCGGCCGGCTCGCCCGTGGTGACTCCCTCGCGACGCGTTGAGAGCGTTCCTGAGGAGACTCTGTGGACCGGGCACCCGTCGCATCTTTACTATTTGGGCGAGTACATCCTCGGCGTCATCCTGTCGCCTGTGCTTGTTGGCATCCTTATCATCCTGTGGGCTATCCTCGATCAAAAAAACCGCATTTACACTCTGACGAGCAAACGGGTTCAGCTGAAGTACGGCATTATCGCAAAACACACCTCGGAGATCGAGTTGGCGGATATTCGCAATGTTATCATCAATATACCTATAATAGGACGAGTGTGCGGCTGGGGAAATGTCGGTGTTTCCTGTGCGGCTACGGGGCAAAGAGAGATTACGTTTGGGGGAGTTGCCGAGCCGGATCGTGTGAAAGCAGCGGTCGTTGGGTCCAAAGAGAAGGCTGCAAGCGGCGGAGGTTTCACCAACGAGTAGGCTTAGGTTTCTGACGCGCGGCCGTATAGGCCCAAGAAGGACTTCATGATCAAGGTTAACCCACAGGGCGACGTCTGGGTCGTCGCCGAACAGAACGACGGCGCGCTGCACGACGTCGGCCTGGAACTCCTGTCGAAGGGCCGCGAACTTGCCGACGCGCTCGGCGTCCGCCTGACGGCGGTGTTGCTCGGGGCCGGGGTCGCCGCGATGGCCGAACGCCTCGTCCACTGCGGGGCCGACCGCGTCCTGGTCGGCGAGCACCCGCTCCTGGGCCATTACCAGGCCAACCCGTACGCGAAGACGGTGGCGCGGCTGGTCGAGGAGCACCGTCCGCAGATCGTCATCTTCGGCGCGACGCCCCTGGGCCGCGACCTCGCGCCGCGCGTCGCCAGCGCCGTCTGGTCGGGCCTGACCGCCGACTGCACGGACCTCCGGATCGGTGACCACACCGAATCCGGCTCGAGGAAGACGTACAAGGATATCCTCTTCCAGATCCGGCCGGCCTTCGGCGGGAACATCATCGCCACGATCGTCAATCCCGAACGCTGGCCGCAGATGGCCACCGTTCGTGAAGGCGTCATGCGAATGCCCGAGGCGGACACGTCGCGGCGAGGCGAAATCGTCACGTTCGTACCTGAACTGGACGATGAAGATGTTGTCCTGGCAATTCTCGAACACCAGCGGACCGAGCGCAAGGTCAACCTGAAAGCCGCCCGGATCATCGTCGCGGGCGGGGCGGGGGTGGGCGGCAAAGAGACCTTCCGCCTGGTGTGGGACCTGGCCAATGCCCTCGGTGCCGCCGTCGGCGCCAGCCGTGCCGCCGTCGATAGCGGCTGGATCGACAAGGACCATCAGGTCGGCCAGACGGGCACGACCGTCCGTCCCGCCCTCTACATCGCGGTCGGCATCAGCGGGGCGGTGCAGCACCGGGCCGGCATGGGCGAGGCCAAGAAGATCGTTGCGATCAACGCCGACCCCGACGCGCCCATCTTCCAGGTCGCCCATTACGGCATCGTGGGCGACCTGAACCGCGTGATCCCCATGATGATCGACGCCGTCAAGAAGCGGGTGTAAGACGTGGCCAACTTCTATACCGACAACCCCGATATCCTCTTCCACCTCGATTCCCTGGACCTGGACCGCCTGGTCCGCATCCGCGAGCGCGACTTTGCCGAGGCCGACGAGTACGACTACGCGCCCGCCGACGTGCCCGACGCGCTCGACAGTTACCGCCGCACGCTCAACCTGGTGGGCGAGATCGCCGGAGAAACCATCGCGCCGCTTTCGCCCGACATCGATACCGACGGCTCGCACCTCTGTCACGACGAGGGATGCGTCCACTACGCGCCGGGCATCGCGAAGGCGCTCAAGGTGCTCGCCCAGGCCGACCTGATGGGCGCCACGCTGCCGCGGCGTTTCGGCGGCCTCAACCTGCCCGGCATCATCTACACCATGGCCACCGAGATCGTCAGCCGGGCCGACGCCAGCCTCATGACCGTCTTCGGCCTGCAGGGCATCGCCGAGACGATCAACCTGTTCGCCTCCGAGGAGCAGAAGCAGGCCTACCTGCCGCGCTTCGCCTCCGGCGACGTGACCGGCGCCATGGTCCTCACGGAACCCGACGCCGGCAGCGACCTCCAGAACGTGCAACTGCGGGCCTGGCAGGACGGCGACGGCCGGTGGCGCCTGAGCGGTGTCAAACGGTTCATCACGAACGGCTGCGGCGACGTGCTCCTGGTCTTGGCGCGGAGCGAACCCGATGAGACGGGCGGCATGGGCCTCAGCCTGTTCCTGGCCGAGGCCGGCGACCGCATCCGCATCCGCCGGACCGAGAACAAGATGGGCATCCACGGGTCGCCGACGTGCGAGATGCAGTTCAACGACGCCCCGGTCCAACTCGTGGGCGAACGCCGGCGCGGGCTCGTCACCTACGTCATGGCGCTGATGAACGGCGCGCGGATCGGCATTGCGGCCCAGAGCCTGGGGATTGCCGAGGCGGCGTTCCGTGCGGCCCGCAACTACGCGGCGGCGCGCGTCCAGTTCGGGCGGTCCATCGATCAGTTCCCTGCCGTGGCCGATCTGCTGGCCGAGATGAAACTGGCCGTCGAGTCCGGCCGCGCGCTGCTCTACGACGCCACCCTCGCCGCCGATTGCGAGTATGTTCTCCTTCAGGCGAAGGAGCGCGAGGAGGACCCCGAGAAGCGCTCTGCCATCAACAAGGAGCAGAAGAAATACAAACGCCTCGCGGCCTTCATGACCCCCATCGCCAAGTACTGGCTCAGCGAAATGTGCAACCGCGTCACGTACGAGGCCATCAGCGTTCTCGGCGGGTCGGGGTACATGAAGGACTATCCGCTGGAGCAGTTGTACCGCGACGCGCGTATCACGACGATCTACGAAGGGACGAGCCAACTCCAGGTTCTGGCGGCGGTCCGCGGCGTGACGAGCGGCACGGCCGAGAAGCGGTTCGCCGAGTTCGCCTCGGCCGACCCGCCGCGCGGATTCAAAGGCATGGCCGCGCATCTGAAGCGCCTCCGCGCCAAACTCGCCGCCGCCGTGGACCATCTCAAGAACGACCACTCGGCCGATTACCGCGACCTGATGGCCCGGCCGCTGGTCGATGTGGCCATCGACGTGTACCTCGCGTACCTGTGGATGGCGATGGCGCGGCAGTCGAAGACGAAGGCCGTCTCGGCGAAGCGGTTCATCCGGCGAGCGAAGCCGAGGTGCGAGCACACGCTCCGCCTCATCACCAGCGGAGATCGTTCGACGATCGACGCCTTTGACGTTCTGGTCGGCCCGACGTTCGAGGAGGATTAGCAACGCCGGCCGTTGCGGCGGCGGTCGATGGGTAGCCGTACCTGACGCTTCAGACGGGAGGAAGCCTGATGGCTCGATGGCAACGCGACCCGAAGGCGAGACGGAACGTCGCCTACGTGCTGGCTGCGGCCGAAGTGCTGGCCGTGACGGCGAATGTCTACTCGATCTTCTCGGCCTATCTTCAGTACGTCAATGCGCGCTTTCTCGGTAGCGCGTTGTCTGGTCTCTCGGTTATCTACCCGGGCGCAATCGCCACGGTCGTGTCCGCCGGGGCCGGAGTCTTCGTGGCGGTCATGTACGTTCGAGGTCGGGCCTGGGCTCGGGCCGCATTCATTATCGCGAATACCGGCCTGGTCGTGCTCGGCGTGCTGTGGTTTGCCCTCGACCACTTTGGTGCGGAGCCCGACCGGATTTCAGCATGGGCGGGGTTGCTGTTGCCGCTCGTGACGCTGTTTCCGCTGCTATGGCCGCTCATCGCGTTCCGCCCGACGTTGCTCGCGGGGTCCGACGGTTCCGACGCGGGGTGATTTCGCCGGCGGAATCTTTGTGGTTTCTTCATGGTGCGTTGCCGGTACGCCTAGTAGAATACCGGCCGGTGGCGTTTCAACGGGTGCTGGCAGCGGAGACAACACTCGGGGCATGACCTACCCAGAACCTACCGGCGTCTGGCATCCTGCCGTGGCGAAGCGGCCGGCCGTCGGCTTGTTCGGTCTGCTGGTTGCGGCCGTTCTGGTTGGCGGACTTGTGGCCGGCGAGGCCGAACAGCCCGGCGACCGGATCGTCCGCGTCGTCCTCCGCGGCAACGTCCGTGCCAGCGCTCACCGTATCCTCGGTCAGATGCGGCTGCGCGAGGGCAGCGTCTACAGCCCGGCCGCCGTCGATGAAGACCTCAAACGCATCTACGACCTCGGCGAATTCGACAACGTGGTCATCCGTCCCCAGCGCGAGGCCGACGGGCTCGTTCTGGTGGTCGAGGTGACCGAGCGACCGGTGCTCGAGCGGCTCGAGTTCGATGGGAACCGCAAGTTCGACGACAAGGAACTCACCGAGACCGTCGGCGTCGAGGCCGGGAACCTGCTGGACCGGCACAAGGTCTTCACCGGGGCCCGGGCCATCGAACGCAAGTACCGCGACAAGGGGTACTACTTCGTCTCCGTCACGCTCGACGAGACCCTCCTGGCGAAGAGCCACGTGGCACGGTACACGATTGCCGAAGGGCCGCGCGTCCGCGTCCGCAAAATCAGGTTCACCGGCAACCATTCCATTGGGTCGGGTGAACTCCAGAAGCGAATGGAGACCCGAACGTGGTTTCCCATCCTCGTCACGGGCGTGTTCGACGACGAGCAACTCGATCGCGACGTTGTCGGCGTCCGCAATTACTACGTCGAGCAGGGGTTCCTTGACGTCCGCGTCGGGCGCGAACTGGAGTTCTCGCCCGACAAGACCAAACTGACGATCCGGATCATCGTGGAGGAAGGCCCGCGGTACGAGGCGCGGTCGGTTGCCCTGGAGGGCGTCGAGCGTTTCAGCCGCTCCCTGCTTCAGAAGCAGATGCAACTGGCCCCCGGCGAGCCCTACACGGCCGACACCGTCCGAGCCGACGCCGAGTTGATTCGCGACACCTACGGCGAGGTGGGATACATCGAGGCCTTCGTCCGCCCCGTCATCGACTTTACCGACGAGCCCGGCCAGGTGGACGTCACGTTCAAGGTTGAGGAAGGCAACCCCGTCCGGATCGGCGAGGTCCGGGTCGAGGGCAACCGCCTGACCCGGGACAAGGTCATCCGGCGCGAACTGCGGTTCTATCCGGAGGAGCCGGTCAACACGAAGTTGATCGACCGCGCCCGCCGCCGCCTTGAAGGCACCGGCCTGTACCGGCCGGGGTCGGTCCAGATTACCACGATCCCGACGGCCGACCCGGGCGTGGCGGATGTCCTGGTGCGCGTCGAAGAGACCGAGACGGCCAACCTCATTCTGGGAGCCGGTATCTCGAGCAACAGCGGCGTCCTGGGCAACATCTCACTCGTGCAGCGCAACTTCGACATTACCGACTGGCCGGAGTCGAACGAGGAGTTCTGGCGGGGCGAGGCGTTTCGCGGAGCCGGGCAGACCGCCCAGATCGTGCTGGAGCCCGGGACCGAACTTCAACGCTACCGGGTCGGTTTCCGCGACCCGCACGTGTTCGATACGGACTACAGTTTCTCGACGAGCCTGTTCTACTTCGACCGCCTCCGCGATTCGTACGACGAACGCCGTGTCGGTGGCCACGTCGGGTTCGGAAGAGAACTTCGCGAGGACCTCCGCGCGTTCATGAACCTGCGGCTCGAGAACATCAACATCCGCAACGTGGACGCCGGCGCGCCCCGCGACGTCCTGGAGGTCGAAGGCTCCTCGAACCTCACGAGCATCGAGGTCGGACTCGTTAAGGACACGACCGATTCGTACTTCTTCCCGACCGAAGGGTATCGCCTGACCGGTTCGGTGGAACAGGCCGGCGCGCTGGGCGGCAGTTACACCTTCACCAAGTTCATGGTGGACGGGCGGCGGTACTGGACGGTGACCCGCGACGTGCTCGACCGCAAGAGCGTCCTGGCGTTTCGCGGACGGATGGGCTTCATCGGCGGCGACGCGCCGATCTTCGAACGGTTCTTCGCGGGCGGGCACGGCAGCATTCGCGGCTTCGAGTTCCGTGGCGTCGGGCCGACGCGCGGCGATACCTTCGTCGGAGGCGACTTCCTCGTCCTCGGGTCGGCCGAGTACTCGTTCCCCATCTTCGAGAAGACCCTGACGGGCGTCGTCTTTCTCGACACGGGCACCGTGGAACGCACCATCTCGGTCTCGACGTGGCGGGCGGCCGTGGGCTTTGGCGTCCGGTTCACGGTTCCCTTCTTCGGCCCCGTCCCGTTTGCGCTCGACTTCGGGTTCCCGATCGCCAAGGAGGGCCATGACGACGAGGAGTTCTTCTCGTTCTCGCTGGGGACGTCGTTCTAGGCTCTGTCTGAAAGCGCCCCGCTGCTCCTCCCGGGGTGCCACCGATTGCCGGCAATCGGTGCTGCTCACAGGCGCACGGGTTGCCAAGCAACCCGCCGGCCACGGCACCCTGGCAGGGCGAGCCTGCCGTGGCTCGACCGCGAGCCGCACCCGTGCCAGGGTGGCACTCTGGTTCTGGAGTTTTCAGACAGAGCTAGGCCGCGCGGCCGCCGAGGCATTCCGCAACGGGCCTGAGAAGGACGGCCGCCGCGGTCACCTCCGACGCAGCAGTTTTCTGTGGGCAGTTTTCTGTGGCGAGACCCGGATGATTTACCGATAATTGGGCGAACCCTTCGAACGACGTGTCTTTCTGGAAAAGGAGTTTCCCATGCGCAGGTTAGCTTTCTTGGCGGCCGCGATGGTCGTCGGCTTGGCGGTCTCAACTCCGGCAGGGGCTGCCCTCAAGGTCGGGGTGGTGGACATTGTGGCGGTCACCAACAACTACGACCGCACCAAGGACGCCAACGTCGATATCCAGGTGGAGCAGGCCAACTTCAAGGCGGCGGCAGACCCCCAAATCAAGGCGCTCGAAGACTTGCGCCTGAAACGCGACGGATTCAACAAGGGAACCAAGGAGTGGGAGCAACTCGATGACCAGGTCCTCAAGAGCCAGGCCGGACTCAGCACCTGGATGCAGATTGAGAGGATCAAGATCGAACGCCGTCACCAGGAAGTGCTTCTCGACATGTATCGCCAGATGACCGACGCCATTGGCCGCATTGCCAAAGCCAAGGGTATCGATCTGGTCTTCACGGCGGCCTTCCTGGAACCCCCCCAGATCGACGTGGACAAGGCCATCGGTCTCCAGGACCTGCAGAAGCGGATCGTTGGGCAGCGCGTCCTTTATCCGACAGCGGTAACCGACATCACGCAGGATGTTCTCAAGATCCTCAACGACGAGTACAAGGTGAAGAAGGCCGCCGGCAAAGCCAAGGGCTGATGCTGCGACCGACCCCCTCTCGATGCCGACTCCGGCCCGACGGCCGATACCTCCGGCTGTCGGGCCGGTTTATTCACTCGGCGGCTGAGACCGTCCCGGAGGAATCGTTCCTGTGCGTTGCCTGAAGACGCTCTGGCTTGCGGCCGTCGTGGGGGTGGCCGCGACCGCGCCCGTCGTCGCCGACCAGGCTCCCTGGCTGAATCCCGACTGGACCGTCCGGCGGGTCGTCGGCGCCGTCGTCGAGGATACCGGCGAGGCCGGCGGCGAAGTGGCCGTCTGCGCCTTCTATGCCGGCGGCATGGTCAAACGCGACGCCTCCGACGTCCGCGTCGCCATCAACGGGCGGAGGCTGACCGGACACCGTGTCCTTCAGGTCGGGCCGGCAGACCTGGTGCGCGTTGCTTTCCAGGCGCTGCCCAACGCGACGCGGTATTACATTTACTA
>Ga0114930_10005204_pt1 | contig 10771 bp, 14 predicted proteins | sample AnhtaG_FD_87300 | JGI IMG/M metagenome (GOLD analysis project Ga0114930, IMG submission 87300) | Deep subsurface microbial communities from Anholt, Denmark to uncover new lineages of life (NeLLi) - Anholt_01485 metaG | ecosystem: Environmental > Aquatic > Marine > Oceanic > Sediment | place... | reverse complement strand
TTGAAAACTGGAGGCAGGAGTACAATAACTACCGTCCGCACAGTTCGCTGGGTTACCTGACACCGGCCGAGTTTGCCAGAAGATACTACGAAAAGAAGCGTGTAACAGAGGTTAAGCAACCAGTGGAGAAAGCAGGAAGTCTCTCATTATAGGTGGTACTAAAAATGGGGGCACCCCAAGGGAAATAGCAACGCGACACTTTGATGTTGCTTTGCTCGATATCAAGTTACCTGGAGTGTCTGGTATCGAGGTGTTAAGGAGGATACAGTCGGATCGTCGCAATACCGCAGCTATCATGATAACGGGTCTTAATAACGTCGACACGGCTGTTGAGGCTATGAAGTTGGGGGCTTCAGACTACGTTGTTAAGCCGTTTGATCTAGATAGGGTGACTAGGAGCATACACGCTGCCTTAGGGAACGAGAAGCGCTCACCAGAAAGAAGGGATTACAAAACAGCACCGTGTGTTTGTGGTAAAGAAGACGATGGCCAGACTGTTGAGCAGTCCTTTAGTCAAATCGATGCCATCGCCCATGGTGTAGAGGCAAAGCTTGACTTGCTTGATGGTCATTCAAAGAGAGTGACTCAAAGAACTATTGACGTTGCCCGGGAGCTCGGTATAGTTGAGGAGGAAATCGAGAGGTGGGCAGCTGAGAAAGCAAGACTTGATTCCGGCAGGAATGGGCTAATCGAGTCCTCACTTGACAAACTCAAGCGAAGTCCACTCACCCAAGTGATAATGGGAGTGGCAGGGATATATCGGCACGCACAGAAGTCCAATGGAACCCAGAACTGAAGAGGATAAGATAATATGACAGAGCTCATGACTCTTGAGGAAGTGGGCGATTATTTGCGGGTCACCAAGAAGACCATATATAGGCTGCTAAAGCGAGGCGGGATTCCGGCTAGCAAGGTAGGCCGTCAGTGGAGATTTGACAAGGCCTCAATCGATGAGTGGCTACATCGAGATTTGGGCGAGCCAAAGGCGAGTATCCTTGTCATTGATGACGAGGAGACGATTCGGTCACTGCTTAAGGAGACCCTGGCGGACTTAGGGCACAGAGTGATAACTGCCGGAACCAGTACCGAAGGCTTAGAACTGGTGAAACGACGGGATTTTGACCTGATTTTTCTTGATCTCAAAATGCCGGTAATGGATGGTGCAGAGCTTTTTCGCCAGATAAGGAGCATCAAGCCCAAATTACCGGTAACTATCATAACCGGCTATCCCGATAGTGAAATGATGGCGCGGGCTTTGGCTCACGGTCCTTTGGGAGTCATGAAAAAGCCCCTCGGTGAGTCAGACATTATTTCGGCTGCCCATAGTTTTCTTCGAATTAGCAGACAGTAATTTTAGCAGGTTTTTACACTAAAATTATGGTGGTTGGGACAGTATGAGCTTCACTACGAAACTGATGCAAGCCTATTTTAATTTTGCCTATAACCCAGTTTATGATTTTACTACCGCCCGGCTCAGTCTTTATCGGAAATTGCAGGGGAGATGTGTTAGTAGACTTGAGTTGAGGGACAATGACAAGGTACTATGCGTGGGTCTTGGCACCGGAAATGAAATCTTCCATATCTTACAAATGAACAGAAATGTCGACATCATAGGGATAGATTATTCGAGTACCGCACTGCGGAAAGCGTACAAGAAAGCATTGAGATTGGGTAAGGAAATTGAGTTGCTTCTCATGGATGCCCGAAATTTGGAATTTACAGCAGGAAGCTTCGACAAGGTAATATGCCATTGTCGTTTCTCAGGTTAATTTACCACCCATTATCAAGTTAATGTTTCACCCTTAGGGATGCTCTGCTCGTCCGCATCCCGTGGCGCAGTGGCATCAGAGTCAGCGAGCTAATCGGCATACGGATTCAAGATATCGACTTTGACAACCGAGCCATTGTCATCAAGGTGCAAAAGATGCGAAAGAGGGATGGCAAGGCAATTGAAAGGAGACGGGTTGTACCCATTGACCGGGGCACTCTGGACATGATCGAGAGGTATCTTGAGTGGCGAAAACAGTTTTCTTACAAGGGTGATCTTTTGTTCCCGATTTCTCGCGCTCGGGTCAATCAGATTTACTGGCAGCTGGGGCGAAGAGCTGGAATAAAGGAGATTGGTGACCCGGCAGTTTCCAAGCATAGGAAACTACACCCACATGTCTTGAGACATTCCTTTGCCATCCATTGTGTCAAACACGGCATGTCGACAGAGCGACTGCAAAAAATTCTCGGACACTCGAGTCCCACAACCACGAGTGTCTACTTGCAATACTCCTTGAAGGACCTCCATGAGTCCTATGACGAAGTTTGGAAAGAAGATGAAACAACAGAAACCAAAGAGACGAAGGATTAGGAAAACAAAAGAGCCAACCCGGGAGAAGAAACCCCCCAAGAATCCACCGCAAATAACTGGCTTTTGGGGACGAGGAGCGTCAGCTTGGAGGGCGCCGTCCCTTTACTACCACCAAGCCGGGGAGTTTGCTTAAGAATTCAATTCCCATCCGAACCTTTACCGATTGGCAAGAGGACCGCCCTGGTTTCTTGGAAGTTGACCTGGTGTCCCACTGCGGTGAGAGTACTGATGGTTTCTATTTAACTACGCTCTCTACAGTTGATGTAGCCAGTGGTTGGTCGGAGTGTGTTGGAGTATGGGGAAAAGGACAGGAGCGTGTCGGTGGTGCTATCCACAGGGTGAGGCAGCGCCTGCCTATCCCCCTACTCGGCTTGGATTCAGATAATGGTAGTGAGTTTATTAACCAGCACCTCTATAATTATTGTCGCAAGGAGGGCATCACCTTTACCCGCTCTCGCTCTTATAAGAAAAACGATAGCTGTCATGTGGAGCAAAAGAACTGGTCAGTGGTAAGGCGGCTGATAGGCTACGATCGGTACAACTCTCGAGTTGCCTTAGAAGCTCTCAATCGCGTCTATGACCTCATCCGTCTCTACGTCAATTTCTTCCAGCCAGTGATGAAGCTAGTGAGTAAGAGCAGGCATGGGGCTAGAGTGCACAAGGTCTATGATAGAGCACAAACCCCGTATCAGCGATTACTAAAGACTGGCATACTTACCGAGGCTAAGCAACAAGAACTGGCTGCAACCTACCACGGCCTCAACCCTGCCACGCTCTTGAAGCAAATCAATGAGAACCTGGAGCGCTTGTGGACTACAGCGGAATACCCCGCTCATCAACAAAGAAAAGTCAAAACTTATGAGGTTTTAGTAACATGATTTATGAGGCAACCATACCCTCTTCGGTAACAGTTTATTTTGACGCAATACGTATTTCTGGAAATTAGAGTGGGACTGCCAGTTCTCCACGTGGAGCACACCAAACAGAGTAGACAAAAAACAGGATTCTAACGAGCCAGCTTCATGGGCTCTTAGGTCTTTCCTATAATTTTCCAAGGATACCCATTTTACTAACTCGTTTCTTAGGAAGGGCATACACACCCTATCGAGAGTAAATATAGAGTGACTTCGCCCTATACTGGCTTCTTTTCCCTCAGGCCTACAGCCAAGCCCCCTGGACCCATGTGCACCCCCAGCGTGGTACCCAATCGGACTACTTTAACCGCCTCCTTAGTGAATATGGAACCTAGGCGCTCAGCTAAGGCGTGGGCTTCATCAGGTGTAGTGTTATAGGCAATGGCCAGGTCATCAATATTTGAGGCGCTTTCCACAAAACTAAATAACCGCTCTATACCTTTAGAGCGACTACGAACTTGACCAGCCGGCACCACCTCTCCCTCTTTGAGTGTTATCAAGGGTTTCACATTTAATACTGAGCCCAGTAGCGCCTTAGCTTTACCAATACGCCCTCCCAGAGCAAGGTATTTAAGAGTATCCAGGAGACAGAGCAAGTGTATGTTGGGAGTCATCTGTTTCACCTCTTCCGCCACTGAGGGTAGACTTTCCCCAGTCTTAACCATTTGGGCAGCAGTCATACATATCATGCCTAGACCCACCGTTATTACTTGTGAGTCTATTACCTCAATAGGACAACCCTTCTCTATCATCTCCTTGCCCTGCAGTGCAGAATTATAGGTGCCACTTAATTTACTGGAGATGTGAATGGAAACAATCCCATCTGCCTCTTGGGAAAGCTTCTGGTAGGCAGTGGCAAAATCCTGTGGATTAGGCTGAATTGTAACTGGGTGAATATGGCCATGTTCTAATCTCTGATAAAACTCATCCAGGCTGATGTCCACCCGCTCACGGTAGACCTCTTCCCCAAACCGTACGTATAAGGGCACTACAGTAATCCCCAGTTCCTGAACAAGCTCAGCCGGCAGGTCAGCACTGCTATCGGTAACTATTTTTACTGTCATAATTCCCTCCTTACTTCTGATAATTGAAGTCTTACCTGAGGTTTAGTTAAATTATAGTTTATTTATACACTTTGTCAATAAGTAGTAACTCTATGGTAAAATACCAAAGGAAAGGCGTTTATCACAGGAAGTTTAAGTAGGAACAACATGGCAAGGAGTTACTAAAAATGGCAGCCGTTTTATCCAAGCAGGATATCCACAAGTTGCTAAAGCAAGACCCGCCCTTGGTAGAGGGCTATATTAACCTTGAGGAACAAGCGCAGCCCAATGGATTTGACCTTACTCTCCGTGAGGTGGCTTTGCTTCAGTCATCAGGTAAGATAACAGTTAAAAACAGCCAGCGGCTGGTGTCTGACTTAGCTCCGCTAGTATTTAATGGGCTGGGGTTTATCGACCTGATGGCTGGTGCCTATATTATTAGCTATAATGAGATTGTTCACCTACCCAGGAATATCATCGCATTAGCCACTCCCAGGTCAAGCCTGCTTCGCTGTGGGGTCACGGTAAACACGGCGGTTTGGGATGCTGGCTACTCAGGTCGCTCTCAATCTCTTATGATAGTCTATAATCCTCAAGGGTTTCGCCTGCAGAGGAATGCCAGAATTGTGCAACTTGTTTTTTTAAAGTTGACCCAGGAGACTGAAGGCTACCACGGTACCTACCAAGGAGAAAATATCTAGTTGGCTTTGACAGGTTCGGCTAAAGGGCGCTATAATCCGAAGAGCTTTTAGACGAGTTCAAGGAGGTGCTCGGATGCCTGAGTATTTTTACCGTACAGATGTCACGAAATATCGAGGTAAACTCGCTGAACTCAAAGGCGACGTCCTTGAGTCCTTTGCTCAGTTCAATAGTAAAGCCTTCGGCGCCGGGGCGCTGTCAGCACGGGAGAAGGAACTAATCGCCGTGGCCGCGGCACACATCACACACTGCCCCTACTGCATCACTAACCACACCAAGAAGGCGAAGGAGGTCGGTGCCACTGAGGAGGAGATAGCTGAAGCTATATTCGTGGCTGTAGCCATGTCCGCCGGAGCCTCCCTGGCCCACTCCAACCTGGCCATGCAGTGTCTCACTGACTAGACTACCACAATCCAATAAAGCCAACAGCTAAAGGGAGAGATAAGATTATCTAGTGGCTAAAGCAGGTTACGTCGTTTAAAACAAGCTATCTACACTACAATACTTAAAGCTGCTGGCATTAGCCAGAAAGAGGCCGGGGTTTCCCCCAGTAGCTCACCGTCGGCGTGAACCAAGACACGTTCCGAGGATTCAACAACAATATGGGTCGCCTTTTCCATCCTGACTTTAGGGTGAGTAATGTGGGTCCCCTTATATATCGTGGGAAATGCCTTCAGCAACTCAAACTTACCCATATCATCAACAGTCATTACATCCAGTAAACCATCACCAAGTTCAGCCTGCGGTGCCACCCGCATCCCACCGCCAAAGTAACACCCATTAGATACTACTATACTCAATATACGCTTGGTCTCCACCCGCTCTCCCACTCTCAGGACAACCGTTTTGTTCTTAAAACCAACCAGAGACCAGAGCAACCCTCCGACATAATGAACAGTGCCACCAAAGTACTTGGGCAAGCTCTCTGTAGCCTTCACTACCTCAGCATCGAAGCCGGCCCCGGCACCATTGACGAAAAAGCGCCGCTCGGATTTCCCGTCATTCATATATTCAACTACACCAACATCAATCAATAACCTATGCGAGCTAGTCAAGGATAAACAAGCCTTAGCATAATCCCGCGGAATACCCACCGAACGCACAAAATCACTGCCGGTACCAGTGCTTACCACCCCAAGGGCTATTCTCCTTAAGCTAGTTGAAGAGAGTATACCGTTGGCTACCTCGTTCACCGTCCCATCACCCCCAACAGCCACTAAATACCGGTAGCCATCACTGGCAGCCGCTCGAGCTAACTCTATGGCATGCCCCACCCCCTCAGTATGTTCGTAGTCATATGATAGCCCCACCTCTCTTAGCCGCTGACTAATGAGGGGCCACTTGCGGCGTGTTGAGTAGGCTCCAGCCACTGGATAAACAATTACTTTGGCATGTGGAACAGACATTATACACCTGCTATATCAACGATATGTCAAGCCAAATAGTTTATTCGCGAAGATGGCCTTTTTTTTATTTCAAATTTTATCCCGGCTTCCTGGAACAAGTCAATAAATGAATTATCGTCATATTTGCCATAGCTGACATATCGCTTTATCTTGGCATTTACCAGCATCTTAGCACAAAGTCGGCACGGCGTATGGGTAGCGTAAATAGTGCTCCCCTCAAGGCTGACGCCATGAAGGGAGGCTTGTATAATTACATTTTGTTCGGCATGAATACCCCGGCATACCTCATGCCTTGTCCCCGACGGTATGTTCATCTCGTCTCGCAGGCAGCCAAGCTCAAGGCAATCCCTAAGTCCGGAAGGGGCACCATTGTAGCCGGTAGCCAGTATATGTTTATTCCTCACTGCCACTGCCCCCACATGGTGGCGACGGCAAGTTGAGCGTTCGGCTACCACCGAGGCTACCTTCAGAAAATACTCATCGCTAGCTGGTCTGGTCAATCTTTTCACCTTAGTCTAGAGATAATCCTTCTCGTTTCCTTCCTCAAGTTTTCCAAGGAGGATTCGTTCACAATGGTGAAGTCTGCCATGGCAATCGGTCCGCCCTTATTAGTGTTCTCTATTTCTGTCTTATCCCGACTGGCAGCTTCTTCCGCTGTCAGGTGTCGGTTTAATCTAGCAGTTAACCGGATATACCTAGTTCCAGGCGATGCCCAAACGGCGACGACATAAAAGTCTTCTCCACAATAAGTTTTTAGAAAAGTATATTCCTCCCAGGAGTAGAGCCCATCAATAACTATATCCGAATATTTTGACACTTCATCAATTCTAGGTAAATTAAGCTTGGCATAGGCTGCCATCCCGTGCTCTTTTCTAAGGAGCTCTCTAATGTAGCGCTCATTACTCTCGTTTAGCTCCAGGCCTCGCTTCTTGATTTCTTCATCGGTGACATCACCGAATCTTATTCTAATGAAGCCGCTCTCCTCAAATACTTTGGCCACTTCCGATTTGCCAGCACCAGCCATGCCCACAATTGAAACTACTTTCATAATCTTTATAGCCTCCATTATAGGAAAATATCAGGCAAATAACAATGTTGACAACCTCACCCCTTTATCTCCTTCTCCTTTCTAAGGATAGAGGTTGGGGGGATGGGTTGTTAAACAATCTTAATAGCTACCGATTCGAGAGCCAGAAAATCTTTGCATTTAACCTGACATAGTGTAAGCTATAGTGATAAGCTTTGAAAAGTGGGCGTCAATACTAATGAGTTGGGTTAACACAGCGATACTGAGCACAGCTGTTTTCAGCGCAGTGAGCATAATTGACAGCCGTCTTCTCTCCAAACGAATGCCAGGTTTGCGGGCTTTCCTGCTACCAGTGGGTATTATTCATCTATTTTATGCTCTCGTATCGTTTTTACTATTTCCCCTACCTGCGGGTATCGGCACATGGCCATTACTGGTGGCAGTAGTTTCAGGCATACTCCGCACTTTTTCCATCATCATTTTGCTCTATATCATGAAGAAAGAAGAGGTATCACGGGTGATACCTGTGGTCTATACTTATCCCATCTTCGTGGCGATTATGGCCACACCGTTACTAGGGGAGAGCCTATACCACTTGCAGTGGCTGGCGATAATTGTCGTGGTGGCTGGAGCGGTAGTTATCTCAGTTAGACAGGGACCAACTGGCTCTATTACCTGGCCGGGCAAACCATTCCTCTTCCTCTTCGGTGCCAGCTTGCTTATGGCAACGGCAGACATAGCCAGTAAGTACGCCTTGACTTACGTCTCATTCTGGAATATGTTCTGGCTTAGTGCATTCTGCCTGTCCGTTATCTTTATACTAGCCTCAATGCGTCCTCATATCTTCAGACAGTTAAGTAACATGAAACAAAGGAACTCGGCTATAGCCTTGCTCACTTTTAATGAGACACTGGCACCGATAGCAGTAGTGCTGCAATTCTGGGCATTAGAAAGGGGGCCGGTATCTCTGGTCTCAACCATCATCAGTAGCCGCCCTATATTCGTGGTTATATTCGCCCTTATCCTGAGCCGTATTTCACCCGGGTTGCTGGAGTGGCAGCCTGGCAGAGGAGCGCTTGCCTTACGACTTATTGCTACCGCCATGATTGTCGGTGGTATAACCATTATCTACCTGATATGATTAATAACCTGTGCCATAATTTGAGCTACCAAACCAAAGGAAAATGCCTAAGATTATTAACCTAGTAAGTAGAATTGAAAAACAGTTACCAGTCGAGCTGGTTCACTTTATGCAGGCAGCCGGTGAGGTTGCTTATAGTCAGGGACAGAGCCTATACCTTGTCGGCGGTGTCGTCCGTGACCTGCTTCTAGGACGAACCAATCTTGACCTTGACCTGGTGGTAGAAGGCGACGCCATAAATCTGGCCCAGCAGTTAACACAGGCTTATCCCGGAAAGACCGTAACCCATCCCCGCTTCAATACAGCTAAACTCCAGTGGAATAAATGGAGTATTGACCTGGCCACTGCCCGCTCTGAGACATATACCAAGCCCGGGGCACTGCCAAGCGTAAAGCCGGGGTCATTAAGAAGTGACCTTTCTCGGCGTGACTTTACCATTAACACCATGGCTATCCATCTTGACCCCAGCCACTACGGCGAACTGATTGACCTATATGAGGGTATATATGACCTGGAGCATAAACTTATCCGCATTCTGCATGAAAAGAGCTTTATTGATGATGCCACTCGTATCTGGCGTGGTCTACGCTACGAGCAGCGGCTGAATTTTCACCTGGAAGAGTCCACCCTCAAGCTACTCAAGCGGGATATACCCATGCTGGATACTATTAGTGGCGACCGAATACGGCATGAATTAGAACTGATATTGAAGGAAGAATTCCCGGAGAAAGTCCTGCGTCGTGCTCAAGAACTTAGTGTTCTTAAGTGGCTACACCCTTCTCTAAAGGGTAATGGCTGGCTGGTAGGGAAGTTCGAGCAAGCCCGCCAGCTAAGCTCCCCCAGCCTACCCCCGGTCGGGCTCTACCTTGCCCTGCTAGCTTACCGCCTGACTGAAGAAGAGGCTGAACAGCTTGCGAATAAACTCAGATTACCCAAATCATTAGCTCAAACGCTGCGGGATACTGGCAGCATCAAAGCTAAACTTAACTCACTGGCTGACCCCGAACTCCCCCCCAGTAGTATCTACCGCTTCCTTCACGGCTATTCTTTAACGGCAACTACCGCTAACTCACTAGCCAGCGATTCACCCATAGCGCGCCAGCACATTCATCTATTCCTCAATAAGCTACGTTATGTCAAACCAACCCTCACCGGCACTGACCTGAAAAGAATGGGCATTCCCCCCGGCCCCCGCATCAAAGAAATGCTAACCCTACTCCACGAAGCCAGACTGGATGGCAAAGTAACATCTAAAAAAGGTGAGGAAGTTTGGTTAAGGGGTGGATAGCCCAGATGGGTAGTAGTTAGAGGATAAAAATATAATGGAGGCTGATATGACCAAAGAGCAGACCACTGATAACAAGGAAACAAGAAATATAGGCCCCATTGAAGCTTATGAAATCCTTATGCAACGCACTATAGACGAAAACCGCTTACTTACGGAAAGAACCACCATATTCCTAGCAGCTAGTTCAATATTATTCTTGGCCTTCGTCATGTTAAGCCAATCATCCGATACAATAGTACCTATATTGGTTAAGTGGCTTCGCATTATTTTGGCGACCTTGGGTGGTTTCTTGACTTTTTTGCTCTATTCAATGAACCGAGCTACTCATAATGCGCTAGAGTTCCTTTGGGGTGCTCAAAAGAAAGTAGAAAGAGAGGCTCCAGAATTCAGCTATATGCGTGAACAAGGTATCACACCTCAGATTGAGGGAGGGCAATTCGTCTATGGTAAGAAGCGATGGAATATTGAGGGAACCCAGGCAGTACAGGATAAGCGATGGTGGAGAAAACCACTATTATTCAAGAATGCTTCCTGTATCTGGCTGCCCCTTACATTTATAATATTATGGTTAGTTTCACTCATCGTAGCTGTTATTAGTTATTCTAACTAGAAAGGTTGTTTACCGCCCATTTTGTAGTAGGGAAGGCATCAGCTATGCAGAATTCCAGCCTCTTTTAACCCCCGTATTAAGCCGAACCTATTCCTCCCCTACTCCACGCGCTTGAACATACTGCGCGGCGCACCGCAGACAGGGCACTTCTCCGGGGCTTCTCCAGCTACTGTATAGCCGCAGCCCTGACAAACAAAGTAAGGCTCAGCCTTTATCTCCTTTCCCGCTTCAAGGTCATCCAGTGTCTTCTGATACAGACGGTGATGGATTTTCTCTACCTTATT
>Ga0114930_10005203_pt1 | contig 10771 bp, 8 predicted proteins | sample AnhtaG_FD_87300 | JGI IMG/M metagenome (GOLD analysis project Ga0114930, IMG submission 87300) | Deep subsurface microbial communities from Anholt, Denmark to uncover new lineages of life (NeLLi) - Anholt_01485 metaG | ecosystem: Environmental > Aquatic > Marine > Oceanic > Sediment | place... | reverse complement strand
GGGAACTCGTGTCGTGTCAGAATCAACTTAATGAAGCACTAGGAGGGGTCGCCCGACCGCGATGGGTTTCGCCGCTCCCGAAATATTCGGGATCCCGTTCCGGGACGGGAGTCGCCTCCTACGCCCGCATGTCGCAACATTAACTTAACGGAATACCAGTCGCGTCAGAATCGCATCTTAAGGCCGTCTATGTCCATCCCGACACGCCTGTCAACCGGTAAACTTACCAGTTTTCCACCATCCCCTCGCCCATATGCACCTCTGCCTATTGACAATGCCCAAGATTTGCAGTATAAGGTCGTCAAGCCCGCAGCAGTACGACGGGTGTCCGCCGAAGCCTACTACTCTGCGAAGCAGCCCTGCTGCGTAGCACGAGTCGGCGAAGGCGGATTTGAGGTAGTGCCAGCGGGCGTTTTGCCTGAGCACAGCCCCAAAGAGGGCTGGGAATGGGGAGGAGAGAGAAGATGCAAGAACAGAGATTCAGAGTGTGTGTCGCGCCGATGCGGTGCTTGTGCATGCTCCTGCTAGCAAGTCTCGCAACAGCCTCCAATTCAAATCCGCTGTACCAATTGACACCCCTGGGATTCTTGGGCAACGGGAACGCCAGTAGCGCGTCCGCAATCAGCTCCGATGGTCGAGTGGTAGGTGGCAGTCGTACGATTGCCTCATCGACCACAGGCTGGCACGCGTTCGCATGGGATTCCCAGTCCGGGATGAGAGACCTTGGCGAGCTACCGGGTGGGGATGATTATAGTCACGCAAACGGCATTAATGACGCTGGCCAGGTCGTAGGCAAGAGCCGGGGTAACGAACTTCATGCGTTCCTCTGGGATGCGCAATCGGGCATGGGAGACTTGGGGACGTTGCCTGGGTATGGTACAAGTTACGGAAAGGACGTCAACAACAACGGCCAAGTAGTAGGCTTCTGTGGCGGTGGACAACCCGTCGACAGGACTGCTTTCATATGGGATGCCGTATCGGGCATGAAAGGAATCACTGGTGGTGCCACCGTGGCGGAGGCAGTGAATGACGCTGGGCAGGTGGTGGGGCTAGCGAGCGGGGGTGCGGGGCCTTCCTATGGATTCGTCTGGGATTCTGTAGGGGGGCTACGAACGCTGGGTGTTTTGCCCGGCTACTATAATAGCAGCGCTTATGCTCTCAATGAGTCGGGCCACGTAGTAGGTGTTTGCACGTCAGCTGACTGGCCCACGGGCGGCGGCCGGGCTTTCCTGTGGGATGCGGTGACCGGCATGACAGACCTGGACGTTCTCTCGGGATGCAATTACAGCGCTGCGTATGGAATCAACGACATGGGCCAGGTCGTCGGCGTGAGCAAGAGCTTTGTTAGCGGTCCTGAACGAGCATTTGTCTGGACGAGCGCCAACGGTATGATTGACCTGAACACAGTGCTGGACGCCTCTGGAGACGGATGGTTCTTGTACGATGCTTACGCCATTAATGATGCGGGGCAGATAGCTGGCTACGGGGCAAGCCCAGTCACTGGGGAGTCGCAGGCCTTCCTCCTCACCCCCATCCCCGAGCCTTCCTCGCTCCTCGCCCTGCTCTGCGGCCTGGGCGGTGTCGGCATGATGTGGCGCAAGCGGAGGTAGGTAGTGGAGGCAGGACCGCACCAGTACCATGCCTGTCCGGCGAAGCCTGGGCGAAGGCGGATTTAAGGTAGTGCCAGTCGGCATCTTTTTGATGTAACGCAGCCCCAAAGAGGGCTGGAAAGGGATGAGAAAGAGATGAAAGCAAGCCTCGTATGCAGTCTGCTGGTGTGTGTGCTGTTGGCTACCGGTCCGTCAGGAGCCGTGCTGCCACAGTACAGAATCATGGGAGTTGGTGTTGCGAACAGTATTGCCCTTAGCATTAACGACGCTGGCCAGGTCGTCGGCGCTATGGGTAGCCAGGCATTCTTGTGGGACAGCACAAACGGCGCGAGGGACCTAGGGCCCTTAGGAGGATACGGTGGGGAAGCTTGGAGTGTCAATAATTCGGGTCAGGTCGCTGGGCGTTTCTACACCGCCGAGGGCATTTATCGGGCGTTCGTCTGGGATGGTACACAAGGCATGCAGGATTTAGGCACACTCGGCGGCCTGTGCAGCTGGTCTTACGGAATAAACGACTATGGCCAAGCAACCGGTGTATCCGAGCTCCTCGGAAGCGGAATACGGGCATTCGTGTGGGACGGGCTGAATGGAATGCAGGACATAGGTACGCTCGGCGGCAGGGACAGTGAAGGCTTCGCCATAAACAATTCAGGGCAAATCGTTGGACGAGCCGACACTGCTACTGGTGAGTCTCATGCCTTCATATGGAGTAGCGCTACCGGCACTAGGGACTTGGGTACGCTTGGCCAGCCTTCGAGCACTGCCTACGGCATTAACAACCTGGGGCAGGTTGCGGGGGCCTCCTACACGCCGTCGGGGTGGATACGCGCCTTCTTGTGTGATGACATCAACCCCATGCAGGACCTCGGAGCACTTGAGGACGAGTGGAGCGAGGCTGCAGGCATCAACGATTACGGGCAGGTAGTTGGCTGGTCGCGAATCGCTGGCGTTGGTGACCACGCCTTCATCTGGCAAGATGGCATAATGAGAGACTTGAACCAGCTAATCCCCGGTGGCTCGGGATGGACGCTGCACAACGCGGTGGACATAAACAACCATGGCCGTATTGCAGGGATTGCGACGAATCCCATGGGCCAACTCGAAGGTTTTGTCTTGACGCTGGTCCCCGAGCCTTCGGGCCTTCTCGCACTAGCGTGCGGCTTGGGCGGTGTCGGCATGATGTGGCGCAGGCGGGGGTAGGCGCTCAGGATGACGCCCCCACGTATGATTCGGACACCTTCGCTCCGCGCGGGATGAACTCGGCGGGGAATCTCCTTATCGGCCCCGAACCGGTGTGCCTATCCTTGACTTTCCCGACGGAAAAGCCTACAATGGTACTGATAAACGAAAGGCGCAGATGCTGAGCATCTACGCCGTCAAGATGACATTGGTGCCGAAGGGGGGAGTTGAACCCCCACACCCTTGCGGGTATCCCGATATGAATCGGGACGCGTCTGCCGGGCGTAAAAAACGCCACTTGCCCAAGAAAAGCAAATGGCGTCGGATTTGGTGCCGAAGGGGGGAGTCGAACCCCCACACCCTTGCGGGTACATGGTCCTGAACCATGCGCGTCTGCCATTCCGCCACTTCGGCGAATCTGATATATTAGTATAGCAAAGCCGGACCGCTTTGTCAACGAGGGCATTCAGGCTCTTGGCGCACGGAACGCCGGTCTTATGGAGACGATTACTGAGTGATTCTGACGGTAACCTTAAACGCCGCCGTAGACAAGACTTACACAGTGGAAGATTTTGCCGTTGATCGCGTGCACCGGCCCTCGTCGTGGAGGATAACCGCGGGAGGGAAGGGCATCAACGTAGCGCGGGTTTACCGGGAACTGGGCGGCGAGGCGTTGGTGACCGGATTCGTCGGCGGGCACAACGGGGAGCATATACTCGAAGGGCTGCGGGCAGAGGGGATCAAATCCGATCTCGTGCGTATCGAGGGCGAATCTCGTGTCTGCATCGCCATACTCGATCCGCCGCGTGGAACCCAGACGGAGTTAAACGAAGTCGGGCCCGAGATCTCGCCCGACGAATTGCAGAGGTTCAGGCTGAAGTTTGAAAGCCTGCTTCCGGGGACGGAGTTCGTAGTCCTATCGGGCAGTACGCCTTCCGGCGTCCCGGACGGCATCTACGCGGAGCTAATAGAGGTCGCAAAGCATTACAAGGTCCGGAGCGTGCTGGATTCGAGCGGAGCGCCGCTGGCAGAAGGGCTGAAGGCACGACCGTTTATGGCTAAACCGAACGTGCATGAACTTTCGGACATCGTCGGCCGTCAGCTTGCCACGGTGGAGGAAGCGTCGGAGATTGCGGCTCAACTCAGCCGTGAGGAAGTGGAGGTCGTGGTCGTGACTCTGGGGCGCGACGGCTCGCTTGCGGGCGCTCGCGGAGGAGTCTGGTGGGCTAGGCCGCCCGAAATCAAGTTTCTCAGCGCAGTGGGGTCCGGCGATGCCTTCGCTGCGGCGTTTATCTTCGCACTGTCTGAGGGACAGTCTGTTCGGGAAGCTGTGCGGATCGGGACGGCCGCGGGCGCGGCAAATGCCATGAGCTTTGGCGCGGGCTTCTGTCGGCGGGAGAATATCTACCGCCTGGCAGAGCAGGTGGAGGTCACGGAACTCGCGCCGGTCGCGTGAGGAATGACATGGGGTCTATACAATTTCCCGAGGTAGTTGTTATACTGCTGTTAGCCTTGCTGCTCTTCGGCCCGAAGAAGCTCCCCGAGATCGGCCGTTTGATGGGAAGCGCGATGAGGGAGCTTCGTAAGGCCGCGAGAGAGTTCTCTGCGTCCATCGAGACTCTGGACGCGGACGAAGAGCCTGCAAATGTGGATAGACCGACGCCTGCGGACTAAAGCCGCTACGGGCGGGAAAGGTGGAAGACGATGATCGGACATCAGGAACTGATTATCATTTTGGTGATAATCATGGTCCTCTTCGGCGCGAAAAAGCTGCCCGAACTCGGCAGGTCGCTGGGGCAGGGGATGAAGGAGTTCAAGAAGTCCTCCAAGGAACTTCTGGAGGACACGGACGATGAGATCCCCACCAAGGCGCCGACGGATTCAACGAATGCCTCGTCTTGATACGTGACGCCGAAAATGCTATACTATGAGGGATGTCCTCCCCACGGGAGGTGTCGCTTGAGAGGTGAAGCCTGTTGAGTGTACTTATGACAATGATTACGGTTGTCCAGATCTTGAGCGCCGTGGTACTGATAACGCTTGTGATGTCGCAGACCACAAAGAGTGAGGGCCTGACAGGCACTATCGGCGGCAAGATGTCGGCTAGTTTCAGGGGCAAGCCGGGTTTGGAGGACAGGCTTGGCAGCTTGACGAAGTTGTCTGCGATCGCGTTCATGGTTGCAACCGCGCTGATGTACTACGTCCATGTGAAGACGGGGGTGTAGGCAGCTCCTCGGAGAATAAGTATTTGCGGATGAACCAGTCGTCCCGGTGGGGCGGCTGGTTTTTTCGTTCGTGCCTCGGTTTTCTGTACCTCCTCGGCTGCGGCATGGCCGGTTCGAGTCTCAAATCGCCGGTTGTCTAAATCCGTAGCCTGAAACCTGAAACGCCTCGATCTCCACGCATAAGCTCTTCCATCTGGCAGTCGGCGACATATGTCAAGAGGTGTTGACAGCAGTAGACAGTTCCTGTACACTAATGATGTCAGTTATTACGGGAGCGGCTTGTACCGCCGAGTGGAGGAGGAGTTGAAAGAACAAACTCAGCCTGAGAGCACACGAACAGATGATCGGCCCGATCCCGAGGGGGTTCGCGGCAGGTGCCCGGAGTGCGAAGATTATCTCGTATCGAACTGCTACTACATCAAGGACAGGGGCTATCTGATCGTCTGGGAATGCTGGGGCTCTCTACGGGACGAGGCTACCTGCAATTACAGAAGGGTGCTGTAGCGAAATCCTTTTCGGTGTCCCAGTTGAAGGAGTGCGAAAGATGAGCGGAGAAATCAGCAAGACACAGGTCTACAAATACGTGACGAAGGACAAAGTGTTGGACATCGGCGATATGCTCGCGCTTGATCCGAAGAGAAGCAAACTCTCGATTACGCTGGTCGAGTTCGACGAACATTTCAAGGCGAAGACGCGGGTAAAGCACTACGTTGACGCCGACTCGTTCAAGCTTGTGTGCTGGGATATACTGAACAACCGCTTCACGGAGTGGACGGACCACAAGGGCACGGTCCACGACAATGTGCCGGAAGCCCGCGTGCTGACCATGAAGAAGGATTACAGATACCGCAACCCGTTCGTCATCAAGATTGATAACGGCGTCGGCGAGGTAGTTGGAGCAGGGGCTGTCAAGATGGTCAAACAGACCGACAGCCTCTCCATCCTGCTTTCCGACTTTGAGGCACGGAAGCTCGCTCTGGCCGTCTTGGATTACGTGCGCCAGTGGGAGACTGTGAACTTCCGAAAGCGGCAGGAGGCTCGAACTGTGACCTTCCCGGCCGAAGGTGCTGCGCGTGAGCGTACGCCTGCGTAAAGCCCTCAACTATGCCGGCAGGCGTATGACCGGCCGATTCTTGCGAGTTTGCCATACGCTGCCGCTTGACTCTACCCGCATCTGTGAACCCCCGACAGAAAGAAAACGTCCAACTTTGAAGGGTTCCGCCGCGAACCTGCTCTAACCTAGTAGTTGTGCATGCTCCGATGCACTCGAGGTTGTGCATAGGGGATCCAAGAGCTTTCGGAAAGGGGTTGTCTTGATGTCAGGGAACTTCCGTTGTGCAAAGATTTCGCTAATCGGTGTCGTGATGGTCTACGCGGTTTATCTGGTGGTGACCTCGACGTCCGCTGGGGCCGATCTGCCCCGACTGGAGACCTACGTGCTGGGCCAGTCCCAGCTCCTCGCGGGGAGCACCGCATCCCTGAGGGTGGTCACCATAAATCACGTCTCCCGAATCCCGGTCAGAGGGGCGCGGATCTCAGGGGAGCTCGCGCCGAGAGATGAGTCGGGCGGCCGGGTGGCCCCGATTCGCCTGTTCTCCGGCAAGACCAGCAAGAACGGCACGCTGACTGCATCGTTCGACCTTCCCGACATCGAGGAGGGGACGTACGATCTCACGGTGACCGCGCAGGGGCTGGGTGAGAAGGACATCATCACTCGCCAGGTCAGGGTGGTCCGCGACCAGCAGATTCTCCTGACTACGGACAAGCCGCTCTACCAGCCGAATCAGGTGGTGCACATCCGCGCGCTGGCCCTGAGAAGGCCGACCCTCGCCGCACTTGCCGATACGCCTCTTACTCTGGAGGTCGATGACGCGAAGGGGAACAAGGTCTTTAAGAAGACTACGAGGACCTCCGAATACGGTATCACCTCGGCGGACTTCCAGCTCGCCGATGAGATCAACATGGGCCGCTACACCGTCCGTGCTCTGGTAGGCAAGACGAAGACAGAGAAGAAGGTCACCGTCGAGCGGTACGTCCTCCCGAAATTCAAGATCAAGTTCACCCCGAATAAGTCGTACTATCTGCCGTCCGAAACCGTCTCTGGAAAGATTCAAGCCGACTACTTCTTTGGGAAGCCGGTCGCCGACGGGAAAGTGGCGATAAAGGCGTCTACTTTCGACGTCAAGTTCACCGATTTTGCCGAGATCACAGGCCGCACGGACAAGAATGGGGTCTTCAAGTTCGATCAGCCTCTCCCGTCGTATTTCACAGGCCAGCCGCTTGAGCAGGGGAACGCCTTCGTGAAGTTCGAGGTCAGTATCAAGGACGGCGCCGATCACGAGGAGAAGATCACACAGACCGTTCCGGTCGCCGCCCAACCGATGAAGATCGTGGTTGTGCCGGACGGCGGCCGCATCGTGCCGAAGGTCGAGAACACCATCTACATCATGACCGCCTATCCCGATGGAACGGCCTCCGCCGCGGATGTTACCGTCAAGCCGGCGGCTATGGATGAGGTCAGTCTCAGAACCGACGACACCGGCATCGGCGAATTCAAGATCACCCCGACTCGTGAGCTGCTCGATCTTCACGTCACCGCGACGGACAAGGCAGGGCGTGCCGCGGAGACAACCGTGAGCCTGCGCGGCTCAGCTCTTGAAGATTCGGTGCTCCTCAGAACGGACAAGGTCCTTGCGAAGGTAGGCGACAGCGTGACGGTCACCGTCCTTTCGCCGTATCCGCGAGGGGCGATCTACCTCGACGTGATACGCGACGGCCAGACTGTAAACACCCAGTCATTGGACCTCAAGCGGGGCAGGGGCGACCTGACGCTCCCCCTGACCGCGGACATGACCGGCAGCTTGACAATCCATGCATACCGGATCTCGAGGTCGGGACAGATCGTGCGGGACACACGCCTTCTCTACGTCAACCCGGCCGACGACTTGAGCGTGAAGATATCGGCGGACAAGGCGTCATACCTCCCCGGCAAGTCCGCGAAGATTGATTTCCTGGTAAAGGATGCCCGTGGCCGCGGGATAGCGGCCGCGTTGGGAGTGGCCATCGTGGACGAGAGCGTGTTCGCGCTCCAGGAGATGCAGCCGGGTATGGAAAAGATATACTTCCTCCTCGAAAGGGAGCTTATGGAGCCGAAGTTCGAGGTCCACGGCTTGACTCCAGCGAGGATCGTCGAACCGGTGCGCGACGGTTTCGGCCCGGAGAAGCAGCAGGCGGCCAGAGTGCTATTCGCGCTCGCCCAGCAGGAGTGGCTGAAGACCCGGGTCCGGACGGCGGAGTATTCGCTGGCTGCCAACTCCTACACTGAGAAGCTTCAGAAGATTAGAGAGCGACTAGCCGAGCGCGTGAAGGTGGACTACAAGAGGATCGCGTCGGCAGTCAACCGGTACTACGAGCTGTACAAGACGCTGTCACTTAGAGACAGAGGAGGCATCGAGCACCTGGCGGAAGTAGGCCTGCTCGAGAAGAGCGACCTGCTCGACCGGTGGGGCCGCAAGTACGATTTTGTTCCATGCGGCTGTGGGAGCTTCCAGCACAGCATGAGCATCGCCAGCCTGGGTCCGGATGGGGTCAAGGATACGGATGACGACCTCGTGGTCGGCGGCCGTCCCAGCCAGCCGGACGAGGCCAGGCTTGTTGACACGCGCCGCAGGATCGATATGGCCCGAGCGAAAGGCCTTTTCCGAGGAGGAGTGGCTTGGGGGTTTGAAGCGCAGGGCGTAGAGAAGCTGGCGGCAGGGCGAGCCTCCGATGCCGCGCGGGAGGTGTTCGCCGCTCCCTTGGCACCCGACGAGCTGGCTAGCACGGCGCACGGCGTGGCCGGGCCTGGGGGCGCGGCGCCCGCCAAAGAGGAAATCCGCATCCGCCAGTTCTTCCCCGAGACGATGTACTTCAACCCGGCTGTTATCACCGACGGTCGGGGGAAGGCATCCATCACTGCGGACGTCGCCGACAGCATCACTACCTGGCGCGTCTCTGCAATGGCTTCGTCCCGGGCGGGCCAGCTCGGTTCCGCATCGGAGGGCCTTAAAGTCTTCCAGGATTTCTTCATAGACATAGACCTTCCGGTATCGCTGACGCAGAACGATGAAGTCTCGATACCCGTCGCCGTCTATAATTACCTCCCGTCGGCTCAGACGGTGAACCTGGAGCTCACGGTCGAGCCGTGGTTCGAACTGCTCGATTCGGCAGCCAAGAAGCTGGACATCGCCGAGAACGATGTGGAGGGCGTGTACTTCCGCATCCGGGTCAAGGGAATCGGCGACCACAGGTTGACGGTTCACGCGATGGGCACGAAGATGAGTGACGCGATCTCCCGCGAGATCGAGGTCATGCCCGACGGCAAGGAATACCTGACCGCCATCAACGACCGCCTGGAAAAGGACGTCGAGAAGACGATCACCATCCCCGCGGATGCTATTGACGGGGCGAGCAACATCCTCGTCAAGGTTTACCCGGGGATCTTCAGCCAGGTAGTCGAGGGTATGGACAAGATTCTGCGGATGCCTTTCGGGTGTTTCGAGCAGACCTCCTCCGTGACGTACCCGAACATCCTGGTGCTCGATTACATGAAGACGACTAATCAGATCACGCCGGAGATCCAGATGAAAGCCGAGCAGTACATCAACCTCGGCTACCAGCGGCTGGTGACGTTCGAGGTTCCGGGCGGCGGATTCTCCTGGTTTGGCAACCCGCCGGCGAACAAGGTCCTCACGGCCTACGGGGTGATGGAGTTCGCGGATATGATGAAGGTCTACGAGATTGATGAGAATGTCATCACGCGCACCCAGCAGTGGCTCGTCGCCCAGCGTGAAAAGGACGGCTCCTGGTCCCCGGACAAGAATTACCTTCACGCGGAGAGCTGGGGCCGCATCCAGAAGAGCAACCTTCTGCCGACGGCTTGGATCACCTGGGCGCTGCTCCACAGTGGATATGAGGCCGCGGAACTCAGATCATCAGTGGGCTATCTGAAGGACAACGCAGAGGATGCGAAGGACGCATACACTTTGGCGATGCTGGCGAACGCGCTGGTTTCCGCCGACAAGGACGACCCGGCTACGGTCGCGGCCCTCGAGCGGCTGCTGGACATGAAGGTCGAGGAGGATGGCAAGGTCCACTGGAAGTCGGACATCTCCACGATCACCTTCAGCCGGGGGAAATGTGCAGACGTCGAAACGACCGCGCTGGCGACCCTCGCCCTGATCCGATCGGGGAGGTTCCCGGATGTTGTCAGCAAAGCCTTGACCTACATCATCCAGGCGAAAGACCCGAGGGGTACGTGGGGCTCGACGCAGGCAACTATCCTATCGCTGAAAGCGCTGATGGCCTCGCTGGAGAAGCGGACCCAAGAGATCAATGCGAAGGTGACCGTCGTAGTCAACGGACGCGAGGCGGGAAGCTTCAAGATCACCCCCGAGAACAGCGACGTGCTTCGCCAGGTAGACTGCAAAAAGTTCGTCAAAGAGGGTGCGAACACGGTCCGCATCCTGTTTGACGGGGAGGGCTCGTCGCTCTACCAGATCACGGGGAAGTACTACATCCCTTGGGACAAGATCCGGGAGCGGCCGGAGGAGAAGCTCATCGCCATAGAGGTGGACTTCGACCGGACCACCCTCGCCAAGGATGACATCGTCACGAGCACGGTAAAGGTCGCATACAACCGACCCGGGACCGCCAACATGGTAATGGTTGATCTGGGAACGCCGCCGGGCTTCCAGGTCATGGCGGAGGATCTGGAGG
>Ga0114930_10005202_pt1 | contig 10772 bp, 12 predicted proteins | sample AnhtaG_FD_87300 | JGI IMG/M metagenome (GOLD analysis project Ga0114930, IMG submission 87300) | Deep subsurface microbial communities from Anholt, Denmark to uncover new lineages of life (NeLLi) - Anholt_01485 metaG | ecosystem: Environmental > Aquatic > Marine > Oceanic > Sediment | place... | reverse complement strand
TGGAACGTGTGATTCGTACGGTCAAGGAAGAAGAGATTTGGCCGAATGTTTATGATACGCTTTCGGAAGCGAGGGCTGCTATAGAAGCCTATGTGAATTATTACAATCAAGAGCGGATACACTCGGCCCTTGGTTACCGAACGCCGAACGAGGTTGCGGCTGCGTATGACACCCTCGCTGCCGCTTAAATGTGTCTTGCTTTTAAGGGGTCACTACGGATAAAGGGGCGGGGAGAAGAAAGCGAAGGCGGAGGACGGAAGACGGAAGGAATATCGAATATCGAACAAGGAATATCGAATGTCGAAGTGAAAGGATAAAGGGGGGGGGAATTTAATTGACGAAAACCGGGGTATGCGATATTGTGTCGGAGGAAAAAGAGGTCTTTTAGGGAAATGCTATGGCAGAAGAGGCGTTGGATAAATACCTGCGGGAGATAAATCCGCCAGACGGATGGCGGACAAGTGAGGCGTATTTGCGGAAGGATGCGACGGAATATACGCATCGGCCGGAGTTGAAGAAAGTGAGCCTGACGGGGGCAGACAGGCAGGAGAAGGGCTTGCATGTGAGGCGACAGGAAATAAAATAGGAGCAGAGTGCTTCTAAGAAGGGGTGTTTTTTTTGATGGAGAACTGCCAGATGGGCGCGAAGGTTAACGGAAGCAGGAGCCAGCTTCTTTTCTCTGATGTTGGAATGAGCTGCAGAAACAGACGAGTGTTTGTGAATAGGACGAAGTTCCTTGAAGTGATTGGCGACCTGAAAAGCGAACGGGCACTTTCCCAGCTGAGGAATGGGGTCGTGAGTTTAGAGAGCAATCTCCGGAGCGTCAAGGGGGACAAGATTGGGCTTCTGAACATAGACGGCAACGGTGACACAGTTGAAATTGAACAGAGACACCTTTTAGAGCAGCTAAACCAAATCGCAGAAGCTCAGACTCTGGAACGAGGGAAGTACTACCTTGAGCGACTGGAAAAAGCAATGACGGAGGTTCGGACCTGCAGCGTCAACGACATTAACCTCAACCGGTGGAAAGAGTACGAGGACATCTGGACAGACAGCCTATGGGTGATAGACAAACGGGACAGCACGGGGGTACACACAGCAGGGTACTGGGGTAATTTCATTCCTCAGATCCCGAACCAAATGATCAGAAGGTACACAAAAAAGGGGGAGTGGGTCCTTGATACGTTCGTTGGGTGTGGGACAACCTTGATTGAAAGTCAGCGATTGGGAAGAAACGGAATTGGCATAGAGTTGCAAGCAAACGTAGCCAGAAAGGCGAGGGAACTTATTGCCGCGGAGCCCAACACATACGGAGTAGTCTCAAAGGTAGTCGCGGGCGATAGCGCACAGGTCGATTACAGAGAAATGCTAGAGGCAGTCGGACAGAAGTCCGTTCAGTTACTCATAATGCACCCACCCTACTTCGACATAATCAAATTCAGCAAAGATCCAAGGGATCTTTCTAACGCAGCTTCAGTGGAGGGGTTTTTGCAGATGATGGGCAGTATTGTCGAAAAAGCCGCGGGCGTTTTGGACAGAGGAAGGTATTTGGCGCTGGTTATTGGCGATAAGTATTCCAAAGGCGAGTGGATTCCGCTTGGTTTTCTGGCAATGGACGAAATCCTGAAACAAGGGTTTTTGCTCAAGAGCATCATTGTCAAGAACTTTGAAGAAACTACCGGCAAACGAAATCAGAAGGAGCTCTGGCGTTATCGTGCTTTGGTCGGCGGCTTCTACATCTTCAAGCACGAGTACGTTTTTGTGTTCAAAAAGAAGTAGCCATGGCATCAACGCATATTCTTACCGTCAATTCACAGACGTTCAATGTTCATCTGAACTACATGTTTGCCGGGACTGGCAAGGATGGTGCCGAGCATCAACCGGGTGCTCTTGCAGATATATTAGGTATTCGTCCACGTGATAACATATTGTTCTATGTGATGGGGTACGGATTTTATGGTTTTTTCGTGGCTAAATCAGCGGGCGAACGGTTGGTGTTCTATGAATCGCCGGAGGGTCAGTATCTGGACGATGAGCTAGGGCGGAAAACACTGACCTACAGATTCTTCATAGAACCAAGTCCGTACGGTGTTTACAAGTACGGTGTGAGTGAGTGGGACGCTATAGAGAACCCAAGAAATGTGGCGAAGCAGAGCGTTCTTAACATGCAGTGGACTTGGATATTCAAGAAATCGAAAGCTGGGAGAGGGTGCGTTGCGATACCAGCGGAGGAGTTCCTATTGTTGATGTCTATTATCAAGAACGGGAACGAAGGCGTGCCGTACTCCAAGCAGTATAGCTTCTCTGATGGGGAGATAAGCCCGGAGAAGCAACCACATGAATATTTGGGTGAAACATCGAGGGCACCACTGCTACACAGCAATTGGGGAAAGATTGCCAGAGAGGAGGACCTGCGGATTTTCTTCAGTGCAGACGCAGGGTTAGACGCGATTCTCAATGGGGTATTAAAACCGAGAGAGCACGGATCTATTTCGTACATTGCAAATGAGGTGAAATGTTCGTTCGGGATGAGGAGTATAGACCTGCTCTTCCTGACGGACCTGAAGAAGTGCCTACTCGTGGAACTGAAGAATAAATTCGTGTGTGCAAAATCGATGCTTGATCAGATGACAGGTTATGCGCGATGGATAGGTTCGTACAAGCCTTACTTGCAGGAGATAGTCCCAATTCTTGTCCTAAGATCCCCGAAGCTCTACCCAGCAGGTGGCCGAGGCTATAGGTTCAAGTTTCTGTCTGCGCAAGACATGAAGAAGAATAGACTATCACGTTGGTATCGGAGCATAGTAGATGAGCTTGATGCTTTGAGACAAGAGGTAGGCCGAGCGAAAATCCCAAAGCTTGCAGAGTTAGAAGTGTACACTTTTAATGTGAATGAGAAGGGTATGCTTCAGTCTTTCGCCCCCTTGGAACAGAAGCGATAGAATGGGACGTGACACTGTTGGAGATGGTGAGGATGACGAAACACCGATTCAAAGAAGGGACAAAACTGGCAAAAGCATTCACCATCTTGTCTGATGGGCAGTGGCACTGTGGTAAACACGAACTACCTGGCACTCAACCAGCCAAAGCAATTCAAATCATTAGGCAGCATGGCTTTGAAATCCAAAATAAAACTATTCCTTGTGATGTCTGCAAAGATAAAACAGTGCATCGTAAACTGGTGTCAACGGAACCAATAAAACCATCATTTATTAGACAACAATTCCCAGCCAAACTCAGAAAACGAATTTTGAAGCACTACGATAAAGTGGAAGCAATCACTCTCCGCGAACTGGTGGCCAATCAACTCGAAGTAGATCACCGTTTTCCACAAGTACGATGGTCCAAAGATGAATCGTATGATCCAGAAATGCCCGAAGAAGAACTACACGCCAAATTTCAACTCTTAACGGGGAAAAATTATTAGGGGAGTGAAGAAATGAGAAGTTGGAATAGACCCCTCGGCTGTGCTCGGGGTGACAAGGGGGGAGTGAATAAATGAGGAAGAAGAAGGCAAGGCGGGTAACTCGGTCGATTGTTATTGGTCATTTGGAGAAGGTTAGCAGCGTGGTATTTGAGCGGTACCCAGAGGAGGTTACGGGGCTGATTGGCCAGGGTCAGGGTGTGTATGCGTTGTACCGGCGGCAGAAGCTGTATTACATAGGATTGGCAAGCGATTTGAAGCGGCGGATCAAGTGGCATTTGAAAGACAGGCATAAAGGGAAGTGGGATAGGTTCAGCCTTTATATCATTAGAAAGACAGGGCATATACGCGAGGTCGAGTCGCTGCTGGTGCGAATAGCGGAGCCGGTCGGGATGACATTGAGGCGTCGCCGTGGCGGCGACGGCTAAACGGGAAGGAAAGGTCCGGCGTGAGGCGGCGGATGTTTTTTTTAATAGATCCCTTCACTCGCTGCGCTCGGTCGGGATGACAACGGCTGAATTACATTCTTAGGCCAGATCCTTCGACTCCGCTGCGCTGCGCTCAGGATGACAGTGGGTGGTGCGCTGCCCCTTCGACTGCGCTCAGGACTTCCACTTCGCTCCGGTTTTGAGATTGCCACGCATTGGTTCGCGATGCCTGCAATGACAAATTGGGAAGTTTAGCGTCGCCATTCGGCCTTGCGGACCATCAATGGGGGCATCTGTTGAGGCTTAACCCTTCGGCTGGGTGGGTTCACACAGGTTCTGTTGCTGGGATACCAGCGAACGTTAAAGAGCTTGATATTTAAGGGTAATTTGTTTTTTTTCAATTTGCCAAACATCGCCAACTCCAGCCTACATTATGCTATCGGCGAATTCAGGGAGTGACTTCTGAAAATCAGCTACTTTCTGCGTAAGTGGACTGAACAGTCAGAGGTAATAAACAAGCAATCTAAAGATTTACGGGAATTTGGTGCTGGGCCAAGTACTCTTTCATTTGCGTTATAGTGTAGGTCCCAAAATGTGCGATTGAGGCGACGAGGACGGCGTCGGCGTGGCCATCGACGATTGCCTGGTATAAGTGCTCAAGTGTACCGGCTCCGCCGGATGCGATTACGGGCAGATTGACGGCGTCGGCTATGGCTCTGGTCATCGGGATGTCGTATCCGGCCTGTGTGCCGTCGGCATCCATACTGGTGGGCAGGATGGCGCCCGCGCCCAAATCCCGGACCTTTTTTGCCCACTCGACAGCGTCGATGCCTGCGCCCTCGGTACCACCGCTGACCATAACTTCAAAGCCGGAGGGCAATTCGGAATTGGTGCGGGTGTCGATGGCAATGGTGATTTTGTCGCTGCCGAATTTGTCCGCGGCTTCTTTAACAAAATCGGGATTGCGCACAGCGGCGGTATTGATGGATACTTTAGAGACGCCTATGTCCATCAACTCTTCGATACGCCGGCAACTGTTGATTCCGCCGCCGACAGTTAACGGGACGGTGGTTCTCTCGACGGTTCTTTTTACGGCATCGAGGAGCGTTTTTCTGTTTTCGATGGTGGCGGTGATGTCGAGAAATACTAATTCGTCCGCTCCCGCCCGGCTATAGACAGCGGCGTTTTCGGCAGGGTCGCCGACGTCTTTTAACTGGACAAAGTTAATGCCTTTGACCAGTCGTCCGTCTTTTACATCCAGGCAGGGGATAATTCTTCTGTAATCCATACGCTCTTTCTCCGAAATTAGTGAGCACCTGGCAAAATTCTGATTTCACATTTTCGAGAGGAGTATAGCAGACTACGCCGGCCTGGTCGAGAAAATAAGTCATCGGCGGACGCTGCGGCTTAATTACCTGATGTTTCTCCAGTTGACGGGCCAGCGGTCAAGCTCCAGTACTTCAGCGTGGTGGATGAGCCATTTTTTGTCCGGCTGTTTCTGCAAATGCAGCTCAGTTTTTGTAAGTAAAGCCGGTTTGTAGTTTTGATATATGAAACTTTCTTCATCAAACCTTATCAGCACGGTCAAAGTCGCAGCTGCCTTCGGCGGTGATAATTCTATTACTAAAGCAATTTTTTTATTTTTCTCAACCAGCGGCTCGGACAACATCAGCGTACAGTAATTCATCAGATGCTCTTTGGTGTTGTGATATGAGTCACTGTAATTTGGCGAAATAATGGCCCCGACTGCATCGGCGTTTTCCTCTTCGACGGCTTTGATGCCTGTCTTAATCAGAGCGTTGATTTTTTCCAAATCGGTTTTAACAAGCCAGTCGAGGCCAAAAGCAGCGACAGCGAAAAAGACCGGCAGAAGCCATTGCCACCAGCGGCGTTTTTCCGGTAAAATCCTGCGGACGATCAGCATCACAAGTAAGACGATAATTGCTGTAAACAGCAGTGTCCAGGGCTGGTGGAAGATGTCGAACATTTGAGTTATCCTTTCTTGTAAGCCACGTCCTTTGACCTGGCTTGAGGCTGACAACATAATGGATTCCCGCTTACGCGGGAATGACAGCGCAAAAAATCTATTAGTTATGTAAGGCCTGCACGGGTGCGGGTATTCGTCCTTTGCGGGCTATGAATTTCGGCGAGGCGGTTTTGGGGACTTTCATAATGGGAGCCGAGCCAAGCAGTCCGCCAAAATGCACAAGGTCACCCGGTTTTTTGCCGGGGACAGGAATAACTCGTACGCCCGTGGTTTTGTTGTTTATGACGCCGATGGAAAGCTCATCGGCGATTATGGCTGATAGCACTTCAGCAGGCGTGTCACCAGGGACAGCAAACATATCCAGTCCGACGGAGCATACGCTTGTCAGGGCTTCCAGCTTTTCCAGACTTAGGGTGCCAGCTTTAACGGCGCGAATCATACCGGCATCTTCGCTGACGGGGATGAAGGTTCCTGAGAGGCCGCCGACATTTCCGGAGGCCATAGCGCCACCTTTTTTCACAGCGTCTATCAGCAGAGCCAGAGCCGCGGTTGAGCCTGGCAGCCCCATTTGTTTTACACCCATTGCCTCGATAATCTGGGCTACAGAGTCGCCGGCCAGGGTTGTGGGGGCCAGAGAAATATCGACGATACCAAAATCGACGTTCATCAGGTCCGCGATTTGGCGGCCGATAAGCTCTCCGGCGCGGGTGATTTTGAAAACGGTCCGCTTTATAACTTCAGACAATTGGGTGAGGTCACAATCAGGATTTTGCAAAACGACACTATGAACTACGCCGGGGCCGGAGATTCCGATGTTTAATGAGAAGTCGGGCTCGCCGATGCCGTGATGAGCACCGGCCATAAAGGGATTGTCTTCGGGGACATTGGCAAAGACTGCCATTTTGGTGCAGCCGATGGCATTTTTTGTCCGGGCCGCCAATTCTTTGAGGGTATGTCCGACTTTTTCAACGGCGTTCATATTTATACCGGCCGCTGTGGAAGCCAAATTCAGAAAACCACAAAGCCTCTGAGTTTTTGAGAGCGCCTGCGGGATGGCGTCGATTAGATTTTTGTCTGCGGCAGTCATACCTTTCTGAACCATTGCGCCAAATCCGCCGAGAAAATCGATGGCTGCTTTTTTTGCAGCAGTGTCGAGGGCTTTTGCCAGCTGGACCGCGGTTTTGATTGTGCGGGGCAAGGGCTCGAGCAGCAGTGAAGCAGGGGTGACGGCTATTCTGCGGTTTGTTATCGGGATGCCGTACTTGTTCTCCGTGGTGTCGGCAAATTTGTTGAGGAGTGTTCCTTTTTCAACGATTCGCTTGTGTACGCGCCGGGTGAGCCTGGTTATGCTGCGGTCGATACAATCTTTAAGGTTGATGCCGAGGGTTACAGTGCGGATATCAAAATGATGGTCCAATGTCATCCTTACAGTTTCGAAAACTTCTTCAACCGATACTCGCATAATCAAACCCTGTGCATTGCCTTGAAGATATTCTCATCCTGGAAGGTAATATTGAGAGACATTTCCCTGCCCAGCCTGTCGAGGTGTTTTTTGATTTTTTCCGTGCTGATGGCAGCATTTGCGGTGTCGACGGCCATTGTCATTACGAAGTAGTCTTCCATAATCTTCTGATTTACGTCGAGGATATTTATATTTGCTTTTGCCATAGCGGTCGCAAGCTTTGCAATTATTCCGACTCGGTCAGCGCCGGTAACGGTCATAATGCAGATTTGAGGAGTTTTGTTTTTAGCCATTCTTTTCTCCTGTGGCTTTGCTTTAGAGACAGCATGTTACCATTTTATCTTCCGGAGCTCGCGAGTTTTTTTGTGATTTGTCATGTCGGGAGCCAGGGCGGTTATAGTAATAAAGCCGTCGGTCAGCGACGTTGTGTCGGTAGCGGCCTGTTCGACGCGATGGAGGCCGCCGGCTAATTGAAAAACGGTTTGGCCCTGTTCGTTCGTCTGGCGGAGGTAATGCTCGTGAAGCCCCTCGATTGACTGGGGCACAACTTTTACGCCTTTCGGCTCGCCCTTTGATAACAGGGGCATATTGATATTTATCACTTCGCCGCTTTTAACGGGCATAAGCTTTTTGAGGATTTTGGCACAGTACTTGGCTGCACGTTCAAAATCCATATTCTGCTCGGCAGCAAGACTCATCGCAACAGCAGGGATTTTTAAGAAGGCTCCCTCCATCGCAGCGGCGACGGTGCCGGAGTAGTAAACGTTTATTCCTATGTTCGCTCCGTTGTTTATGCCGGCAACGAGCAGGTCAATGGGCCCGTCGTGCAACCGCATACAGGCCAGCTTGACGCAGTCAGCGGGGGAGCCCTGTACGCTGAAGCCGGCGAATTGGCCGTTGATATCGACTTTGTTGCACACTAAAGGCTGAGAAAATGTGATACTGTGGCCGGTGCCGGAGCGGCTGTCCGCAGGTGCAACTACTATGACATTGCCGATTTTGACAAGCTCTTTGTAAATAGCCGCCAGGCCCGGTGCGAAAATGCCGTCGTCATTTGTTAATAATATTTGCATTCGTATTTAACTCCTCAAGCCAGATCCTTGCCCTTCGGCTTCGCTCAGGGCTAAAGGCTGTCTTCGTTCAGGATGACGATGCGTTAGTGCAATTGTAATTGCTTGCAGAGCTTGTGTCAATTGACAGGTTTGCCGCATAATATATAATGTCCAATTATGGAGAAGTATTTAGAATGTAGGGTGGGCTTCAGCCCACCAAAATCCTATGCGAGGTACGGAATTCCTTGACGGGAATTGCGGGGTTGGGTATTGAAAAAACGCTGTCTGTCCCTAATAAAACCAAAGATTATAAATATTTCTTTAAATCAGTTGCTAAAAGGGATATCGCTTTTAAGACTTGCTCTTTTTCTAGAGGTTTAAAGTATTCCGTCTTATGTATTGGTCTGTCTACTTTTCGTTCCCCACTCAAAAAAGTAAATACGTTCAATTTGACAGTAGGAAAATATGACATTAAAGTATGAGTGGATTTACTGCCAAACGTTATTTGATTTAAATCGGCGTAATCTCCACCAAGTTGGCTTTCCAATTGAAATAGATAACAAATAATTTCAGGAAATACGGTTTTCAATAAGCTGAAATCAACAAGTATCCTTTTTATCATTGCATTTTCTGTATAGGCTTTACATTCAATACCAATTACAAATTTATCATCTATGAACACCTGTTTATCAATACTCAAGCCATAATAGTAGTCTGATATATTTGAAAGTATGTATTTTTTAATTTCAGCATCCTCGATCTTCTTGACGTAGTCTTTTTTTATTGGTATGCGTTGTTTCTTTGAATTTATTACAAGTCGAGAACTTTCTCCTCCAATTCTATCCCAAGCTATTTGGATTATTTCTTCTGTAATATGCTCTTGCAATTTACCTTTAACGCTTCTAACGACTCCTCCATACGCCCTATCTTCAGCGATATTTGCGTCATTGTCAACAACTTTAACAACACTTTGATATGTTGTGATGATTTCTTTTATTCTGCTTGTCATATCAAATTTCATTTGCAAATAACCCCATTTTGACTTTTATATTACCAATTCTTTCATCTGCAACCTTACAATATTTTTCAGATAAATCTATTCCAACATATCTTCTCTTTAATCTCTTGGCTACCAAAGTAGTTGTTCCAACCCCATTAAACGGATCCAAAATAATGTCTCCTTTATAACTAAATAGTTTAAGTACGCGCTCAACTAATTCTTCAGGAAACATTGCAGGATGACCATATTCTTTCATATTTCTTTCTGGTGCAATTGACCATCTTGCTACCACCCATTTTTTAAATTCATCTCCTGAAATATCGATATCTTCTTTATTCCCAACTTTTTTTAAATCACCTTTACAAAAAACCTCAATAAACTCCCAAGTATATTTTAAATATGGATTGCTCGGGCTTTTCCAGCTTCCCCAAGCAGTATATTTACAATTATAATTGTTTTTTTCCCATAATATTTCACCCTTCCAAATAAGTTGTTCTTTTATGAAAAAGTTACTTATCAAATGATGACAGGGCATATAGTCTGAGAAAAGCGGTTGAATGTTTATTATTATTCTTCCACCGTATTTGACAACCCTGATACATTCTCCAAAGATTCTGAATAGCTTCGAGAAATAATCTTCCCAGAAATGATCATCTTGATTTTGCGCATAATCTAAGCCAAAATTATATGGTGGAGATGTAAACACTAAATCGACGGAATTATTAGGAATGTTTTTTAATACGTATTCGCTGTCTCCAATTACAATTTGATCTACATATTCCTCTGGAAATTCATTTTCTTCTTTTGAAAAAGTGTTTTTTTGTGCGTAATAGTATTGACTTCTTTTAGCTTCTTTTTTCTTCCTATCCTTTACTTTTCTTTCTTTATTGTAATCAACATAATTTCTTTTCTTACCTTTAATGCCGTAGCTTTTTATCTTCTCGATTGAACTTACCACATCTTGAAAAATGGATTTTTCGATATAACAAGAATATTGAGAAGAGACTTCTTTCAACCTTTGAATATCAATCTCTCTCAACAGAATTACTACTCGATTATTGTCATGTTCTAGCTTGATTTCGTTTTCGCTAAATGAGCTATTAAATAAACGAATAGCAATCAAATCATTGTCATCTAATCTACTTTCATATGATAAAATAATTTCCTTGTACATCATTTTATCTCCTTTTTTCAAGCCCGTATAATGATTACATGGATTACGTATAAGAAGCCATTATATTTTTAGGAAAACTAGGAAAACTAGGGACAGTCAACCTATTTTTGCATACTCAATCTACTTTTCCGATAGGCTAAGCTTCTATTTTTCACCTGACCTTTATATCTTCATAACGACCCTTGATGTTCCTATTGAGGTATCTCCCTTTAGACGCTGCATTCATGAGTCCTTCATACTCACTC
>Ga0114930_10005201_pt1 | contig 10772 bp, 10 predicted proteins | sample AnhtaG_FD_87300 | JGI IMG/M metagenome (GOLD analysis project Ga0114930, IMG submission 87300) | Deep subsurface microbial communities from Anholt, Denmark to uncover new lineages of life (NeLLi) - Anholt_01485 metaG | ecosystem: Environmental > Aquatic > Marine > Oceanic > Sediment | place... | reverse complement strand
GCCGCCAAGGCCGGCGACGTAGTCCACGGCACCCTGGATGGGCTTATGGCCGGCGCCGACGAGGTCGGCGTCCTTGGGGCCGACGGTGATGGTGAGCGGCTGGTCCCAATCCGGTTCCACGGCGGTGTCGCCGGACGTGGCCCGCGGGCGCGTGATCTCGGGCAGGTCGTCTGCCCACGCCTCGGACGCCCAGGCCGCCCCGGCGACCATGCCGCACGTGGCGCGCAACAGCTCACGCCTATCGAGCTTGAGGCCCTCATTCTTGTCCATGCTATGCTCCTTAGCCGCCACGGCCCCCGCCCCAGGGGGACGCGTCATGCCGGCGCTTCGGTCAGGATGCCCAGGGTCCTTGGCAGCGGGTCCGGGTCGATGCGCGCCACGTGGACGCCTTGCTCGCGGGCCGTGGCCGCGGCGAGGCCGGCGACCTGGCCCATCGTCATCCACACGGGCTCCATGCGCAGGACCGACATGGCGATGTGCGTGCACGACAGCGCTACCGGGACCAGCAGGTTGTCGATGTGTTGGGGGAGCATCGCGCCGTAGGGGATCGGGCCGGGCTGGGCCGGGCCCTCGGCCTTGCGCGGATACCACAGCACGCCCTCCATGAAACCGTCGACGGTCCAGCGGCGGTCGTGGCAGGGGTGGACGTCAAACGAGTGTTCGCCCAACGCGATAGGATGCTCGACGGTCGGCGTGCGGCCGGTCTTCGGATCCGGCGTGAAGTGGTGCTGGGTGATGACGGCGCGGCCCTCGATGCGGCGGGCCTGGCGCACGTAGATCTGCCAGGGCCAGTGGCCGTTGTCGACGAATTCCTGGTCGTGCAGGCCGAAGCGGCGCGCGTTCGCCGCCAGGTCGTCGGGGACGCGCGGGTCGTGCTGCATGAACCACCACAGCCCGGCCGCGTGGTCGACGTGGAACCGCTCGAGTTCGGCCCGCATGTGGCGGTCCGCGTCGGGCCACGCCCAGCTCACGCCCGGGCAGTTGGCCGAGGTCAGCTCCTCGATGTTGCCGTTGACCTCGAAGCGCCCGCGCGGCATGCGGCGCGTGGGCAGGATGCGGGACAGCTTGGTGACGCGGCCCGTCTCGAAGTCATGCAGCAGGGGGAGGTAGTCCTGGAGGCGCCGCTCATAGGCGGCCGGCTTTTCGATGGGCACGCGGTGCTCGGGGTCATCGGTAACAATGCCGCGGGCGCAGTAGGCCTGGATGGCAATGCTGGGCTCGCCGGACTGGGCCGTTTCGATCTCCTCGCCCGTGCGCCAGTTCATGTAGTGGATGCCGGCGAGGGATTCGCCGAACTCGTCGCGTCCTTCGCGCGCGACGCGATACGGCACGCCGGCCCGAGCCGCGAGGTCGCCTTCATAGGTGGCGTCGATGAAGGTGCGCGCCTCGATCTCGATGACATTGCCTTGGGGACCGTCCAGCGTGACGGAGCGAACCAGTCCCTCTTCGACGCGCGCCTCGGTCAGCCAATGGCCGCGAAGCCACTCGAGCCCTTCCTGGCATTCCAGGACGTCACGGAAGGCGGCCTCGGCCACGGACGGCTCGTAGAACCAACCGTCGCGGCACAGCTCCCACTCGGGGTGGTCGGTGCCCAGCTCCCGCAGATAGAACTCCCGAATCGCCCCAATGACCTCCTGGACGAACCCGCCGAACAGGTGACGGCGAACCGCGTCCGTGGTGCACAGTCCGCTGGCCGTCATGCCGCCCGGGTGCGTCTTCGGGCACGCCAGAACCACGCGCTCGCCGCGCCGCGCGGCCTCGACCGCGGCGGCGACACCGCCGGGCGTCGAGCCGTACACGAAGGTGTCACAAGACAACGATTCGGGTTCGGACTGCGACTGTGCCATCACCCGGTCTCCTGTTTCAGAATAGATCGTTGCAGCGGCCACGACCGCGGCCGTTGAGGATCGGAGGAACTCACGTCGCTTCATGCTATACCAGGAACGCATAGCGCACGATGAAGGCGAGGGCGATGGCGTACATGATGGGGTGTACTTCCCGGCCGCGGCCGGACAGGAGCTTGATGACCGCGAACGAGACGCAGCCGGCCGCGATGCCCTCGGTGATGCCGTAGCCGAAGACCATGATGGCAATGGTCAGGAAGGCCGGCAGGCTCTCGGTAATGTCGTCCCACTTGATCTTGCGCAGCGGCGTCATCATCAGGAACCCGACGAAGATGAGGGCGGCGGCCACGGCGGGGTACATGCTGACGTACAGTGCCCCTTGCTTGGCGCCCGCGAAGGCCGCGCCGACGTCCTGGCCCGCCAGCCGGATGACGGGCGCCAACGCGATGGCGACGATGAAGCAGAGGCCGGTCACGACGGCGGCGAGACCCGTGCGTGCGCCCGCGGCCACACCCGAGGCGCTCTCGATGTAACTTGTGACGGTCGACGTGCCGAACAGCGCGCCGGCACACGAGCCAAGCGCGTCGGACATGAAGGCCCTTCCCGCACGCGGCAGCGTGCCGTCCTCCTTGAGGAACCCGGCCTGGGAGCTGACGCCGACCAGGGTGCCGACCGTGTCGAAGAGGTCGAGGAAGAAGAAGAGCAAGATGGCGAGCAGGGCCTTGTCCCAGTGTTCGAGGAGTTCGGACGCGTTGAGTTGGAAGAACGTCGAGAAGTTGAGGTGCACGGGCTCGACGTTCCATGGGATGACGCCGGTGGCGATGCCGATGGCGCAGGTGGCCAGGATGCCGATGAGGATGCTGCCCTTGATGCCGCGGGCGTGGAGCACGGCAATGAGGAACACGCCGAACACCGTCATCAGGGCCGGCCCGGTGTGGAAGCTGCCGAGGTGGACCATGGTGGTGGGGCTCGAGGTGATGATGCCGCCCCATTGCAGGCCGATGAAGCCGATGAACATGCCGATGGCGGGTCCGATGCTGTTGGTCAGGCAAGGCGGAAGCACCTCGAGCACCTTCTCGCGGGTACGGAAAATGGACAATACGACGAAAAGCAAACCCGCGATGAAGACGATGGTCAGGCCCGCCTGCCACGAGAAGCCCATGCCTCGCATGGCCACGGGGCCGCACACGGTGAACGCGAACAGGAAATTCTCGCCCATGCCCGGGGCCAAGGCGAAGGGGTATTTGGCCACCACGCCCATGAGGATGGACGCAAAACCGGCAGAGAGGCAGGTCGCCAGGAGGACCGAGCCGAAGTCCATGCCGGCGAAGGCCAGCACGGTCGGCTGGACGAATACGATGTAACTCATTGTCGCGAAAGTCGTTAAGCCGCCTATGACCTCGCGCCGCACGGTCGATCCGGATGCCTCGATGCCGAAGTAGCGATTGATGGCGTTCATGGCATTGCCCCTCGTTATCCCTCCGCCGGGTACCGTCAGTCTAGCCATTCCCAAGTCCAGCGCTCGCGTCTGCGGTGGCCCTGAGGCGATTCTACCCATTGCGGTTACCGGCGTCAATGCGTGCCGTTGGGCTCTGCGTGCCCCGGTTTGTGGCGCGCCGCCGCTTCATCGGGTATAATTGAAGCAAGCAATCGTGGCAAGGCGGGAATCTCGTGGGTTTCCACAGTGTCATGTTTGCATCTTGAGGCAGAATCACGAACGAGGCAGGAATCATCTTTGGGGAGTATGGGACCATGGCAACATCGCTGATCAGGAGGACGCCCGGGACTATCGAGACCTCCTCAAGAATCCGGGCTTGGTGGCTGAACACGTTTCAGGGCTATCGCGTCAGAGAAGAAAGACTACTGCCGCGCAAGGGGTCCTTCGGCCGGGTGACGTACGACCACGTGTGGGTGTTGTCCAACGAACCCACCGAGGCGTAGAGCAGGCCCCGCGCCGGGTATGAAGGGTAGCTGATCGCACGGTGAGCGCGCCCGCGTAGCGTACCGTCGGGCAAGCGGGGGATGGGGATACCGAGGCGTCTACAGCCCCAACATATCGGTGATGTTGCTGAGGATGGGGACGCGCTTGCCCATGGCCGCCGCAATGCCGGCCACCAACACGATGACGAGGATGATGGCGAAGACGGCTGCGAGGAACTCCCGGATCCTGGTCATCTTCATGACGTGCTACACCCCTTTCCCGCCGAACGGCGCGGTTGGCTGCTACGGTTTGACTTCCTCGACGACCTGCATGAGCCGGCGCCCGTACGCGACGTAGGAGTTATAGAGCTCCGCGACGTCGTCGGTGCTTTCGCCGGTATGGATGACGGCGGCCAGGTGCGGCTCGATCGAGAGGCCGCCGGCGTAGCCTTTGGCCAGCAGGTCGCCCACGATCTCCTTGACGCACCCGTCGCCCTCGCCGCAGTAAGTGTAGACGTCCTCGCCGTCGACTTTCCTGGCGTCCTTGATGTGGACGTAGACGATGTCCTTGGCCACGGTCTGGTAGTAGTCCCACGAGTCCTGGCCGTAGGTGACGGGATTGCCGGTGTCGAAGACGACCTTCAGGGCGGGGCTGTCGACCTCGCCCAACAGGATGTTGCTGTGCCCGGCGGACTGGCCGCCCCAGCCGCTGCAGTTCTCGTGCGCCAGGACGATGCCGGCGTCCTCGGCCATCCGAGCCCACACCTTCATGCGCTTGACGGCCTCGTCGCGCCACGCGCTGTCGGACAGCGGGTTGTCCTTGTCGTTGGGGTAACTCATGACGCGGATGAACTGCGTGCCGAACTTCTGCATGCGGGGGATGGCGCGTGCGAGGTCGTCGACGTCGATCTGCGGGTCGCACGTGATAGGCCGCGCCCAGTTCGCCAGTGCGCTGCCGAAGCACGACACGCCCATGCCCGCGGCCGAGACCTTCTCGTAGACCTCGTCGAACTTCTCGTCCGAGACCGCGGTCAGGTTCTCGCCGTCGACCAGCCGAAGCTCCAAGTGCGTCCACCCGAGTTCCCGATGGGCTTTGATCTGGACGTCAATGGGCTGGCCGGCCTCATCGGAAATGCCGGTATAGAACACGGGTTGTCCTCCTCTCCTTGCCGCGGGTCGGCCCGATTTCAGGACCGCACCAGGGCCTGCTCGACGGTGTCGCGTTTCTCCTTGCCCACGAGCGCCTCGACCAGGGCCAGGGCGAAATCCATGGCCGTGCCGGGACCCCGCGACGTGATCACTATGCCGTCACGTACGACGGCCTCGCCCGTGCACGTCACATCGGGCGCGTTCTCGAGGCAGCCCGGGTAGCAGGTGGCGCGTTTGCCGGCCAGCACGCCGGCCTTGGCCAGCACGGTGGGCGCGGCGCAGATGGCGCACGTGAACTTGCCGGCCGCGGCCATGCGCTGCACCAGGTCGATGACGCGCGGGTCGGCCGCCAGATGGTCGGCGCCAGGCAGGCCGCCCGGAAGCACGACCATGTCGTATTCGTCCTCGAGCGCCTCATCGAGGGCGCAGTCAGGCGCCAGTGTAACGCCGCGGCTGGCCGTGACCGGTTGGTCGTCCAGGCCGGCCGTGACCACGTCGATCTCCGCGCGGCGCAGCAGGTCGACACAGGTTACGGCCTCCAACTCCTCGCAACCCTGGGCCAGCAATACCAGTACCTTCGGCGCCATTCCTCTTCGTCCTCCGAAACGTCGCTTCCAGCGGCCAGTCTAGCCACCCGGCCCAGCCGAGTCAACCACAAGGCCCGTCCCGCGGTCGTGCTCGTGCTCGTAATCGATGGTCCGGTGCGGGCCCGAGGACGAACACGAGTAGGAGAACGATGAGGAATGACGAATGACGGCGGAGGGTTTCTTCACCCTAGAAACGGCACTCTGGGCATTCGATAGCATCGTAAGCCATGGACAGTATGGACCTTATGGACAGTGTGGACATCACCTTTTGGGTGAGTCTTCCTGGTGTCCATTTCGTCCATAAGGTCCACCTCGTCCATAGGTTAGAGTGGCGCCACGACCTCAAGTGCCGTTTCTAGGTTCACACGTGCTGCGATCTGCCTGGGCCGCGTCGGAGGGAGAGCACGCCGAGCCCAAAGGAGGTCCAGAACACGACGCCCCCGATGGCGACGGTGAGCCCCATGCCTGCGGCCAATGCGGCTTCAGGCACGCCGGCAAACTCGTACAGCAGGCTGGCCACGACCAAGTACGGTATGCCGGTGGCGTTGGGCGCAAAGGGCAGGATGCTCGTAATCCCGTGCGCGCATTGAATCACGGCGAACAACGCGAACCCGACCTGGTACCCCAGGGCGCCCCAAAGCAGGATGACGAACACCAGGTCCCCGCACGTGGCCAGCACCGTGATGACCAGCGCGGCCGGGATGACTGTGCCGAGGCGCCGGATCTCGCCCGCGGTGCGGGCCATGAGCAAGACGACCCGATGAAGCAGAGCGCCCTCGCGGGTCCGCTCCGCCAGCCGGAGGAAGAGCTTGTCGCGAGTTAGAACGAACAGGGGGATGACGACCAACACGACCATGGCGGCGCCGAACGTGATCGCCATGCGTTGCTTGGGGATCCCCAGCCATACAAGCCCCACCAGGCCCAGGCCAATCCTATCAGAAAATACGTCGCCGTATGTGCGAATCAGAGTACTTAGCTTGCGGGTTTTCTGGCCACAATCGAGAACTTGTTGGGCCGCCGGCCATGAAGCCCTGCCAACAGTATCACAAAAGGCGCTTTCAACAAGCGCTGCCACATAGGAAAAACACACCGCTCAACCTGGTCGCCAACGATCCTTATGGGCTTACAATCGATCGCATACCCGCGACGTTCCAGATAGGGAATGAGTGTGTGGGCGTAAATAGCAGGCTCGTTCGAGCAAGGCGCCACCCGAATCGGCGACCGAGGTGCCATGGTCCACCGCACGAACGCGTACCTCGCGTCCGGTTCCACAATCGCCATGGTTCCACCGCGGCGCAGCACGCGGTCGAGTTCGCCGATCACCTGGTCCCATAACCCGGGCAAGTGATGGAGAATATTGACGCAATACACCGTATCGAATGTCTCATCGTGGAATGGCAGCGACCGACGCGCATCCGCCACCAGCGCGTTCAGCCCCCGGCTCACTGCCAATGCCGCACATTTGGGTGAAATATCCACTCCCACCACCCAGTCACCGTCCAGCGCCTGGCCAATAGCGCCGTCGCCGCAGCCGAGGTCGAGTACACGGCCCTTGTCCGGCACGAGCGCCTTTAGTTTCTCCAGCGATTCGGCCCCATAGACATACAGCCGCGAACCGGCCACGAGAAAATCGAACAGACGCGACTGGTCTTCCGCTGCGGTCGATCGACTCTTCAGGTCACGGGCACCAAACAGAAACGATGTCCAGAATATGACGCCCGTAATTGCGATGCTAAGCCCCATCCCCGCGGCCAACACGGCTTCAGGCACTCCTGCAAACTCATATAAAAGGCTTGCCACAACCAAGTAAGGTATGCCGGTGGCATTGGGAGCAAAAGGCAGTACGCTCGTAATCCCGTGCGCGCATTGGGCCACTGCCAACAACGCGAAGCCGACCTGGTACCCCAGGGCGCCCCAAAGCAGGATGACGAACACCAGGTCGCCGCACGTGGCCAGCACCGTGATGACCAGCGCGGCCGGGATGACTGTGCCAAGGCACCGGATCTCCGCCGAGGTACGCGCCATGAGCGAGACGACCCGATGACGAAGAGAGCCTTCAGGGGTCTTATCGACCATGCGGAGAAACAGTTTGTCGCGAGTCAGGACGAACAAGGGGATGACGACCAACACGACCATGGCGGCGCCGAACGTGATCGCCATGCGCTGTTCGGGGATCCCCAGCCATACAAGCCCCACCAGGCCCAAACCAATGGTGGCGAAGCCCTCGAGCAGCCTGTCAATGACGATCCAGGCCCCCACTCGCGTGGTCCGGTGCTTGCGCAGAAGCAGCGGCGCGAATTCCCCGACCCGTCCCGGCGACATCCCGCCCCCGGCCTTCGAGATGAAGTAGAGGGCGACCGCGTTGCTGTCGCGGCCCAGTGCGAGCCGCCATTTGGCCGACCTGAACCACAACATCAGGGCGGACGCGGCGGCCGCCGCTAAGAGCATCTTCAGGTTGACCGACGCCAGGGCGCTGCCTACCCGCTGCCAGCCAAGATACCAGACCACGCCGACGTAGATGCTTAGCCCCACTATCCACAAATAGCGCATCTTGGGCTTGGGTGCGGCGGCGAGGATCCCGGATGCCGATGGCCGGGAAGGTGCTTTCGTCACGCGGGATTCCTTTCGGAAGCAGGGGCGACAACGTCCGGGAAGCCGGCCCTCCATACTGTGTTGGCGGATTGCGCTCGACCGTTTGGTGCGCTATGATTTGAATCCCGGACGCAGGGCACAGATTGTGTGGCTACTATAGGGTTGCGCCCTGTGGGAATCAAGCGCCGGCATGAGGCCGAGGCCCGCACATGGACGACTGGAAACGCGCCGAAGTCGAGAAGCAAGACCGCATGATTGCGGAGCGCGGCGGCGACTACCTGGTGGTCAGCGACGCAGGCTACCGGGCCATCGGGCGCAGCCTGCCCGTGAAGGGGCGCGTGTTGGATCTGGGTTGCGGCACGGGGCCCTTCGCCAAATGGCTCGGGCAGTCCCACGCCTGTGAAATCGTGGGCCTGGACCTGTCGTTCAAGAGTCTTGCCATCGCCCGGGACGTGTTGGCCCATCCGGTAGTCGGCGACGCTGTGCATCTGCCGTTCGCGGACGCGTCGTTCGACACCGTGCTCTGCGGGTTCACGCTGCACCATGTGCTGCCGGAGATCACCGGTGTGCTCGAGGAATGCGCCCGTGTGCTTCGGCAGGCCGGATGCATCTGTCTTGCCGAGGAATGCATGGACAGCCCGATGGCGAACAAGCATTCCGAGGACCACGAGCGCCCCCTGCACAAAGCCGAGCTGCACGCGTGGTTTTCGGATCTCGGCTTCGACCTGCGGCTGTGGCCCGTGCGCCATCGCTTCTTCATCACCCCCGGGGTCCCGCTGTACCGGCTTCGGACCTTGGCCAACCGGGTCCTGGCGTGCCTGTTCCCCTACCTGGTGGCCGGGGTGGCGCGCCGCGCCTCGAGGGACGCCGAGCGGCCATGACCCATCCACTTGTCACCGCGTTCGTCATCACCTGCAACCGCAGGGACAGCCTGGCCAGGGCCCTGCGATCCCTGCTGGCGTCCGACTACCCCGAGTTGGAGCTGCTCGTGGTCGACAACGGCTCGACCGACGGCACGGTCGAGACCCTCGCCAACGACTTCCCGCAGGTCCGCGTCATTCGCAATGACACGAACCTGGGCACGTGCGTGGCCCACAACCAGGGCGTCAAGGCGGCACAGGGCACGTACGTGATCCGGGTGGATGACGACGTGGCGCTGGCCCCCGACTGCCTATCGACGCTGGTCAACGTGATGGAACAAGATGAGACCATCGGCCTGTCGGGTCCCAAGTTGTACCTTGGCGCGTCCAACACCTTGTGGTGTGCGGGCGGCGCCATCGACTGGCGGAATCTCGACACCGTTACGCTCGGGGAAGGCGAAGCGGACCGCGGCCAATACGACACGATGCGCGAGGTCGACTACATCGGCTGTTGCATGTTCGTGAGGCGGTCGGTGTATGACGCCATCGGCCTGATCGACGAACGTTTCTTCATCTACTTCGAAGACGTTGACTTCAACGTGCGGGTGCATCGCCACGGCAGCAAGATTGTCTACGTCCCGTCCGCGAAGGGCTATCACCACATCGCGCCGCGCAAGAGCTCCCTCCGCAGCGTCTGGCGCTTCAATCGCAATCGGTTCGTGTTCTTCCGGCGCTACATGCCGCTCCCGTCGTTTGCCGCGGCGCTTTTCCGCTTTGCGTTTCTTCGTCTGCCCGGGCGGATCCTCGGGCGACTACGAGGCTAACCATGTTTCGCGACGTCTTCAATTGGCTCACGTACTACCGTTCGCGCTGGCTCAACCAGGCGTCGTTGCGCCTGCTCATGGTCGAGATCACGCAACGGTGCAACAACCGCTGCATCATGTGTTCGGCCTGGCGCAGGAAGCCGCTTCCCGACATGCCCCTCGAGGACCTCGAGAAGATCCTGGCCCACTCGAGCTTCCCCGGCCTGCGCAGCTTCTGCCTGATGGGCGGCGAGACCTATTTGTACGGGCCGCTCGTGGACGCCGTGGCGCTGGTCAACAAGCGCTTTCCCTCGGTGCGGCTGTTCACGTCGTCCAACTGCTATGCGGTGGACACGGTGGTAGAGAAGGCCGTGGCCATGAACGAAATCATGCCGCTGGAGTTCTGCGCGTCGCTGGACGGCGACGAGGAGACCCACAACCGGATCCGGGGCATGAACGATTCCTACGAGCGCGTATGGGAGACCATCGAGCGCCTGCGTTCGCACGGGATCACCCCGTTCCTTTCGTTCACGATCATGCCGGACAACTACGACCAGATCGTCAGCACCTACAAGCTGGCCCAGGAGAACGGCCTGAACATGAGCTGCCGGCCGGCCGGCTGCGGGGTCTACTTCGACAACCGCGACCAGAGCCCTGAGAACTTACGCCTGAGTCCGGACCAGATCGACGCGGTCGTCGAGCAATTGAGGGCCATCCATTACGCCGAACACTACCTGCACTACGGTGTCGAGCACTTCTTGCTCAATCAGCGCCGGCTGTTCCCTTGCGGCGGCGGGTACTTCTCGGCCTTCATCAACCTCGCCCAAGACGTCTTCCCCGGCACCCACTGCCCGCCGGATTGGGCCATGGGCAACCTGGCCGATTTCGGCTATTCGTTGGACAGGTTGCTGGCGTCGGACACGGCGTGCGAAACGCGCAGGAACAAAGTAGACGCGTGCAGCGCGTGCATCAATGACGTCGAGTATTGCGCCACTTACGGCATGCAGCAGATCGCGG
>Ga0114930_10005200_pt1 | contig 10774 bp, 9 predicted proteins | sample AnhtaG_FD_87300 | JGI IMG/M metagenome (GOLD analysis project Ga0114930, IMG submission 87300) | Deep subsurface microbial communities from Anholt, Denmark to uncover new lineages of life (NeLLi) - Anholt_01485 metaG | ecosystem: Environmental > Aquatic > Marine > Oceanic > Sediment | place... | reverse complement strand
CAAAAAATCATCATTCAAATGTTTTTTTATCTGAAGCTTTCCTCAAAATTCTTAGACCACTCGTCATATTGGTGTAGTCTGGATTTGCCTATCGCCTTTACTTTATTGAATGCATCCTCAAAATGTTTCATAGCTATTTTGAAATCAGGTTTTTTCTTCTTTTCCTTTGTTTCTTTTACATATTCACGAATAGCCAACATGGAGGCTTCTCTACATATCGCTTCAATATCTGCACCTACATAATTCTCAGTTTTTTCAGCAAGAGTCTCAAGTTTGACATCAGATGCCAAAGGTTTGCCGTCGAGATGAATCTTAAAAATCTCCTTTCGCGCCTCCTTGTTTGGAGTACTGATCCCTATTAGTCTGTCAAATCTTCCAGGTCTAAGTAATGCTGGATCGATTATGTCCGGTCTGTTTGTTGCGGCTAGGACTACAACATTCCTGAGTTCTTCTAGACCATCAAGTTCGGTGAGTATTTGGCTTATGACTCTCTCAGTGACATGGGAGTCTCCGAATCCACCGCCTCTGTGTGGTGTAATAGCGTCGATCTCATCAAAGAAAATGATTGATGGTGCAGCTTGTTTTGCTTTTCTGAAGGTCTCTCTTACTCCTTTTTCGGATTCTCCAACCCATTTCGATAGTAGTTCAGGCCCTTTTATTGATAGAAAATTTGCTTCACTTTCACTTGCAATTGCTTTGGCGAGTAGAGTTTTTCCTGTTCCTGGTGGGCCGTAAAGTAAAATGCCTTTTGGAGGTTTGGTCTTTGCGTACTCAAATACTTCTGGATATTTTATTGGCCATTCAATAGATTCCATTAGCTGTTGCTTGACCTCTTCCAAGTCACCAATATCAGACCATTTTACGTTTGGAGACTCGACGAGAACCTCACGCATTACTGACGGTTCCACATCTTTTAATGCATCCACAAGGTCATCCATTGATACTTTAAGTTCCTCTATGACCTTGGGTGGTATAACTTGAGATTCTAGATCTATCTCGGGTAGCACTTTACGCAAAGCACGCATTGCACCTTCCTTGCAAAGGGCTTGAAGATCAGCACCTACAAATCCGTGAGTTACATCCGCGATTTTTTCGAGTTTGACGTCTTTTGTCAGAGGCATTCCTCTGGTGTGAATCTGCAAGGTCTCCAGCCTTCCGTTTCTGTCGGGAATGCCTATCTCTATCTCCCTATCAAATCTACCTGGTCGCCTTAATGCTGAATCAAGTGCACTTAGTCTGTTAGTGGCTCCTATGACTACTACTTGTCCTCGGGCTTGAAGTCCATCCATTAGACCTAGAAGTTGAGCGACTATGCGCCTTTCAACTTCGCCAGTTACTTCTTCACGTTTCGGAGCGATAGCATCAAGCTCATCGATGAAGATGATGCTTGGAGCATGTTTATTGGCTTCTTCAAATATTTCACGAAGTCTTGCCTCACTTTCACCATAATATTTACTCATGATCTCTGGGCCATTCAATGTGATGAAGTGAGCATCTGTCTCATTTGCAACAGCTTTGGCTATCAGAGTCTTTCCTGTTCCTGGAGGACCGTGTAAAAGTATTCCTTTTGGAGGTTCTACACCTAGTTTCTCAAATAATTGAGGATAGCGGAGAGGAAGTTCCATCATTTCTCTTACTCGCTGGATCTGGTCGCCTAAGCCGCCGATGTCTTCATAGGTTATTCTCGGTGCCTTTTTGACTACGTCAGCTGTCTTCTCGGAGACCTCGACTTTTGTGAGAGAAGTGATCACAACAGCTTCAGCACGAGGACGAACTTCAGCTACAACAAATTCAACTATTGTTCCAAGAAAATTGAATCTGATCCTATCTCCTTCCATAACAGGGAAAGCTTCCAACACCTTTCCAAGATATTCCTCAGCGCCACCCAATTGAATAGGCTCTACCGGAGCCAATAACACGTTTGAAGCATCTTTTCCCTCTATCTTAGAAACTTCAACTTTATCATCAATTCCAACTCCAGCGTTTCCTCTTGTTGATCCATCAATTCTTATTGCTGCAGCTTCCCTATCCTCGATATATCCTGGCATTACCTTAGCTACTGTACGCCGCTTGCCTTTCAGGGAGATCAGATCGCCTGTACTCGCCCCAAGTTTCTTCATTAAATCAATATCTAACCTTGCAATTCCACGAGCTGCATCACGTTTTAGCGCATCTTTTACTCGAAGAGTTAAAACACCTTTAGATGAAGACATAATCAAACAGCACCAAATTACTACCGAAATTGTTTAGGTGAATGTATGATGGATTTTAAAAACTTATTGTGCTAAATCTTTTTTAAAATAGTTAGACTATTGATATTTGGAAGTTAAAATAGCACATTAAGAAATTAAATGAGGCATCAAGTTGGAACATGTGAGAATTAGAACTGTAAAGAAAGAAGACTTCTTAGAAATTATGGATCTCGCCAGCAAATGTGACCCGATACCGGTTGAAAGAGATTCCATCTATCATTTGTTCACTAAATATTTTGCAGATACATGCTTTGTAGCTGAGAAGGATAACAAGATCGTTGGCTATATTCTAGGATTTATTTCCCAACTAGAGAAAAATGTTGCATATATTCATAACATATGTATTTCTCCTGATTTGAGACGGAAAAAGATTGGTAGCAGTCTATATCAGAAATTCTTCCAAAATATGAAGAAAGAGAAATGTCAGAAAATTTTTTTGATAATAAATCCTACGAATAAACTCTCAATCAGCTACCATGAATCGTTAGGCTTCAATGTTTCAAAAGAAGGAGAAGAAATTTATGTTGAAGGGGTAAGGGCATCTAAAGACTATAATGGTCCTGGAAAACATATGGTTGTCATGTGTAAATACCTATAGAGATTGTAATACCATTTTTTTAATTTAATAAAGGAATAGTTTAGAAATAAGATCATGAGTTATTATCATCTCGAAGTATAAAAATAGGCTTTGAATCTTAAACGGTTCAAGTCTAAATTAGAAGATTAGAGAGGAAAAATTTTGCGTTTCGGTTTAGCGACAACTGGTGGAGACGCCCCAGGAATGAATGCCACTATTAGGGCAGTCGTCAGGACAGCGGTTAGTAAAAACATAGAAATTCTCGGTTTCAAACGTGGGTATGCAGGAATTTTGACCAATGATTATGATATTCTGGATGCCAGAAAAGTTGGCGGTATAATGCACTTGGGCGGCACTTTTCTGAAAACATCAAGGGCTGAATTAATGAAAAGTGATGAGGGAATAACCAAAGCATCAGAAATATTGAAAAAAAATGAACTCGACGGTCTTATAGTAATTGGAGGAGACGGCTCATTCATAGCAGCCTCAAGAATTCACAAAGCAAGTCAAATTCCTGTTATAGGAATACCGGCCACAATAGATAATGATCTTATGGGAACAGATACAACGATCGGATTTGATACGGCCATAAATACAGCTTTAGATGCAGTTGATAAGATTAGAGACACAGCAACCTCTCATGAAAGAGTCTTTATCGTTGAAGTCATGGGGCGAAACAGAGGATTCCTAGCCTTAGCAGTGGGATTAGCTTCTGGAGCAGAAGTAATTCTTATTCCTGAAATAGGCTGCAACCCTGAAACAGTTTGCACAAAACTTACAGAAAGCCATCGTAAAGGAAAGAAATCAGGAATAATAATAATAGCAGAAGGTTTAGCTGATTGCTTATCACGTACCGGTTTGAATTTAAAAGACATTATCGAGGAAAAATTAAATTTTGAAGTTCGAATCACACGTCTCGGTCATATGCAAAGAGGTGGTAAACCGACTGCCTTTAGTAGAATGCTTGCCTGTAAAATGGGTGCAGCAAGTATTGAATTTCTACTAAATGGAAGAAAAAGGGATATGACAGCAATACAAGGACGAGAAATCGTTCCTGTTGATTTAGAGTACATATGCACTACCGAGAAGCTAATAGACAAACAACTCTATGAACAAGCACTTACATTATCGATTTGAAATTACTTAGGTTCTAATTTAATGTGAATCTAAAGTAGTCATGATAATTTGAATGAACAGTTTTATCAGGACGCCAACATGCCAGAAATCATTTTTAGTCCAAGCAATAAGAAGGCAAAGCTAGAGCAAGGTAGAACAGTTCTATCGTACATCCAAGAACTTGGAATAAACATTAGCGCATCCTGTGGTGGACGTGGCATATGCCGAGGATGTCTTGTAAAAATAGATCAAACGGAAAATCTAAACGATCTTACGAAAATAGAGAAAGAATTCATAAAAGATCAAGCATATAGACTGGCGTGTCAAGCGAAAATTGTCAGAGGAATCGAAGACATCTTTGTTGAGATCCCAGAATTTCGGAAATATAAAATTTTAACCAAAGGAAAAACCAAGAATATTTCTTTAAATCCATTTGTTAAGAAGAAAAGATCTATAATAGGTACGAAAGTCTTCTTGGAAAACAATGAGATTGACAAATATAGAGGAGAAATTTACGGCTTAGCTCTAGATATTGGTACTACAACAATTTCGATGTCCTGGATAAACCTGGAGACAGGACAGGAAAAATTCATTTCTTCAGTATTGAATCCTCAAATGAGTTATGGAGATAATGTAATTGATCGAGTAAATTATGCAAAAACAAAAGATCAAAATCATCTTCGACAAGCTTTGGTTGATAGAATAAACGAGATGATCATACAAGGTCCGGTTAAAAGTGATCACATCTATGAAATTGTAGCTGTTGGAAATACTGTCATGAGGGACATATTCGTAGATCATTCAATAACCAGCTTGGGAGAAACACCTTTTGAACCAGTCAGTAAGGAATCTGTACAGAAATTTGCTAAGGAAATTGGAATATTCATAAATCCAAAAGCAAAAGCCTACAGTCTTCCGATCATTGGTCACTTTGTCGGTGCAGATGCACTTGCAGTGATATTATCAACTGAAATGTATAAAAGTCAAGAAACAACCATGGCAATTGATATAGGGACTAATACAGAGATAGCAATAGGAAACAAAGAAAAAATTATTGTAACTTCATGTGCATCGGGACCAGCTTTTGAAGGTTCAGGAATAAAATGTGGTACAGGAGCAATAGAAGGTGCAATAAGTCAAATAGCAATCAAAGATGATCTGACTATTGAATATGAGACTATAGATGACGCATCGCCAAGCGGAATATGCGGTTCTGGATTAATCGATATTCTAGCTGAGATGTTGGATAGAAGTATTATTGATGAGAAAGGAAAATTCTCGAATGGTAAAAATGAATTCGTTATCAAAGAGAATGGAAATAAAATTTTCATTGATGGTGAGGATATAGATAATCTAAAACTTGCAAAAGCTGCAATATATGTTGGAAGCAAGGCTGTTATGAAACATTATGGAGCCGAACTAAAAGATGTTGAGAGGTTGTATTTGGCTGGAGCCTTTGGAAATTATATAGTTCCATCAAAGGCAATCAAAATTGGTATGTTGCCTGATATCTCCCTTAAGAAAATTGAGAGAGTTGGTAACGCTGCCATAGAAGGTGCAAAACAATCTCTCATAGCTAAAGAAAAAAGAAAAGATGCAGAAGAGATACCGAAAATAACTAAACATATCAGGCTAGAAATGGAGAAAGACTTTCACGACCAATTTGTAAATGGATTGTTTTTTAATAAACGCGAATAATATCGGAATAATTAATGTAGATTCTATTTTTTAAATAAACGCCAAACACTTTTTCACTCCATCGATGCAATCTTGACCGTAAGCGTCGGCACCTATTCTATTTGCAAACTCCTCTGTTACAGATTTCCCGCCTACTATGATCTTAATTCTATCTCTTAATTTCTCTTCTTTTAATTGGAGTATCACATCTTCCATGTATGATATGGTTGATGTTAAGAGCGCTGACATTCCTAGAACATCCGGTTTTTCTTCTCTTATTCTTTGAACGAATAATTCTTTCTTGATGTCAACTCCTAAATCGATAACCTTGAATCCATTTGATTCAAGCATTATGCCCAAGATTGTTTTACCTATATCATGAACGTCACCTTTCACCGTACCTAAGATGACTATTCCTTTGGCTTTGGTGGTTTTATTGAAATGGGGCTTAAGAATCTGGACCGCCTTTTTCATATTTCGACCGGAGATTATTAAGTCGGATGTGAAATATTTTCTGAATTCCTTGTTCTCATAGCCTTTGCCTATCTCATCAAGACCTGTAGACAACTTTCTGAAGATAATGTAAGGATCCTTTCCTTTCGATAAATTCTCAGTGCAATAATCTTTAATTTTATTTCCTTTGAAGTCGAGGAGAATCTCTAGAACTTTATTGAGATCTATCTGTTCTGACATTGTTTATCCCAGATAGAAAATCCTAGACGTCAACGATGCCTTACGTCTACGACGAATATTTGTATAGATAAATCCTGCTGAAGTTATAATTATCAAAATAATTAGAATAAAGTTAATCATGATCTGGGAAGAAGTATCCGATTGGCTTTCTTTATAAATTATTTGAGTTTTAGTTTGTGTGTCATCTTTATCATCTTTATTATCATCAATCTCAGGAATTGAATCTATTGTTGTATCTGATTCTTCTGTCTCAGCTTTCCAGAAGGAAGCTGTATTCACCATATATTTTTCAGTAGTGTTGACTTCTATTGCACAGCAGGAACCACTTCTATATAATGCTGTTTCATTAACTTCATATGACATTAGGATCCCTGTAGCTTTATCAAAGTTAAATTTACATTTGGCTGACCCATCTTCAGGGAAACGTGTTACTATCTCTATCATCACTTTCTTTGGACCAGAATATCTCAATGTTATCATAGTTGGATTAGTTTCTGTATGATTATATTCCTCTGTAATAAAGCAAAGGATGACTTCTCCTTTCCAATAATATTTAGTTGTTTGTCCACGCTTCAAGGAATTGGATATGAAATAAGTAGTTGGTTTTCCACTTATCTTCATGTTTTCTGGTTCTTCACCAGTTGAATTTTTTATGTGATAAGATATGACTGTGAGAGATTTTCGATCAATAGTATAAGTCAGAGTTTGTGAAGTTTCTCTAGTTCTGTTCTGCTTAAAAAAGCCACTACCATAATCCAAGGAAATGATCTCTTGGTAATCTTCTATAACAATTCTTTCATTATCTATTTCCTTAATAATGACTCTCCCGTCTATTGTTTTTATTGAAACTGAAGTTCCTTTGTAGCTTCCTGAACCTTGAGCTTCACTTTCAGTAATTATTTGATATGTCCAATTTGTGTCTTCAGTCAAACTTTCTTCAAGAGATGTATGTACATAGACTATTGTAAAATTTGGGAGAACTAATAGCAGCAGTAAAAAAAAATAGAATTTGAAAATATTATAGAGACACAAGGCTCATCCTCAATATTGACTATTATAATTTAATTGTTAATGGAATAATAGTTCCAGTTATTAGATCTCCTAATTCTATTTAATTTTGAATCAGTATGAACAAGTATTCAAACTTTAAATCCAAAGGTTTAGCCGTATAATATTCAAGTGAATATATTGAGATCTATACTGCCTACTGCGATTATATGTCTAATCTTTGTATTTGCTCCTCTAGCCTATGGTTACGGACAAACAGAATCAGAGATCACCAGCCAACCATCTGTAAATCCAGTTACAATTGATGGTATGTGGACAACAGAGGATGAATGGTCTGATGCTGCCGAATTCTTGGAAGAGGGCGCTATGTTTGCGATCAAAGATGATTCAGAATTTCTCTATGTTCTCATGGATTTTATTGAAGATAAAAATATGGAGAGTGGTGACCTAGGAGGAATTAATCTTGACCTCTACAATGATAAGGCGGATAAGCCACAACCTGATGATCTTTCGGTAAGTCTGATTCATAGTTATCCGGAAGGCACAAAGGGATGGATCTTCCAAGGTAATGGGACTCATTGGATCGTCATATGGAAAGAAGACATGGATATTGCAGATCCTTTGGGAATAATGTCAGCATCGACTAATATTACTGATAATAATCCTTATTCGGAATCGCCACACGTTATCTACGAGTTCGCCATTCCAAGATTCATATTTGAAGATGCTTCACAGACAGGATTAACAGTATTCCTGGAAGACCGCGAAGCTAGTGGGGAATTACGCTTGGCAGTAAATATTCCTAAAACGGCTGATTATTATCCAGCCAGTTGGGCTACCCTAACATTTGCTACTCAGTCAGGAGAAACATCTTCCCCTACCGAATCACCAACAACACAGACTACAACGGAGCAATCACCAACGGCTACAGAGACAACTCCTCAACAGCCTGTTACACCACCTCAACCTGGCGCAGGATCGCAGGAAAGAGCAATAATTATCGTAATTGCTGCAATTGTTATTATTGCAATTCTATTATTCAGGGGAAGTAAGAAACCAAAAAAGAAATAAAATTCCAGAATCACGAAATATTGAATCCATGATTCTTAAATTAATTCTGATGAGTCATCTAAGTTTTATAACTATTCTTTTTTCTGTAATTGGAATGAGTTTCTTCAATCTTAGCTCAGCATCATTTCGGAGTTTATAGCGATCCATTGGAGTGTCAGCTAACTTCCCATCAACTTCATACAGATAGTATCCTTCTTTACCATCGATTGAAACAAGTAACTCCTTGTCGTTAATTTTTTTTGTATTTACAATACATGTCGATTTTAATGCATCTAAGACACTCGTGCCTCGACGGAGATTGATTTGAGATGTCTCACATAATGGATCTAATATTTTGTAGAATCTGTCCTGCTTCGCTTTGTAGACATGGCTCCTACCGAACACTTTCTTTTCAACAAGCCCAGCTTTTTCGAGGATTTTAATATGTTTAGCTGTTACAGGAACTGATATTTTCATCTGCCTAGCTATTGCTGAAATATGCATTTCTTTTTTTAATAGGGATTTCAGAATTTCTAAACGTGTTGGACTGCTTAATGCCTTAAACATAGAATGTCCCTTATTATTACCCAAATGGTTAACGAATGTAAGCACATGTATATATATCGGTCTTTCATCTAACGCCAGCACGACGTGCAATTACTATGAAAGCAGCTATCTTGGTTATGATGATTTGCATCTTGACTCTTATTCCATATGTTTCTGCATACCCTTACAGTAATAGTGAACAGGAAGTTAGTCAGGCACTTGAATGGCTTAGATCACAACAACAGGCTAATGGATCCATAGGAGGTTTCGCAACTTCTTCTTGGGCGGTTATGGCTATCGTTGCTTCTGGAGAAGATCCACATAACTGGTCCAATGGAGGTGATTCAATAATCGATTATCTGAAAAAAAACACAGATTCTTTGAGCTCACCAACTGATTATAGCAGATTCATACTTTCGATGGTTGCAGCCGGAGAGGATCCTAGAAATGTCAATGGCACAGATCTTGTTGCAACTCTAGAGTCATTCTATAATGGCACCCAATTTGGTGATCCATCGCTCATAAATGATGATTTTTGGGCTGTAATGACTTTGACATCTGCTGGAATCGACAAGAATGATGAGAAAATCCAGAGTTCTATAGCTTTCATAAAGACAAATCAAAATGAAGGAGATCATGGCTGGAGTTATGGAGTGGGTGCGGATAGTGACGTCGACAGTACAGCAGCCGCAATAATGGCACTGATTTCTGCTGATGAATCTCAATCATCAACTCACATTACAAATGGATTGGAATACATGAAATCTAAACAAATCAGCAGCGGTGGATTCGATTCTGGATGGGGAAACAGTGCAGAAAGTGATTCATGGGCTATTCAAGCCATCGTAGCAGCGGGACAGGATCCAACAGGTGCTAATTGGACAAAGGAAGGAAAGAATCCAATAGACGATTTATTATCATTCCAAAATCAAGATGGGTCATTCAATGATTATAATCCTGCACCAAATTCATGGACAACATCTTATGCTATTCCAGCTCTTCTAGGAAAACCATATCCAATATTGATGGAGATGTCAGCGCCCACTCCTCCACCACAGTCTGGTTGTCTTATTGTAACTGCAACTCTTGGAACGGAGATGGCACCTGAAGTAATCTTCATGAGACATGTAAGAGATGACATGATAGGATCTAATGAAGTTGGGAGAATACTTGTTGTCGGTTGGAATGAGTTCTATTATTCTTGGTCTCCGACAATCGCGGAAACAATATCAAGCTCGGAAATACTTCGTTCAGCATCAAGTGTCTTCTTAGTTCCTCTAATCGCTATAACACACATAACCGCTATCGTATATTCCACAGTTTCTCTTCTTAATCCAGTAGTATCATCAGTAATTGCATTTCTTTCCGCAGCCGTATTATCAATAACAATTTACATGATGATGCCGTTTTTTGTAATTCACAAAATCTATAATCGTATTAAGAAATAGGAATATATCTTCTTAATCTAATTATTGCCATTGAGTACAACCTATTGATAATATGTGTTAAACCTGATAACGAGCCCTACTACGAATTATGATTTCAATTTCAAACCTATTTTGTAGGCTTCTTTCATTGCTTGTTCATTTTTTTTAACTTCTCCTTTTTCTCCAGCGGAGACGATTAATTTTGCATGAAATTTCGAATCCAAATAATCGAGCGATTTTTTAATCATGTTTACTAAGGGTTGGGCTGCGGATTTATCAGTCTCTTCCAAAGGAGCGATCAAAACGAATTTTTTTCCCTTCATTTTCTGGACATGTTTTGGATGACAGAATGCATACCAGCGGTCAATGAATGTTTTCAATTGAGCTGATGGGCCGTACCAATAGACAGGTGTACCTAAAATTATGGT
>Ga0114930_10005199_pt1 | contig 10774 bp, 12 predicted proteins | sample AnhtaG_FD_87300 | JGI IMG/M metagenome (GOLD analysis project Ga0114930, IMG submission 87300) | Deep subsurface microbial communities from Anholt, Denmark to uncover new lineages of life (NeLLi) - Anholt_01485 metaG | ecosystem: Environmental > Aquatic > Marine > Oceanic > Sediment | place... | reverse complement strand
TCGTAATTCGTAATTCGTAATTCGTAATTCGCACTTCGACATTCGACATTCCCTTCAGCCCTTTACCACCCAGAGCTTGATTTTGGTATCAACATTCGGGTGAAGCCTGACGGTAACCGGGTAGATACCAAGCGCTTTGACGGGTTCGTCGATAGTAATGTTTTTCTTATCGATATCAAACCCCTTATCTTTCAAAAGGTCGGAAATGTTTTGATTTGTAACCGTTCCGAAGATACGGTCGTCTTCTCCGACAGTTACCGTAGCGGTAACTGAGACCTTTTCCAGTTTTGCAGCTAAAGCTTCCGCAGAATACTGCTCACGTAAATGCTGCATCTCGACCTGTTTACGTTCCTCTTCAAAAATTTTCAGGTTACTTTTAGAGAGCGGCATCGCTATATTTTTCGGGATCAGATAGTTCCGCGCATAGCCGGGCTTTACTTCAACAACATCACCCGTTGCACCTAAAGACTCATAATCCTGCCGTAGTATAATTTTCATGTTAATATCACGTTAATTTGACGTATTAATAATTTGCGAAAACAAGCATAAAATTAGATTTAACCTACCGTGCGATATCCGAGATATACGGTATGATAGCTAACTGGCGGGCACGCTTAATAGCTCGCACTAACATACGCTGGTGTTTTGCACACGTCCCGGAAATACGTCTTGGAATAATCTTGCCCTGCTCGGTTGTAAACCGCAAAAGCCTTTTGTCATTTTTATAATCGATATAAATATCACCGTTTTCACAAAACCTGCATATTCGTTTCAGTGGTTTCGGCTTTAACACGTAATTACCCCTCTTCCAAAAATATTATACAAATGTTGCATAAACACAATTTATAGTGTCAACTTATCATAATCCATATAGTTTTCATCCGATTCTTTGTGCTTATCTGAATCCGGCGGTTCGTTAAGTGTATCGGAATTTGATGAATTTCCCTCGGTTTGGCTCGCCCCGAGTACTCGGGGTGGAAGAGAATCGTCCACCGCATTATTGAAGCTGCCGATGTCATTCTCGGTACCGTTTTCATCTATTACCACTATATTGGGTTTTTTGTTCAGAAATTGAATCCGTTTAGCTTTAATTTCAACAATATTCTTGTAACCGTTTTCCGTTTTCCAGCTTTTACTCTTCAATTCCCCTTCCACCATAACTGCGCTTCCCTTCATCAGGTTTTCGTAGCAGCTTTCCGCAAGTTTATACCATGCCACAACACCAACATAGCAGGCATCTTCACGCCAGTTTCCCGAATTATCTTTAAATTTTCGGCTGTATGCGATAGGGAAATTGGCAACTGATGTCCCGTTTGTTGTTGTTCGAAGTATCGGGTCACTTGTAAGATTTCCCGCAATAATAATCGTGTTAATATCAGGCATTTTTAAATCAGCCATAACGATATCCTTTGCTTACAAAAGATCCATTAATTAATTATTTTTATCACGTAGTTTCTGTACTCCGGTATATAAAATATAACCGGAATTATGTACAGAAAGTTACATATTATTTAAATATACTACGATTTTATTCGACATACAAGCAGAAAAATTCACCACATGATGTATAAGCAACAAACCGTCTGTCATAGTGCAAAAATTGCAAACAATAAGAGCTTCCTGATTCAGGAATTGCCGTTAATCATTCGCTTGCTTTGTTATTCACTTCCTCGGAATCATCCTCAGGAATGTTTTGTGCCGGTTCTTCGCCTGCTGTATCATCCAGAAACTTCGGGATCGTCGCCGGACGCATTTGTTTTTTCCTCTTCAGTCTCCTCTGCCCTTGTATCTTCTGCTGTCTCTTCGGGCTCGGCGGCAGTATCTCCTGATTCTTCCGGTTTGGATTCTTCCGTTTTTTCCTGGAAATCAAATTCTTCGGTACTGGCAGACTCACCTTCGGGTTCTTGTATACCGGTGGGCTCAGTTTCAAGTGCGGGCTCTGTTTCAGCTTGTGGCTCAATTTCAACATCAGCCACAACTTCGATTGATGCTTCCTCGCTCGATTCAGGTTTTTCTTCAATGTCAGCAGTTACTTCTTTTGCCATCTCTTCCTCTTTTTCTTTCCTTCGCTGTTCTGCCAGGATCGCCCGCTTATCTTTGTGTATGGTCATAAAACGTAAAATATTTTCATTAAGCCGGTATTCCCGTTCGAGTTCACCTATGAGGTGTGGAGGTGCTTCGAATTCAAATAATATGTAATAACCGTATTGAAATTTGTTAATCGGATAAGCTAACCGGCGTTTTCCCCATTTATTTGTAACTAGCAGTTTTCCGCCATTTTTTGTTATAATATCTTCGCAATGGGAAACAATGCGGTTAAGTGTGTCTTCGTGTAAAGAAGAATTAATGATAATGACAGATTCATAAACTCTCATACGTTCTCCAATTCCGTTTACCCTTGCCTGCCCCGACCCCTCGGGGAGTATTCGTGGCTTAGCGTGAAACTCAGCGTTTACTCCCGCTACGAAGTAGTCACTTCGTGAAAGCTTCGGGATGATTATTATAGCAGTGGAGCAATAACAAGAGACACGACGGACGTCAATTTAATGAGAATATTCATAGAAGGTCCTGATGTATCTTTAAAAGGGTCGCCGACGGTATCGCCGGTAACGGCTGCTTTATGTGCATCACTGCCTTTTCCACCCAAATTACCTTTTTCGATAAATTTTTTCGCATTATCCCAGGCACCACCGCCGTTTGCCATAAGCAGCGCCAAAAGGACACCGCTTAGCATTGCGCCGGCAAGGAAACCGCCCAGCGCTTCTTTGCCAAGCCAAAAACCGATGAGCACCGGCAAAATAACTGCGGTGAGACCGGGTACGATCATCTCTTTCAGCGCGGCGGTTGTACTGATATGAACGCAGCGGGCTGAATCCGGCTTGGCTGTACCTTCCATAATGCCTTTAATTTCTTTAAATTGACGGCGGACCTCTTCAACCATATGCTGAGCCGCACGTCCGACAGCCGCCATTGTGACCGACGCAACAAGCATCGGCAAGATACCGCCGATAAGCAGTCCGATTACCACCATGTGGTTTTTAAGGTCGATTGCTTCAACTCCTGCGGCGACACTGTACGCTGAGAAGAGAGCAAGCGCCGTTAATGCGGCAGAGCCGATTGCAAAGCCCTTACCCATAGCTGCGGTTGTGTTACCAAGTGCGTCGAGGCTGTCGGTTATCTTACGCGTCTCTTCACCGAGTCCCGCCATTTCGGCAATACCGCCTGCATTGTCGGCAACGGGACCGTATGCATCGACCGACATGGTAATGCCGACTGTTGCCAGCATACCGACTGCGGCGATTCCGATGCCGTAAAGACCCGCAAATAAATGTCCGAGATAGATTGCGCCCGCTATCGTCAGAACCGGAAGTACGCAGCTTTCCATACCTACTGACAAACCGGTAATGATGTTCGTCGCCGGCCCTGTAAGGCTCGCCTCTGCAATTTTACGGATTGGTTTTGCCGACGTATAATATTCGCTAAAGAGTCCGATAAGAACACCTGCTATTGAGCCGGAAACGATCGCCCAGATAACACTTGTACTCAGACCCAAATACTGAATAACAAAATAGGACAATACCATCATCAACAGCGCCGAAAATATTGCCGAGTATCTCAATACTGCCGCTGGATTCATCGATCTCAGGAAGCGAATAGAAGCGATACCCAGCAGCGATGAAAGAAGACCGACAACAGCAATTAAAATAGGAAGAAACATATAGTTGAGTTTGAGTGCTTCAAAAGCTTCTTCAGTAATTGTATCCGTGGTAAACCAAATCGCGGCTGTACCGCCGAGGGCAATAGTTGCAATCACCGAGCCGACATAGGATTCAAAAATATCGGCGCCCATACCTGCAACATCACCGACATTATCGCCGACGAGGTCAGCTATAGTTGCGGGGTTGCGCGGGTCGTCCTCAGGGATACCGGCTTCGACTTTGCCGACGAGGTCAGCTCCTACGTCCGCGGCTTTCGTGAAGATGCCCCCACCGACACGTGCAAAAAGGGCAATCGAACTGGCGCCCATCGCAAATCCATTGATTACCTTATCTTCAATAATTCCGTTGTAATGCAGCAAGAACAGGGTACCGAAGCCAATAAGCCCAAGGCTGGCGACCGAAAGACCCATAACAGCGCCGCCGTTAAACGCAGCCTGCAGCGCCGGTCCCTGACCGTGTTTGTTTGCTGCCTGTGATGTTCGTACGTTTGCAAGCGTTGCAGCCTGCATACCGAATAACCCGCAAAGCATCGAGCAGATAGCACCCGATAAAAAAGCAAGAGATGTCGCTTTATAGGGCATGAAAAGAAGCAGCAGGATAAAAACAATAACAATAAATCCACACAAAATGCTGTACTCACGCCTCAGGAACACCATGGCGCCTTCATGAATTCGGTCGGCAAGCTCGCGCATCATATCTGAACCGGCGTCCATCTTCCGGACAGTCTGGTAGATAATAAAAGCAATCAGAATTCCGAATGCGCCTACAGCGGGTGCAAAAATCGCTAAGATTTCCATACAACTCCCTTAAGTGTGTGAAGATAATAATCCCGAAGCTTCGGGATAAATATCTCGAAACCCCGAGTACTCGGGGCAATTTAATCCGTTTGTACAATATGATTGGCGTTATACCGGTTCATCGATCTGTCGATACCCTCGGTTACCCAGGCTGATACTGCCTTTTCAGCCGTTGTCAATAAATCGGGGAGATGCATCCTTTCACGCCGGGTAAAATTCGACAGGACATAAGCGCTGGGGTTTGCAATCTTTTTCCGGTTACGAATGCCAAAACGGAATCGCGGTATCTCTTCACTACCCACATGCTGGACAATTGACTTCATCCCCCGGTTACCTGCGCTTCCTCCGCAAGGTCGCATGCGAAATGTGCCAAATGGCAAATCAATATCGTCAAGCACAATAATAATGTTATCCATCGGAATTTTATAGTAGTGCAAAATCTGCTGAACGGCAATTCCACTCCGGTTCATATAGGTTACAGGCTTAACGAGGAGCACATTCTCATCACCGATGATGCCCCTGGCAAAAAGAAATTCACCTTTGCCTTTTTTGAAAGTAATACCTTGCGACTGAGCAAGTTTATCGGCGATCTGAAAGCCGATGTTATGTCTTGTTAGGGTGTAGCGAGGTTCCGGGTTCCCTAAGCCAACGATGCAGCGCATGGCGTGAGCCATCCCTTCCCCGAAGGGGACACTTCGTGTCGGGATAGTATTCATTTGCCGGATTTTCTTAGTCTGCGCTTTCCTTATCGGTTGCCTCCGCTGGTTTCTCTCCGGCTTCAGCCTCAACTTTTTCTTCCTCTTCTTCCACTTCTGCAGGAACTTCTTCAGCGATAACAGCCTTCGGCAAGATTACATTGGCAATCGACACGTCCTCTCGTGTCAATATTTTGATATTTTCAAAAGACAAGTCATGTACGTGAAGGGAATCGCCAATATCTAATGCGGAGACGTCAACCTCCAAGCTTTCCGGTAAATGCTTTGGCAGACACTCAATCTCAAGCTCTCTGGTTAAATGCGCCAGAATGCCCCCGGTTTTTAAACCTTCCGGTTCACCTGTTAAATGCACTGGAACCATACCGGTAATCTTCACCCCTCGTTTTATCCCCATGAGGTCAACATGTGTAATTGTGGATGTTAGGGGGTCCCTTTGAACCTCTCGGACGACAACTTCTCTTGTTGAGCCGTCATCACATTCAAGGGTTATCAGGGCAGGCTTTGAGGCAATTATATTTATGATCTGCTTAGCCTCAAAAGTGAGGGGCACGGCGTCTTCTCCGTGAATATAAAATACTCCCGGAATCTTATCGTCCCGCCGGAGCGCTCTGGCATATCCTTTGCCAGTTTTTTTTCGTATTGCTGCCGTAAGTGTGTTTTCCGACATGGGCCTCACCTTAAATATGTTTATCGAAAAAATGCAAAAATTCTGATGTATTCATAAATTCTATTATTACATAGTCAAAATATTGATCCCGCTTAGCGGGATTCAGGATCTGGTTTTTGCATCATATTAAATGTTTTCTTGAAGATTACAAATTCAATTAATTCGCAATAAGAAATAAACATAAATTTAGGATTCGTGAATAAATTAGTTAAAATTTAAAACATTTACTACCGAGAGCAAAAAATTGTTTGCAATTGTTAAATTATAATACATTTCAATATATCGCAGCGTATAAAACAAGAAATGTAAACTATTTAATACCATGAGTAATATGTTTCACAAATAGTCATTGCGAGTGGAGTCTCCCTCCCGCTAGCGGGAGGGAGCCTCGCAATGACTGAAAATCTTTCTATCTATTAGTATAATTACTACAGAAAGTAAAAAATTGGTTACATTTATTAAATTATAATACCATTTATATATAGTAACTTCTTTAACACAAAAATGCAAACTATTTAGCGCTCTGAGTAATAACTCAAAATATAAACATAAAAATCAAACAAAAATATCGAATAACTCGCTAATCGATTCTTCTTTATGCAGATGCATAATTGCTCTGCCAAATACATTACCCACGGACACCACCTTTATTTTATCTGAATATTTATCATCACACAGAGGAATAGTGTCCGTAACGGTCATTCTGGACAAGGCTGAGTTGGAAATTCGTTCAACCGCATCCCCTGATAATACAGGGTGTGCACAGCCTGCTTCGGCACTCTTGACCCCGGCTTTCATTAAAGCATCAGACGCCGCAATTAGCGTTCCCGCTGTATCTACCATATCGTCCAGAATGAGGATATTTTTCCCCTCTACTTCGCCGATTATATGAATCACTTTCGATTGATTGGGAGCCGGTCTCCGTTTGTCAAGGATAGCAATCGGGGAATCCATTTGTTTTGCGTAAGCCCGTGCGAGCCTCACGGAACCGATGTCCGGTGCAACAATAACAAGGTCTTCTATATTTTGTGACCGGTAATGGTTCAGAAGAACCATTGATGAATAGAGATGGTCTACCGGGATATTAAAGAACGCCTGGATTTGCGGGGAATGCAAATCCATGGTCAAAACACGGTTAGCACCGGCGGTCTCAAGTAAATCCGCGCACAATTTTGCGGTGATGGGCACTCTCGGTTGTTCTTTTCTATCCTGCCGGGCATAACCGAAATAGGGAATAACCGCGGTAATTCTACCGGCTGAGGCGCGTTTGGCAGCATCAAGCATAATCAATAATTCCATCCAGTTGTCACCCGGCGGTTGGGTAGACTGGATGATAAAAACGTCTGTTCCTCTTATATTTTCTTCAATCTTTACACGAATTTCACCATCCGAAAACCGCGATACGGTTGCTTTGCTAAGCGGCAAATCAAGAGAAGCAGAAATTTTTTCTGCAATACTTCTGTTGGAATTACCGGAGAAAATCTTTAAATCATGCATTATAAGTTCAGCACTACATTCTTTAATCTTTTTCTATTGAAGGCACGTTAATATTAGCCTGCGGTTTTTGTTCTCGTCAATAATGATACTATACATTGCTGGGGCGGGAGGATTCGAACCTCCGTATGCAGGAACCAAAATCCTGTGTCTTACCACTTGACGACGCCCCATTAAAAAATGTACTTAGACTAAGCCACTACATCCTGTTTAAAACCATATATCCTGTAACACCATCCGGGCAAACATTAAAAACCGCTGTGAAAATGAAATTGAAAATATATAAATTCTATCACAAAATCAAGAACTATTTCAAGATGCAAAGATAAAGTGAAAAGCAATAATTACGTGAAGTCTAATTTTGTATTTTACATTTTGACCTGAATCTTATGATCCTGTCCTAATCTGTTGTATGATGAAAGTGAATGGTGTATCTGCTACTTGAATAATCCGGCAAACCATGACCCTGTTGCCGCGTGATGCGGTAAAAATGTGTCCACGGTATGCAGAAAATTGAAAGGTTTCAACGGGATGGTTATTGTACGTAAGGGGTAATGTAATAATCTGGTGGTCTGCCTGCGGGTCTGTCGTAATTCGTTCTATTTTCCAGTTTCTCTTTTCACTTTCCTTTTTAAAGTATTTTACAATCTCCTCTATGGAATCTGTTGTTCTAAAAATGAGGTCTATGTCCCGTTCTTGATATACAAACACCTTCTGAACCTGCCCCCTCTCATAGATATGAATGTCCGAGGGAAAATAATCAGGGATACTAAAGAAAATGTAATATTTTGATCCGTCGGGAAACTGCTTTGTAATAATCTGAACTGGTGGTCGAGCCGGCTTACGAAGCAGGAATGAGCACGTAATCCCGCAAAGTAGAACTGAGAAAATACAGCAAATCACCAGTGCAGTGATAAGCAGGTATTTCTTTGAAACAATTAGTGTAGAGTTCAATTTATAACTCAAAGATAGAAACACCTATGTTATTTAAAATACAAAAGTGGTATTATATTGTCAAGCAATTTGCATGTTTGCACCATATCTATATTACGCATAATCTACATGAGTAGTATAAAAGCAACTATTGGTTTGTTTAATTTCTCCTGTAATGCAAGTTGTCGGCAACCTTTTACCTAAAAAAATCTTTGAAATTAACATTTATTTTGTATATTATCTATCCTGGATAATTCACAAATTTTCTTAATAAATGTCATAAGTTCTTTAATTTAACAAAACTTTGGCAAAAATTACTTTTAGTGTAAAATTCAGCTTTATATTAGATCTTAGCGGCGAGATTGCCACGTCTCCCCCGAGTACTCGGGGGATCCTCGCAATGACTAATTTGAGCTTGGGTGGCACCCCCAAACTCGTTTGGGGGTGTTATTCAATACTAAAATAATTTTAAATCTCAAAATTTGCCAAAGTTTTGAATTTAATAGAAATTACCCCGAGTTCTCGGGGTCATTCTGTCCCGAAACTTCGGGATCAGAATCTTTTTTAAGATGCTGATTCCGCTTAGCGGGACAGCACGACAGAATGAGGATTTATGAATTAATCAGGCTATATCTGTTATTTTACAAAGAGATGGCTGTTCTTTAAACTTAAATAAAATAATCTCATAATATTTTTATAATTCGGAAAGTAAAATGGTTAAGATTTCAAAACTTAAAAAGGAGTTGTCATGCGTAACGTCAAAGTTTTACTTCAGGCTTTTTTATTTTTGACGCTGCTGCTGTGTAGCGCACTTAATGTATATGCTCAGGATACGACTGCGGTTGTTCCGCACGGCATTCTAATCGGTGAAGGTTGGAGCTATGAAACCAAAGAGCTTAAAACCGTATTCCCTGACCAATCGGCGCTCGATCTTGGTGAGAGCGGCATAAGAACTGTCCAAATCTGGACGGAGATTCGAAATTCCGCAGGTAAGAATATTACCTGGGTTGTTGAATATACGAACGGGATTCGTCAGGAGGTATGGACCCAGCAGATTCGCTATGACCGTTTCCGCACTTATATAGAAAAAACTTTCCGGAGAAATCTCTGGGATCCTTCCACCAATAAACTTGTTGACGTAACGGGTGCCTGTAAGATAATGCTGGTTGATAAACAGGATAAAAATAAAGTTATAGCTATCAAAGCGATTATACTGAAATAAATCTGCTCCAATAAAAAATTTATTGCTTTTTAAAAAATAAATATATATATTGGAAGGCTAAATAAAATTCTATCTATATTGAGAAGATGTATAAATCATTGAAATATTATTTTTTAATTCCGTGGGCGTTTGCTGTGGGCGAAAGAGTGTATAAGAGATATATCACCTTTATTGATTGAGATGAAAAATCATATGGAGTTGTTAATAAAAAAAAGTTTTATTATACAACAGATAGTAAAATCCAGAAAAAACTAAAGAGTGCACCATGAATAGATGGTGCACTTTTTTATTATAAGGAGTAGTCCGGAGAACATTATACTATGAGCATGAAAGAGACAATAGAGTATTTGGCATCCCTTCAGAAAGTTGATAAAAAACTTTTCTATCTGGAGTTTTCAAAGGGTGATCTTCCTAAGGCAGTCACCCGGTTAAAAGGGTCAATCGCTAAATTAGAGACACAAATTGAAAATACCAAGAAGGAAATCGAGAAAATTGAGCGGGAACGCATAAGCACGGAGAATCTGGTTGAACTGGCTCAAGAGAAGCTCAAAAAATATCAGAATCAGCTTTATGATGTCACGAGTAATAAGGAATACGATGCTATAACTCATGAAATTGAGATGAAAAAGAAGGAAATTGAAGAAGGTGAAAATCAGATACTTGAGATGATCCAAGCCAATGAAGAAAACCAGAATACGGTCAAGGAATATAAAGAAGAAAAAAAACAGTTGAAAAAGGACCTGGGGAGTAAAGAAAAGGAATTGAGTGCCCTTTTAAAAGCAACGGAAAAGGAAGAGTTGGAACTTAACCATATGCGGGAGAAAATAACTGTTCGCCTTAAATTTCCGATCCTTAAATGGTATGAACGCATCCGAAATGCAAAGAGTGGAGTCGCCGTAGTCCCAATCACCAGGGATGCTTGCGGCGGCTGTTATAAGACTATTCCACCGCAGAAGATTGTGGAAGTTGAAAAATTGCAGGAACTAATCCAGTGTGATGTATGTGGACGAATACTCATTCCTGAGAACAAACTAAGTCCTGTATCGCTGTAAATTGCGTATTTGCCTATATAGTGTCTGACCCGCCTGAATCCCGCTTAGCGGGACCCCTAAACAAGATATAAATTATTCGTATAGATTTAGTTATTTGAACTCGTTTAATTTTTCACCCTCACCCTAACCCCGAGTACTCGGGGTACAAACAGGTATAAATTAAATTACTCTCAG
>Ga0114930_10005198_pt1 | contig 10775 bp, 8 predicted proteins | sample AnhtaG_FD_87300 | JGI IMG/M metagenome (GOLD analysis project Ga0114930, IMG submission 87300) | Deep subsurface microbial communities from Anholt, Denmark to uncover new lineages of life (NeLLi) - Anholt_01485 metaG | ecosystem: Environmental > Aquatic > Marine > Oceanic > Sediment | place... | reverse complement strand
GGTCAAGGAGTTGCTTCTGCTCGCTTACCGCGGAGGCGGAGGAGAACCTCCTGTTTCGTGCAGTTGACGATTTCGCGGTAGAAGGCGTCATCGGGCACACGTACAGAAGCTGTGCGAGAGTCCAGATGGCCTTGCCGGGTGTTTGGCGTCGGATGAGCGAGAGAGGCATTCCTTTTCTCGCCCTGGAGACGCAAGCCGATCCCAACGAAGCAGATCGCTTGCGTGCCAGAATAGAGCCTTTCATCGAGATGCTTCTTAGCAGAAGGAGAGACGGAGCGTGAGCATCGTCGGTGGCATTGACGTCGGTTCCACAAACACCAAGCTGGTGCTGATGGAAGACTCGCGGACGCTGGCCGCGGAGGTTCGTCCCACCGGAGCCAATTGCCGCGGCACCGCCAACGCGCTCCTCGACGCAGCTTTGCAATCCTCACAACGACAACGTTCCGAGATCCGGCACATCGTTTCCACCGGCTACGGGCGGCGGCTGGTTGATTTCGCCGATGACACCATCAGCGAGATTTCGGCCAACGCCAGGGGCGCACTCTGGCTCCACACAGGCGATCCGCCCGTCCAGACCATCATTGACGTGGGGGGCCAGGACAGCAAAGTCATCTCCGTTGACCGGTCCGGGCGGGTGATCAACTTCGCCATGAACGACAAATGCGCGGCGGGCACAGGGCGATTCTTGGAAGTCGCCTCCCGCATTCTGGAGATAGACCTTGACACCCTGAGCGAGCTTTCGCTCAAAACAAACAAGAGGGTAGAGATCAGTAGCGTCTGCGCAGTCTTCGCAGAAACGGAGATCGTTTCCCTCATCTCCCGGGGGCAAAGCATTGAAGATATCGCTGCGGGACTCCACCACTCCATCGCCCGCCGTGTCGGAGGAGTGGTGGCTACAGTTGGCCTGCGGGAGGCTGTGTTTTTCGACGGCGGTCCGGCGCTCAATGGGGGTCTGATCAAAGCGTTCGAGAAGGAACTGGGCGTTCCCCTGATCGTTCCCGAGTCGCCGCAAATTGTAACGGCTATAGGTGCTGCGCTGGTCGCCCGCGACCGCCTTTCCGCGAATGGGCACCGCTCTGAGGACAAAGCTGATGACCTATGAGCGGCGCCGGCAGGATCCTGGATAACAGTGTTGACGGCGAAACGGCCTGTGCGTTCGGTATAGCCAGCCTATCGCCGAAGGCACAGGGACGAGCAACGTTAAATCGGAGGTCGAAGAAGCATGAAACCGAGACCAGGAATTTGCCTTGTGGGCACGCTGCTTTTGGTCATCTCGACCGCCGCCTGCGGCGAGGATGGTGCGAGGTCGGAGAAGATTTCCCTGACGAAGCTGGAGCTTCCCGGCTGGCGGCCCACGACCGTGGAAAGCTACGTGGGCAAGGCCCTCTACGACGCCATTGACGGCTACGCCGACTACCATATGGGGTTCAACTTCAAGGATTCCGAGAGGAGGTCCTTCACGAACGGCGAGAAGAGGATCGAGGTGTTCAGTTACCGCTTCGACACGCCCGAGAACGCCTTCGGTCTGTTCTCCGTGATGAGGATGGGGTCAATCAAGCTGCTGGACGTCGGCAGCGAATCGTCCCTCGAAGGGCGGGTATTCCACATGTGGAAAGGACCCTATTACGTGACAATCAGCGACCTGGGGACATCCGAATGCGCCCCGGAAGAGATGCTCAGCTTTGCCACAGCCGTTGATGGGCAATTCCGGAAGGGGTACACAAAGCCGTATCTGGTCGAAGCTCTCCCCCGCAAAAACCTCGTGCCCCTCTCCGTGACCTATTTCCATTACCGCAATGCGCTGGAGAAGCTGCTCTACCTGGGCGAGGAGAACGTCCTGCAATTGGCGGATGACTTCGATAAGCCCTACGACGTAGAAGCCGCCTACGGACAATTCCTCGTTGATAAGGCGAGATATGAGCTGATCGTGCTTCGCTATCAATCCGCCAAGAAGCCGGAGAAGGCAGCTCGCATGTTCACGGAGACGATGAAGGACAGTTTGAAGACCACCGCCACGAATTGGCCATGGGCGGAGCTTGTCGAGAGAAATGGCAAGCAGACCGTCATCTTCCGGCAGGGCAATATCCTGATCTTTTCCTTCCCGACCGTTAGGGGAGATGTAGTCAAACAGCTCATGCAGCAGGTCGTCGCCAATCTCAAGCCTGCAAAAAGCTGATCTGGTCATGGGGTGGTCGTTGACGGCAGAGACCACGGCCCCGGAATGGACAGGATAACAGGATAGGCCGCTTTTTCTCCATCCTGTCAAATGAGCTCTGAAGATGGCATGAATTCACGACCGTCCTCCACACAACCTTCACTTGATCCTCTGGTTGACGCGGCTGTCAAAAGGCTCTCTTCGGGAGATCGTCATCTGCCCGGCATGAGGTATTTTCATGAGCTTGCGGCTGAGATCCTGCGACCTCCTTTGCTGGAGAAGGCTCATCGCGAGGGGCGAAAAATCATAGGTTTTTACTGTGCGATGGTGCCGCAGGAGCTGATTGCCGCTTTCGGTGCCGTGCCGGTTCGGCTGTGCGGCGGTTTCCCCATAACGCAACAAGAAGGTCTTCCTCGCGATTGCTGCCCGCTGGCCAGTTCCTCCTACAGTCTCATCGCACGTGAGGACGGCTCCGGTCTTTCCGGGATAGACGCGGTGATTGTGCCGATGGTATGCGACTGGAAGGCGCGGTTCGCCGAATTCGTCTCCCCACGGTTGCCAACCTTTCCCCTGCACGTTCCACTCAACAAAAGAAAGGCTTCCGCCCAGAAAGAGCGTCTGCGAAACCTCTCGCTCCTCATCCACTTTCTGGAGGAGATCACGGGTCAGCGCCTCTCCCGCCGAAACCTCCTCCGGAGCATCCAAACCTACCAGAGGGCGAATCACGCCACCCGGCGGCTGGTCGACTGCATGCTCGCCGATCGTCCCGCCATCCGGGGGAGCGACGTGCTACTGGCCATGAACCTCTCGTTCTTCGACGACGTCGTTTCCTGGACCGATGCCCTCAGGCGACTCGTCGGCGAAGCAGAGGGCGCCGGTCAAAAGGGCGAGGAGTCCGCAGGGAACACTCCCCGGCTCCTCGTCACGGGGGCGCCCATTATCTGGCCGAACTGGAAAGTGCCGGAGATTATCGAGGAAGCGGGCGGGGCCATTGTTGCCGAAGAGCTGTGCTCCGGGGCAAGAGTCTTCTACGACCCGGTCAGAGTGGATGAGCCCACAACACACGACATGCTCCGCGCGCTGGCTGACCGCTATTCCCTGGCCTGCACGTGCCCCTATTTCGCTCCCAATGAGGACCGCCTGTATCGGAACATCTCCCTCGCTCGAAGATTCCGCGTCGAGGGTGTCATCTACCACAACCTCAGAAGCTGCTACTTGTACCACATGGAAGCCCAGACCGTCGCCCGAACATTCCGGGAGCTGAACATCCCCTTGCTGGACATCGAAACCGATTACTCTCCGGAAGACAGAGAACAGCTTGCCGTCCGCATCGAGGCTTTCATCGAGATGCTCCGAGGCGCCACCAAACGCCCGGAATGACCGCTGCACGCCCCCAGGTTCGCCCTGGTCTGCCTTCACCTTTTCCGCAAATCACTTGAGAAGGCAGTCCCGCGGGCTTATACTGCTCGAGGGGGTGCAGGCGCCTGCCTATCACCGTTGGGAGTGGGGGGAGCGAGCAAACCGCTGAGGTCCGCGAGGATTCATCGGCCACCTTTCCGGTGAACCGGCACTATTGAATGAACGACAGTTGTCTGGCCTTTGACAGAGGCTTGCCAGACGGTTCTCAACGGGTCGCGGTTGTAGGTTTTTCAATGATGTGGCAGATCGGCACGTCCGGGTGGAGTTACGGCCACTGGCGGGGCGTCTTCTATCCGGAAAAGCTCAGGAGCAAGGACTGGTTCTCCTTCTACGCCAAGACCTTCTCCACCGTGGAGGTCAATTCCACCTTCTACCACATGCCTCAGGATAAAACCATGGACAATTGGCGGGAGAATTCGCCCGGCACTTTCGTCTTCACCCTGAAGATGAACCGCTTCATCACCCACCGCAAGAAGCTCGAAGGCGTGGACACGCTGCTCAAGCAATTCCTGGATAAGGCACGGCGACTCGGAGACAAGCTGGGCGTGATTCTCCATCAGCTTCCGCCATCCGTGAAAAAGGACATCCCACTGCTCTCGTCGTACCTCAAGCTTCTTCCGAGCGAAATGAAGCACGCGGCGGAGTTTCGGCACGAATCGTGGTCGGACGATGAAACCTTCGATCTCATTCGCTCCAAGGGGATAGCGTATTGCATCGTCAGCTCTCCCAGCCTGAAAACGCACATTCGAGCGACCGCTCCTTTCGCCTACATCAGGATGCACGGCACGGGGGGATGGTACGCCTCGTGTTACAGCGACCGGGAATTGCAGGATTGGTCGAAGCACATCGTGAACCTGGCCAGGGAAGGGTGCGACGGCTACGTCTATTTCAACAACGATTACGCCGGATACGCCGTGCAGAACGCGGTGACGCTCAGAGAACGGCTCGGCCATCCGTCTCGCCGCCACATCCTCTCCGTCGCCTGAATGCAGTGTCGGTCGCCGAGCGGACACCCGGTCTCCCGAGGCCATCAGCCCGCCGAGCGCCGGAGGGCCGACAACACAAGGGACCGAGCCTGAGATGACAGACACGTCAAGAGGGTCAGGGGCGCCTTGCCCCCGCTGCCCTGAGTGCGGAAAAGAATCCGGGGCAATCGCGAGGGCAATCGGCGTTTGTGTTGACTGTCTGCGAGAGGGCCGACCGGATGTCTTTCAGATCGCCCGCGCCATGCACGCCGAGAACCATGAGCGGTTCGGTCTTCCGTCCGCCGTCCCCCGGACGGAAGGGGGAGTCAGATGTTCCGTGTGCGCTAACGCCTGCTCCATCGGCGAAGGAGAACTCGGTTACTGCGGGGTGAGGAAAAACTCGGGAGGCAGGTTGCTGGAAGTCTCGGGTGACCCGGAGCTCGCCTTTGTCGAGTGGTATCACGACTTTTTACCGACAAATTGCGTGGGCGATTGGGTCTGTCCGGGAGGGAGCGATTCGGGCTATCCGAAATATTCCCATTGCGAAGGGGCCGAGCGGGGCTATAAAAACCTCGCTGTCTTCTACTGCGCGTGCTCGTTCGACTGTCTGTTTTGCCAGAACTGGCATTTCCGCCAACCCCAAAACCGGCGATCGCCACGTTCTGCGAAACGACTTGTGGAGGCGGTTGACGAGACCACCTCCTGCATCTGCTACTTCGGCGGGGATCCCACACCCCAGATTCACCACGCCATCAAAGTCTCCCAGCTCGCCCGACAGAAGCGAAAGGAAACGATTCTTAGAATCTGCTGGGAAACCAACGGCAGCATGCATCGCCGTTTCCTTGACCAGGCAGCGGAGCTAAGCTTCGAGTCCGGCGGCTGCGTTAAGTTCGATCTTAAAGCCTGGAGCGAAAAGGTCCATCTCGCCCTGACCGGCGTCAGCAATAGGACGACCCTTGCGAACTTCCGGCGTCTGGCGGAGCTTTCCCTCAAAAGACCCGATCCCCCTTTCCTGATCGCCAGCACCCTGCTTGTCCCCGGGTACATTGACGAAACGGAGATCTCCCACCTCGCGCAGTTCATCGCCGAACTCGACCCCTCCATCCCCTATACACTTCTGGGGTATCACCCCCACTTCTACATGAACGACCTCCCAAGAACATCCTGGAAACACGCCCACCGGTGCGCCGAAATCTGCCGAGAAGCCGGGCTTCAGCGAGTCAGGCTCGGCAACCCCCACCTCTTGTGGTAGACTCCCACAAGAGCGCACCGCTGTGCGGTAGGATCAACGGCAACACGGGCCAATCCCATATTGCTCTTCCATTTGGCTCGTCGTATCGCATGCCGCGGGAGACAGTTGCCGTTTGCCCGGGGGCCACGCTTAGGGGCCGAACCGTGCCACGCTTACGCGGGACAGCAGAACGTCCTTCCGCTAATGGCCTTCATCGCAATGGCAACGGTTCGGAGGGATTCTTCCACAAGCCGGACGGCGGTTTAGACAGCCATGGTCCCGGAGGACTTTTCTACCGATCAGGGTAGAAGGCGTCGGAGTCTCTGCTCATAAGCCGGAGCAGCCGTTCTTGCCGGATCCATGCCACGTGTCCGTCGCAAAATGAGAGATTGCCTCCGCCGGAATGCTTGAGGAGAAGGTCCGGTACGGTGAGTTCAACACCTTGGTGCCAGAATGTACCGTCATTGAGTGTCTGGTCGCTCTCATCAACAAGCATGATGACCTCGGCGGCACGTCGGATTCGCGACAGCTGTATGCCCACCCGGTCCACACTATGGTTCGGCGGGACATCAAGATAGAAGTTCATCGTATAGCTCAACCCACGTTTTCTACCGACCGGGCCTGCGGAAGGGCAAAGATAGGGGTTGGTGGCGGGATTGGCGTACCATTCTTCTTTTCTTGGGTTGGAGGCGTCGGATCGGCCGAATAAGTATGGCCAGATGGTACCGCGCTCGATGTTAATGCGTTGACAGGCGTCGGGGTCGGTCTGCGGGGCGGAGATGACGTTGCCACCTGTGACCCACTCAGAGTAGGCATTGCCGCCGGTCCGTCCGGACGCAGGGAGATGCTCATCGAAATCGCCGGCATACAGCATGAAGGCGTTGGTCAGGGTCTTCATGTTTGAAATGCATTTCACCTGCCTCCCCTTCTCCTTCGCAGACTGGATCGCGGGCAGCAGCAGAGCCATCAGGATCGAAAGGATGGCCATGACCACAAGCAACTCGATGAGCGTGAATCCCCTGAATCTTTTCATAGTCAACACCTCCACGCACCGCCCCGCCGTGAGCTCCCAGCCGAGTGAGGAAGGATGCACCCGGCAATGCGGAGTGCCCATTCCAGTCGAGACCAGTGCCAGTCGAGAGCGGACTGCACGAACAAACAACTGGATGACTATTCACCCATGAACTCAACGCCATTCACTTTTACTCCTACCGATCAGAATTGTCAACCAATAATCTAACAGGAGCAGGTCAGCCGGACACGCTGACGGCTTCCGCGGAGAGGTGGCCCGCACTCGACGAACACGAGACCTTTATCTGCAAGAGAGGATAGCTGACCCCGAATTCCTGGCCGAATGGCCGCCGACCTTCCCTCCTACTGCTTTTCCGGGAGACAACGCACGACTGCGTCCATCACCACATCCACGTACCCTTTCTCGAGGTTGGCCAGGATGAGGTACGGCTGTCCGGCGATTGTCGTCGCCAGGATGTAGGTGGCTGAAGACCTGTCCATGCCGAAAGGTCTTGTGCCGTGCTTCTCAGTGGTGACGTTGTCGCCGTTTCTCCCAACGTAGACGGTCCTGGTTTTGTGGCAAAGCCGCCCCGCAATGCTCACCGGAATGTTCCCGCCGAGTTTGCTCAATGCCCTGGTGAGGTCATCGGGATTGATTAGCTTGATGATGAGCAGCTCATTGCCGCTCGCTCGGTGATGGGGACTGCGATTGAAATCAACCAGTCCGCCCGTGGTCGCATATTTGGCTCGCCACATCTGGGCTGGTCTGCAACCCGTAATCTCGAGAAATCCGGCGTACATTGTCCTATCAACCATGAGCCAGCCGAGATAGGAGAGGGGGGAGTCCTTCTCGACAATGCCCGGGGCGGAAAACGTCCCCTTTGGAACCCAGGCGGGAGGGTCGGGTTTGATGTTCTCGTCATCGAGGGTCCAGATGTCGTGGGCGCGTGGCCAGCGAGGCGGGCCGATAGCCAGGCCGTAGAGCATTTGGCTCTCGACAAAGCGTTTTGCACCGAGGAGGACGCCTTCGGGAGTGGAGCCGGTGATGCGAACGAGGAAGCGCAAGGGCTGCCTGGATTCGTCGGAAGTATTGTCTTGATTCGCCAGGGAGAGCAGCATGGCCGCGTAAAGGGGGCTGCGGTCGAATTCGACGAAGCCCACGTTTCGCCCCGGAAAGAAATATCCGAAGCCGCCGACGTAGAATCCTCGCGTTTCGGTGAAGGGGGCGGCGGGCATGTGTCCGAGAGGGGCATAGTGAAGCTCGCGATCAAGTGCCCAGTAGCTCGGGTAGGCGAGGAGGACGGAGTTTGTGGTCGGGCGGCCCACGGCGACGAGGTGCCAGTTCCCGCTCTCGTGAACGGGGGTGGCAAGGACCTGCTCATCGCTGAGGAACCGGGCGGAATCGCTCCTCTTCCTCAGCGCCGCGAATATGAGATGGGCGGCTTGCTGCTCCTCAGCCGGTGCGTCATTTCCGATGCAAACGACGGCCGCGGGAGCGATCTCGTCCAGAACATCTCCTCGCGAACGAGCGCAGGCCATCAACGCCAGAAGCAGACAGCAACTTGCTCTCACGATCATTTTGAGCTCCTCGGCACCACGCAGTAAAGGGTCGCGGAATTCGGCTCCAGCGACGCGTCGAAGAGGAGGTATTCTCCCTCTTTTCTCGAAGGGACCAGCTTCGCGGCGATAATATCTATGACTTTCCATTGTCCGCCGCCGACTTTGACCTTTATTTGGCCCCGCTCTTTCCGCCCGGCCATTTCTTCGGCGACGACGAATTTCATTCCCTCGGCCTCGAAGGCATATCCTTCGATGGAAGTGTCCCGCGGGAAGACAATGGGGTTACCGCTGGCGGAGTTGAGCTGTGCGGCAAGCTCGGCGGTCAGAGAATCGGGAATCCGGGATGCCTCGCAGGTGAACCATCTCTCGACCGACCCTGCCCGGAAGCCGAATCGCATCTCATGCCCGCCGTTCATTCGTGGGGCGTAAATTCTCGGCAGAGCCTCGGGCAACGTGGATTCATGGTCGGCATGCACGGCGCAGGATACCGGGACCTTGTGGCGGCGAAGCGAAATGAGGAACGGCTCATAGAGATCGGACCGGAAGGCCCTGCCCAGCTTGTCGTCCGCGAACGTCCAGTCTTTGCACACGAAAACGGGGCCGATGGGCTTCTCCACCCCGATGACTTCCATGAGCTGGAAGCATTGATCGTGGACGCGAATCTTCCGGTCCGGGGCGTGAGCGCCTTCGATTAAAGAACGCCAGACCCCATCCGAGCCTGTGGGCGGAGAATGGGTGTACAGGTGGCGAATGTTGCCGTTCCTGTCGAACGCCGTAATCCATGCCGGCTCCAAATACCAGCGGTTGACTTCCCCGTCGGAGTGTTTCGGACCGCACCCGTTCCATCCCACGCAGAAGTTGTGCTCGGGAGTGAACGCTTTGATGACCATGTTGGAGAGGCTATAGGGGAGTGGATTGCCCTGGGTGAGGCGCCAGGCGTGTTCGTCGTCGGTCGTCCCGATGGCGATGCATCGGGAGAGAATCTCGCAGAACTCGGCCGCCTCAGGCAGGGCGATGAGCCGCCTGTTGGACTCGCCGTTCTTGTCCCACGCTTTGGAGCTGGCGACGACATCCTGCACGGCCTCGCAGGTCAGCTCCAGGGAGCGAATCGCCGTGTTCCTGGCCACAAAGTAGTCGAAGTGCTTCGGATAGTGCTCGCACTTCCGGATGAGTTCCTTGAAGGTATCGGCCTCGATAACGATACCGAACTGCTCGTTCATCCAGGAGACGAAATAGCGGAGGGTCTCCGGCCCGAAACGACGCCCGATGCCGCGACCGACGCCCCAATTGTCGCCGAGGGAAATTCTCAGCGGCTCGTCGGGGTGCTGCTCGCTCAGGCTTGCCGCCCATTCCCTCAGGAAGGGTTGGATTCTCTCTCGAAAATAAATACTGCAGGGGAGGATGGTTTCTGTTGCGAGACCGCCCGCGACGGTGAAGAGGGCCCTTGTATCAGGCGGATTCGGCCGGGCCGCATTCTGCGGCCCTTCGAGGTTCAGGTAAGTCCACGGATTGTATTCTCCCCAGAAAAGCCCCGTCCGGCCGCCCGCCTGTCCGACCATGCCACAGGCGTAATGTGTCCACAGCCACCAGTCGCCCCATTCGCGTCCCCTTTTTCCCGGGTGGCAGGCTTTGGCCCAGTTTGCGTCGAACGCGCGGGGCGCGACATTCCCCTCTCTCACCGCCAGCTCCCAGGGCGTGGTTTGCTCGTAAGTGAGCGAAATCTCGTGCCCCGAGACTCCATCCGAAAAAGCTTTCATGCCTCGCCAGGGTCGAATGCCATAGAAACCCCTGGTCACGGTTCTATGGCCAGCCCGAACGCGCACCTGGTAGACCTCGAAATCCGCTGTAATGGCCGCCTCATAAGGCCCATACGTTCCCCGCTTCAGCGGCCCCCGGCAGAGCACGCGAGTGTTTCCGGAAACGAGAGACTCGAGGGCGATCTCCCCGTCCATCGCGCCTTCTGCCCGGGAAACCTCGACCGTAATACGGGCCTTTTCACCCGGTAGGTAGACGATGGATTCGCTTCTATACCTCCCGCACCATTCTTCGGGAGGAAGGCTGAAGAGCTGGGGAGGCACCTCTGCTGCCCGTCTGTCCGCGTACGTGTCCAGACGAATAGAAATCCCGGCTTCGCCGGAGCACCCCACGCCGGCCGGAAGGAGCGCCCCCACCAGTGAGATGACAGAAAGAGTCTTACGCATGGTTTCCACCTGTCTCTCCAGGGCTACATTGCAGGCTTATCGAGTATGCGTCACTGCGATGATCGTGTCAAGCCGTTGCCCGTTTTGGGTGTGGCTGCGTCTGCGTGGCATGAGATTATTCCGCTCTTTCAGAGCTTGGATTATTGGGCTGTCCCGGGTCCCTGGGCGTTGCCCAGGGCTATGGTATGGCGCCCCTTCGGGGCTTGGCGATGCAAACGGTGTGAGCCCCAACG
>Ga0114930_10005197_pt1 | contig 10782 bp, 6 predicted proteins | sample AnhtaG_FD_87300 | JGI IMG/M metagenome (GOLD analysis project Ga0114930, IMG submission 87300) | Deep subsurface microbial communities from Anholt, Denmark to uncover new lineages of life (NeLLi) - Anholt_01485 metaG | ecosystem: Environmental > Aquatic > Marine > Oceanic > Sediment | place... | reverse complement strand
CCTAGGTCACGGCTGGAACCAAAACCAATGGAAACGATTCGGTACCGCGGCTGATCTCGACAGCGTGTCTCCTGACAACCCGGTTTATCTTACGGCGAAGTCTCTTCATGCAGGGTGGGGAAACACACTCGCCCTCGAGCTCGGGGGGATAACTTCTTTTTCTTCAGATCCCCAAGGGGGCCAAATTCAACGTGACGCCAGTGGGACGCCAACCGGCATTCTTCTCGAAGAAGCTATGCGATTAGTATCTGACGTCATCCCCGTGCCCACTGTAGAGAGCACCGGCGATGCACTCCCCGAAGCTCAAGCCCAATTATGGCGGTATGGGATCACAGCCGTTCATGATTTCGACGGTTCTCATTGCTTCCAAGCCCTTCAGCTTTTACGTGAGCGGGGTCAGCTTGGACTGCGGGTTGTTAATAATATCCTGGTCGACGATCTCGAACATGCCCTCGGTCTAGGCTTGAGCACGGGATGTGGCGATGAATGGATGCGAGTTGGAAACATCAAGGTATTCGCCGACGGCGCTCTGGGTACACGTACTGCAGCCATGTTAGCTCCATACGAGGGGGAGCCCGACAATATCGGGATGTGCCTGCTCGATAAAGAGGAGTTGCTCGAGATCTTCATCCGCGCGGCGAAAGGTGGTTTAGCCATGGCGGTTCACGCCATCGGTGACCTGGCCAATCGCAATGTGTTGAGCGCCCTAGCCAACCTCCGGAGATTCGAAACTGAAAACGGTTTACCCCATCTCCATCATCGGATAGAACACCTGCAACTGCTGCACCCGAATGACCTCTCTCGTCCAGCAGAATATGACATCATCGCTTCCATGCAGCCGATCCACGCTACATCGGATATGGAGATGGCTGATCGTTATTGGGGTTCACGAGTAAAGTATGCTTACGCCTGGCGCAGCCAACTTCAGGCTGGGGCAACCCTGGCTTTCGGCTCCGACGCGCCGGTTGAATCCCCAAACCCCTTCTTGGGCCTGCATGCTGCCGTTACCCGTCGACGACGCGATGGAAGCCCTGGTCCAGAGGGTTGGACATCCGCCGAGCGACTGACCGTTCATGAAGCTTTACTCGGCTACACCCACGGACCCGCCTATGCCACCGGATCAGGCTCGATATTAGGACGCCTGTCGATTGACTCTATGGCCGATTTGATAGTCCTTGAGGATGACCCATATGTCTGTGAAGAAGAGGCTCTGGCTGAAATTATGCCGGTCGGAACCATGGTCGGAGGGACCTGGCGTTACCGGACATTTTGAGGTCAACACTGATATCGTCTTATCAGCTCCCCTTATTTCCTCACCAGACGGCGAAGATCCCCATCTCGCACTGTGATGCCAATCGCGTCCAAGTGCTCCATCAACGCCAGGGCGTATTTACGAGAGGTATTTAAAAGATCACGAGCCTTCGCCACGGTTATCGTCCCCCCTTCATTTAAGGCATGACAAACCGCTTCAACCATTTCGTTATACACGCCTATGGTGAAAACCACGTCGGGCGAGACCTGGGTTAATCTTCCGCTCTCCAGCAGATAAGCCATCAAATTAACCCCTACCGCCTGATTGCATTCTTTTACCGACGGTGGGTTGAGGGGTGACGCGTGAAAGCGTTCAAGTAAGGAGTCCACATTTTGTTGCTGTGAGGTGGTCAAGGTAATGGCGTGATGAATTGAACGCACCCACGTTCCATCAACAACGACCACCCCTTTCTCAGCCGCTAATCGTATTACGGCAGAATAAACCTTTCCATCCAACCTCAGCCGGCTCTTTAGTTCTTCTCTGGGCATCCCCGCTCGGAGAGGATTTAATTGGTGAAAGGATTGCAGCTCCCATTCAATCCGATCCCGTAGACCTTCCCATGTCCTTCCATCAATGACCAGGACCTTAGAGCTCAGGTCAAGTGGTCCATCTTCCAAAGCTATCAATTCGCCCGTTGCACGCAGCTCCTCAATCGCCTGTAAAGCCGCGTCAGGAGCCAACCCTGAATGCCGTATTGCCCGGCGGAGTGAAGTAGGACCTAGGGACATTAATGATTGAGCGAGCACCTGACTTGGCGTCCCTTGAAGCAACCGCTCCAGGCGCTCCATCTGCTCTGGGTCTTTCCGGCGATGCCGGCGTGCTGGGTGAGCATCCACAACTCGACCACCACCGAGGGTGGCACCAGGGGATGGTCGGCGTAAGATAAAGCGATCTCCACGCGATACGACCAACGGTTTATCTACAACTAACTGCAGCCATCGCTGATCGCCTGGGCGCATTGTCTCCATTCCCAACAAACGAACACGAGCTAATCGTTGCGCCGTTCCATGAAACAGTTTGACTTGTTGATCGTGCTTTATCACGCTGACCGCATCTGATAGTAGTTTCAGGCGGACATCGATAAGTCGAGTCGGTTGGTACGTGCCAGGATTAGTCACCACATCCCCCCGAGACAAATCCCGGACTTCAACACCGGCGAGATTAGCCGCCACCCGACTACCCGGGACGGCCTCTTCAATCTTGGTCTTGTGGGTTTGTAATCCTCTTATCCGCCCTTTAATCCTGCCGGGGAGGATCTCCACCTCCTGCCCTACTCTCAAACTACCATCAACCAATGTCCCGGTAACCACCGTGCCGAATCCCGAGATGGTGAAAACCCGATCGATAAAAAGACGGGGACGACCAAAATCTCGCCTGGGTGGCGCATCCTGCAACGTCTCACTCATCGCGGTTACGAGCGAATCCAACCCCTCACCTGTCGTAGCGGAGACGGCCACGATCGGGACATCAGCCAGATGGGTCTCTTTCAGTAATTGCTCAATCTCGTCGCACACCAATTCCTGCCACTCATCTTCAACCAGGTCAATTTTGGTGAGCGCCACCACCCCTCTCTCTACCTCTAGAAGGTCGAGGATCGCCAGGTGCTCTCTCGTCTGCGGCATCACACCCTCATCCGCGGCAACCACCAGCAGCGCCGCATCGATGCCACCAACACCTGCCAGCATGTTCTCTATGAAATCGCGATGACCAGGAACATCGATGATTCCAACTTGTTCACCATAAGGAAGAGTCATCCAAGCGAAGCCCAGGTCGATAGTCATCTGGCGCTCCTGCTCCTCTTGCAAGCGATCGGGGTTGATCCCAGTAAGAGCCTGCACAAGGCTGGATTTGCCATGATCCACGTGACCGGCAGTTGCCAACACTTTCATCTTGTTGTTACCTGGAAAATATATATGTCATGTTTTGGTAGAAGGAGATTTGTCAGGACTCAGTCCGTACCCCTGCGTCGTTCAACCTCTGTCGCCCATACGCGCAATACGTCATAAATTTCAAGCATTCGTTGCTGATCCATCTCTTTTATTTCATCGATCAAACGCAGTGCTTCGGCTGCATTCTCCCTGATAATTTCTATCTCGGGATCATGTTTTTCATGCATCCGATTGTGCTCTCTCCAGTGTTCATCAATTGTAAGTTTGTAAGTGTTCCAACGCTTTTGGTCGTCAGACTGAAAGCCGGACCATTCTTGTTTCAGGCGATCCTCTGCCAGGCGTTGCATCTCGGTAATTTCATTTATCCGACGTTCCAGTCGTTCCAGCATTTCATCAAGTTCAAGCCGCGTTTGCTTCAGAGCCCGATAGGTTTCCTCATAAGAAAGCATTCGTTCATCTAGGTCGGTTGCTCTCTTTTCAAATTGGTCAAAGCGATTCTCCCATTCCTTCCAACCTCTTTCGAATTCAACCAACTTCAGATTCTGCTGTTCAATCCACAGACTCTGGATCTCACGCCTCTCACTCTCATTAGCTGTCAGATCTGAGAGTTGCACATCGAGACGACGAATGCGGTCCTCGTTTGTATCAAGCCCGCCCTGAAGATTATCCACCTTCATTCGAAGGTCGGAGGTATAGGCTTGCATTTCACCCATACGTCGACCGTCCTGCTTCCTTCCTTCCTCAATTGATATTATGGATCGCGCTCTACCCTCATCCTTGGCGATGAAGTCCTCAAGCTGTTTCTCGAGAGTATCGATGTTGCGGGAAATTCGGATTTCCTCTTCACGTCGATTTTCAAGTGTTTGCTGGATTTCATCTATCACCTGTATCTCATCCCGTAACTTCTCTATTTGGGTGGCTAATGTCCGGTGATCCCCCTTACGCAGGTCATCGACTGTTTTTTCCTTTTTGGTGCGCTGTTTCTCCGCTTCCCCCAACTGACGAGAAATCTCCTGCCGATGTTTACTTATCGCCTCGTCGACCTTATGGATGCGGGCAGTCATACCTGCCAGCCTTGCAACCTCGCTCGATATCTCCTGAAATTGCCGAGACTGCTTAGAAAGGTTTTCCTCAGTAACGGTCAATCTCTCCGTCAAGCGGTGAATCGTCTCGCTATCCTTCCGATGTTGTTCATCCAGCCAGGAAAGCCTTTTCTCAATCTGCTCAGGCTTCATCGTACACCCTCACATTCGTGCCGGCGGATTATAGCATAGGGTCATATTCAGCCAGCACTATGGGAATAACTGAGTCATACCAGCTGCAACCTCAACTACCCATGGATATAAGATCTGGGGGAAAGTTCCTAATATGAGGCACATACCAATTCCCGCTCCTAAAAAGAGACGCTCACTGAAACTTATGGCCCTTCGCTCTCTATGACTCGGTTCGCTCAACAGGGTATACGTCCAACGTATAGCTGTCACCCCGACGCAAAGGAACGCCAGTAAGATCGCCCCTCCAGCGAATGGATCGAGTGGGGCAAGCGCTAAGAGCAACCCCCAGCGGCCAGGAAAGCCAGCTGTCAACGGAAAACCAGCAATCGACATCACACCCACCAAAGTGGCAGTTGCGGCAAGGGGTGAGTTGTGAGCCGCGCCTCGCAACAGCTGCAAATGGTCTCCTGCAGGATGGTCTAGCATCCAAGCCAACCCCAACGCCCAAACCGACAAACTTACCACCCGGACCGCCGACAACCCAAGCGCCAGCCGGAAACCCTCAGGTGTTCCAGCACCAACTGCAAGCAGCATTACACCGAAATCAGTCAGTAGCGCATAAGCCATCACTTTGGAGAACGACTTCTTGGCTAACACCAAGAAGCTCCCAAACAACACCATCGCTATTCCCACCGATCGGATGCCATCATACAACTCCGGCATAGTCCGCAGCCAAGCATAATTGTCGAGGAATCGAAATAAGAAGAACAACCCCGCGCTTTGCAGTATCACGGTCACAAATGCTAGCGCATATGGATTCGTTTCTCCAGCAGCAGAGGGAAGCCACAGGTGAAATGGCGGAACGGCCATAATTACTGAAAAACCGAAAGCAAGCAGGAGTGTCGCCCGTCGAGCCAGTTCAGGTGTCGCGCTGGTAACTCCAACATTTTCCAGCATCCATCCGGCCAATAAAATGGCCATCATGGCCAAAGTGTACAAAGTGAGCAGGCGTAGACCACCTCTGGAGATCGGAGACCCAGGTGAAACAAGAATCAACACTGCGCCCATCGCGGTGAATTCTAAAAACACTGCAGCGTACAAGAAGGGTTGAATCATAAACGAGGCTGCGATCGAGCCCAGTGATAACAATCCGATATAGTACAGATTCCTGCTCGCCTTTGTAGCCCATGCCGCTCCGAATACGAAAGCGCCGGTCAGATAGAGGAATCCAATCGCAGCCCGACTTCCTTCATCAAGAACCAGCGCTCTGCCGAGGATACGCCATGCACTAGAAACTTTTATTGGTAAGCCTAACACAACTAACGGCTCGTCTAGCGTGACCAACAAAGCAAACACCGCTATCAGAGCAGATCCGATCGCGGCAATAGCCGCAGAGGATTTCGGACGATTTCTAACCACGGCAACGCTCAAAGCTATGCTACCGGTGGCAAGGAGCAGCAGCAATGGAGCACTCATTCTATCGCCTGCGGTTCCACAACTTTATCCGTACCATTGGCCAGAAGATAGCTCACTACAAAAGCTATCCCCAGATTGACTGCCGCCAGCAGCGCCATAACCGCCAACGAGGGTTCAATCGCAGAATAGATAACCTCGAAACCAGCCATAATGGTTAGTAAACCGGCGCCAACTCGTACCGGTTCCTCGTTTAGTCCTATGTGTAGAAGACCGATAGCCAATAAAATAGTCGATCCGTACACTCCGGCGGTTGACAGTCCAGGCAGTGATATCCAATTACTTTGTCCAAGACCTCCAGCTGCCAGGAGAGCAAGAAGCAAGGCGATGGCGCGGAAAACACGACCGGAGGGAATAGAATGCGGAAATAATGATTGGGCTGGCCACCCTACCTTCATCAATGTCAGCGCCATGATGGAGCAAGCCATAAGGCCAGCCACCAGCTTCGCCGCCGCGATCTGGATGGGCAAAGCTAACCCCACCAGCCAAGCCACGAAAAGGTATTGCCATGCCAATGTCACTAAAATCATTCGTCGGCTATCCAGCAGTATGAGAAGCCCTCCAGTGAAAGCTACCGCCAGCGCGGGAATGACCGCCAGTTCCTCTATCCAACTCATCAGAACGCTCTCCCTAGAGCAATGATGAGCAGCAACAGGATAACGCTCATCCAAAGCATGGCGCCCTCACCTTCAAGAATATCGCCGATAGCACGAAAAAACTGGATCAAAGCGCGACCCCCTCCCCACAAGACACGATATAGGGGATTGGGATCAAGCCATTCGATTAACCGACCCCAACGATCAACATCACGCTGTGGTAATCGCCGCAGCCAGAACAGGGCCAACGCAGCCAGCGTGATGGCAACCGCAAATCCAGCAAAAGCTTCAAGGGTCACGCTCCCCGGCATACGCAATCCAAGTCCAAAACTGACTATTACCGGTAACGCAAGACCTAAGCCATACATCACTCTCACCAGGCTTTCGCCAGAAGGCCATGGTTTTACCGGTAGAAAGACCAGCCGGAGACAGCCTGAGGCGAGCAATATTAAACCCAGGATACCAATAATAACCAACCACAATGGTGAGCCATCCAGGGCCCCTCTGATCAACGACGCAGCGATCACCCCTCCCGGGGTACCCGGCATTCCCGCCAGCAGGATGCCAGCCAGCCCTAGCCACAATCGATGGGTCGGGACAAATACTTCAGCCAAAGAAACCACCGCTCCGGCGAACAGTAAGATGATTCCTGCAGCGGCTATCGGCGCGCCACCACTTTCTACAGAGAGACTGGCCGCCAGAACACCCATCCCGGAAACTCCCAGCACCAGAAATAGTCTTGCGGTTACTACATCCGTATGAAGGGACCAGCGTAAACCGCCCACGATTACTCCAAGCACGCCCGCCAACCGTAACCAGGGGACCGCCTCCGCTGGAACGCCGATGTTCATCATCCGGGCTAATACCGAAAGCGCCGCCACCGGAGGCAGGAGTTGTATTAACGTTCCCAAGCCGCGCTGCTTATACGACAGGTGGGTCAAGCTGATGTGAGGTGGCAACAAGCCAAGTCGCAATAAGGCAGCCAAAACCAACAACACTGCTGCCAACGAGGAAGTCAATGGTGAGGTGAGAGAACTGCTCCCTCCTTCAGCTCCATTTATCATAGCCGCTGAAAGGACCAGGAGAACCCCACCCATATCTACGGCCCAGCGGATCATTAACTTGGAAATGGATCTCGTATCCCCCTGCATCCTCAGCAGAAATACCACCGTCCAAACGTCCATTAAAGTCCAGGTCATAGCGACGGTAAGCAAGTTCCCGGCAAGCATGGCGGTCATCGCAACCGCAGCATAGGAAAGCAGGAGTGATCTCGTACCGGGAGTGGCTACACCTGGACGAGAAGCCTCGGTGAAAGCAACCGATACGACGACCGTCGCCGCTCCATATAGGAACAGCCATCCTATTGAATCGAGATGAAGTTCCAATCGGGAAGCGAATAGTTCGCTCGGTCGCCAAACTGAGAGGCTGGTCACGTTGGGGATATTCATGACCAGGATTAGACATACCAACCAAACCAGAAGTGCTGTCCCTGAGTTGAGTGCCCATAACACCCGCTCATGCCGCTTGCGGGAGAACCAGGTGACCATGGATCCAGCAAAAAGTATCAAGATGGGTAAAAACGCCACGTGGACCTCATTGTCATAGAATAGCGAATGCAGTCCTCACACGCCTTAGCATACCACGGACCAATATAAACTGACGATTAAAAAAATGCTGCATGCTATACTAGATGGGGAAGGTACAACGCCTGAAAAATAAGGATTAATATGCCACAGAAGATCAATGATAAGCTCGTCTCCTTAGATGGACGAAGCCTCACGCTCGAGCAGGTTGAGGCGGTCGTTCGGCACAACGCACAAGCCGAACTGGCTTCGCACGCTCGAAGTCAGTTGAAAGATTCAGCCGAGACCATCGTGCGCTTGGCAGAATCAGATACTCCGGTATACGGAGTAAACACAGGCTTCGGGGTATTTGCCAACCAACGGATAGAGCCCGAGCAGTCGAAGCGTCTTTCACGGAACCTGGCCTTGAGCCATGCCGTAGGTCTCGGACCGCCCTTCGAGCGGGACGTTGTGCGGGCAGCGATGTTAATTCGAGCCAACACCTTCGCTCGCGGACATTCCGGGGTTCGCCCCGAGATCATCGACACGCTCATCAGCATGTTAGAGCGGGATGTCACACCTTTCATACCATCGCAGGGTTCGCTTGGTTCGTCAGGCGATTTGGCGCCGCTGGCCCACCTTGCGCTGGTTCTGTCCGCCGCGCTGGATGATGATGAACAGGATATTTCAGGGAGTGCCTGGCTAGACGATAGACTGATGAGCGGCGCCGAGGCGATGACCGCCGCCGGCATCAACCGGGTCACCTTGGGACCTAAAGAAGGACTGGCGATCGTAAACGGCGCTACCTTCTCAACCGCTATCCTGGCTCTGGCTTGCCTCGATGCAGAGCGCATCCTGCTGACGGCTGAGTTCGCCGCCGCCATTTCGTTAGAGGCGCTTATGGGCGTTTCAGCTGCGTTCGACCCGAGGCTCCATGAGGCCCGCCCTCACCCCGGTCAAATTGCAGTTGCTCGACGTCTGCGAGCGCTGATAAACGGCAGTGAGCTTCTCAACGCCGATGGGCGGGTCCAAGATGCTTATAGTCTCAGGTGCACCCCTCAGATCGTTGGTCCGGCCTGGGATATTCTATCTTTTGTGAAGAACACGGTAAGCATCGAGCTAAACTCCGCCACCGACAATCCCCTGCTCTTCGGAGAGCAAGCCCTCTCGGGCGGCAACTTCCATGGGGAACCGATCGGTCTTGCAGCAGATTATCTCAAGCTCGCTCTGACTAAAGTTGGCGCGATTTCCGAACGGCGGACATTCCGGCTCACAGCTGAGCATACCAATTTCGGCTTACCTCCGATGCTGGTTGCCAGATCGGAAGAGGCAGGATTGTATTCAGGACTGATGATGCTCCAATACACTGCCGCCTCGCTTACCCTCGAGAATCAAGCTCTGGCAACACCCGATAACCTGCCGTCGATCCCTACTTCCGCTGGACAGGAAGACCAAAACGCCAACGCAACCACAGCCGCTCGTCATGTGGCCCAAGTCATTTCGAACCTGAGCCTCATACTGGCAATCGAATTGATCACCGCCGCGCAAGCGCTCGACCTAAGACTGCAGCTCGTCCCTCAAGCGAAAGCTGGTGTGGGGACCGCGGCGGTACACAAATGGATAAGAGAGCATGTACCTTTTCGCGTGGAGGACTATCCTCTTGCCGATGACATCGAAACTGTGGCTGAGCTGGTACGATCTGGCGATCTGGTGAAATACGTCAACCTGGCTCTCGCTGAATGACCTGACATGATCTACCAATCGCCATAATAATTATTGGTCGCTAAGGAGCGTTTTTATGTCCACTATTTTTCCGGTCAAAGGCACTCGTGATTTCTTCCCCGAGGAGATGGCTTTCCAACGCTGGCTTTATGAAAAGATCCGGGAGGTCTCCGAGCAGTTCGGTTATCAGGAGTTCGACGGACCATTTCTCGAACGACTCGACCTATATGCAGCCAAATCGGGTGATGAGTTGGTGCAGGAGCAGTCCTTCGTCTTCCCCGATCGCAGCGGAGAGATGATTGCCCTACGGCCGGAACTTACCCCTTCCTTAGCTCGCATGTTGGCTACACGCAGTAAATCACTTCTGCGACCGATCCGTTGGTGGTCCTACGGACCCTTCTGGCGTTACGAGCGCCCCCAGAAAGGCCGCTCACGCGAATTCTTCCAGTGGAACATCGACCTCTTGGGCGTCGACTCACCCCAGGCTGATGCCGAGATCGCAACCATTGCCGCCGCTTTCTTCAAGTCCGCCGGCTTATCTCCCAACGATGTCCGCATAAAGGTCAACAACCGTCGTCTGGCCGACGCCCAGCTTCAGTCCATCGGATTTCCGTTGGATCGGCGTCTGGATGTCTTCCGGTTAATCGACCGACGGGCTAAGTTGTCCCCCCAGAAATGGGAGGGTTACGCCGATGAGATCGGTGTGGAACCGACCCAGTTGTCCGGTCTGAAGGATCTGTTGGACGATCGGTTGGCATGGCGTACATTTGATGAATTAGCAGAGTTCTTCGAGGCGGTCGAGATGATGGGCGGCGGGGACTACATGGAATATGATCCGACAGTGGTCCGGGGTCTCGACTACTACACCGGGACCGTCTTCGAGGCTTACGACACCGCCGGTGAGGAACGAGCGATTTTAGGCGGCGGTCGCTACGACGACCTGGTGGCGGATGTCGGCGGTGAACCCCTACCCGGCGTCGGATTTGCTTTGGGCGATGTAGTCACCGGCCTGGT
>Ga0114930_10005196_pt1 | contig 10787 bp, 9 predicted proteins | sample AnhtaG_FD_87300 | JGI IMG/M metagenome (GOLD analysis project Ga0114930, IMG submission 87300) | Deep subsurface microbial communities from Anholt, Denmark to uncover new lineages of life (NeLLi) - Anholt_01485 metaG | ecosystem: Environmental > Aquatic > Marine > Oceanic > Sediment | place... | reverse complement strand
GGTTCAGGGGTTCAAGGTTCCATTCTCGCCCCCGGACTGCATTTGGAATGTGTATTTACGAGAAAAACGTCATCTTCGTCAGGCCTAATCCAAAATTTGGAGCCAAATTGGCAATTACTTGGGAAAATGAGCATTTTTAACGAGGACTTCTGGTCTTCAATGCCTTCTTTGTCCTTAACCCTGAACGTTGAACCCTGAACCTGTGAACGGTTACAATTTCTTTAACACGTTTTTGTAGTCTTCGATCACTCCCTATTTGGCTTTTCATTCTTTCTATGCCGCTACTTACCGGGCCGTACTTATTCATTTTGAGTTCCTGACCAATCTCCGGGGCCCTTTGATGGGGGAAGGGAAGCCCTGGCCCAGTATACTTGTCCGCCTCTGGAGGATTATCCGCAATACCTTCTCTGTTGAGAAGCTGGCATATATCGAGGAGACCGCTACAGTTATCTACCGATCTAAGATGAGCCATGGTAATAATAGCAAGAAGAATTTTGAGGTATACACACCTGAGGAGTTTATAGCAGCCATTGCACAGCATATCCCTGAGAAATCATTTCAGATGGTACGTTACTATGGATGGTATTCAAATAAATCACGAGGGATACGTAACAAGCAGGGGGCCGGTGTAAGGATCCATGAAATCTCCCTCCATGGGAAGGGTTGCCGGTAGCCCACCTGCGACCTCAGCCACAGTTTTATCCATCTCATAACAATGCTCACCGGCAATACGCCTACCTATATACGCATAGACCGGATTGGGTGTACAGGTTCCTGACTCTGTTTTCTTGCCATATACTCCACTGGCAACACCACAAGCAAAGGCTGACTCGGCTATAGAAATCATGTCTGCCAATTTCATATCTAGGAAAATGCTTATGTTGTCTGCCTTGTAGAAACTACTTTTCACGCTATTCCGTCCTTAATGTTAGCCAATTATGGGGTGGCTGACTCTCTCTTGTAGCTTTCCGCATTCTCTTCTCTTACTGACAATCTCAATCACCGTCCCATAAAGTCCCTGAGGCAAAAATATAATCATAACAATGATTATGAACCCATAAGCAACCCAGGCCCAGCTCATAAGTACTGTTCCATAGGCTATCCTGATATATTCTTGTAGCCCGGTCATTAATATAGCCCCAACCATCGGTCCCCACAAGGTGAACATGCCTCCTAGTATACCCATAAAGACAAATACTAAGGAAGCGCCTATGCTAACCATAGTGATCGGGTTTAAATACATCAGATATTGGCTATAAACTATTCCGCCCATGCCGGTTACAATAGCACTTATGACGGCTACACCTGTTTTGTATTTAACGACGTTTATGCCAATAGATGAGGCTGCCACCTCATCCTCGCCGATAGCTGCCAGGGCTTTTTGTGCCTTACTTTGGTCAATTTTCCTCCAAATGTATAGACTAAGCAATAAGAGTGCCAAGGCCGCAAAGTAGAAAGGAACCTTGCTCTCGAATTGAAAATATAAAGGTGCTGTTCCTAAAGGCTTAACACTAAGACCTAGTCGTCCCCCAGTAATGTCCCGAAAAGCAATTATGACGAGGGCAACCAATTCTGTTATTACTAGAGTAGTGACAGCGAAGTAATGACCAATAAGACCAAACCTAAAACAGGTATAGCCAATAACCCCAGCAGCAATGGCAACGCCAAAAAGTCCTAACCACATTCCGACCCATGGAGACAAGTGATAGAAATTAAACAGAAGAACACTGGTGTATGCTGCGATACCCATCCAAGCGCCGTGGCAAAGTGATATCATCCCAAAACGAGCCATATACGACCATGCCGTCGTTACAGCCGCCCAGATAAAGATAAGAATCATAATATGAGTATAATATAGTGACAGTGGAACGAAGGGGAAAATGATCGCGAAAAAGAGTATAAAGAGAAGTATGCCTGTTGGGAGGTTAGCTAATCGCTTCATGTCCTTACCCTGTCCTTTCCCTGACTCCTAAAAGTCCTTGAGGCCGGAACACTATAACAACCAAAAATATTAAGTAGACGGCAATTGGTCCACCCTCTGGGATGGTTAAAAACGAAACAACCATCGATACTACCCCAATAATGAAGGCAGCCAAGAAACCACCAGCCAGATTACCCATTCCACCTAATATCACAATAACGAAAGCCATAACGGTAAAAGGCCCGCCGAAATGTGGATGGACGGGATAGATAGGAACAAAAAAAGCAGCCACAACACCAGCTAAAGCCCCAACTAAAGCAAGGGTGATTACATATACTATTCTTGGGTTCATTCCAGTAAGGCTTGCCATCTCTTTATCTTGGGCAGTGGCTCGAATAGCCAGTCCGGTATATGTTTTGTTCAGAAATAGGTAAAGTAATCCGACAACTATCAAACAACCCACAAAAGCTATTAGGTTGGAGGTTCTGATATAAATCTCACCAATGGTCAAAACAGGAAGACTAATCGGAACCCCTTTATAGGTTGCCCCCCAAATACCCATTGCACTGTTTTCCAAGATTGTCATTATAGAAGCTAGAGCCAGAAACTGATTTATCATCGGGGCTTTCAACAGAGGTTGAACCACCGCTAACTGAACTACAACATTAAGAATTATTATTGCTGCGACTGCAATCAAGCAAGAAACAATAAGCGGGATATGCCACAACACGGTTGCACTATAGATGATGTAGAGCCCAAGCATTACGCATTGGCCATAAAAAAAGTGGATAACCTGAACTACTCCAAAGCATAGATTCAATCCGTAAGCCAATAAAGCAAGGCTTCCCCCGAACAATATGCCGCTTACAATTGCGTTCAATAAAACCACTACTTCCCTCCCTTCAAGTCAGAAGGATGCTCATGTTTTTAACAGTTACAAGACTAGATTCCCAAATAAGCCTTCTTGATGTGAGGGCTTTGGATAAAGTCTTCTTTGGTACCGTGGAGCTGCAATCTTCCTGACTCCATTAAATAAGCATGATCAGCTAGCTCAAGGGCTTTCTTCACATTTTGTTCTACCATTAAAATAGAATAGCCTTGGGACTTAATTGCTTTCACAAGTTCAAAGAGATCGGTAACGATTTTAGGAGCCAATCCCGAGGAAACTTCGTCTAACATTACCAGTTTAGGCCGAGACATAAGAGTGCGGGCGATGGCCAGCATCTGCCGCTCACCACCACTCAAGGAGCCTGCTATCTGATTTTGGCGTTCTTTGAGAATAGGGAAACTCGAGAAAATTTCATCCAAAGATTGCTTAAATTTTCTCCGACTCCTCTTTGTATATGACCCCGCCTTCAGGTTGTCGTAAATGGTGAGCCCGGGGAAGAGTCGCCCCCCCTCTGGAACGATAGCGATTCCCATGTCAACAATTTTATAGGGTTCTTTACCGTCTAACCGTTGACCATCAAAATATATTGCTCCTGAAGTAGGTTTTAATACCCCGGAAATTACCCTTAATAGAGTAGTTTTACCAGCTCCGTTTGGTCCCACAGTAACAACTGTCTCACCATCCGCCACTTCCTGCGAAATGTCGTGGAGAACCTTCAGTTCGCCATAGCTAGCACTGATTCCTTCAATCTTTAACATAGCTTACCAGTTTCCTATTCTGCGCCCAAATAGGCCTCAATTACCTGTTCATTTTTTGACACCGTCAACGGTTCCCCGTCAGCAATTACCTCCCCGTAATCCAAAACAACCACCCGTTCCACAAGGTTCATAAGTGGACCCATTATATGTTCCACCCAAACGATGGTTAGCCCCGCTTTATCTCGTATTCTTTTTAACATTGAGGCTGCCTCTGAAATCTCCTCTACATTCAAGCCACTCATGAATTCATCCAGTAACAAAAGCCTGGGTCGAGTTGCCCAGGCTCTGGCTAGTTCCAATCTACGCAAGCCAACCACACCTAGCTCAACGGGCATAGTCGCTTCATCAACCTTGGCACCTGTATCATTTAGGCACCTCAACGCCTCTTGCCCTGCATCCACAGAACGGACTGCCTGACCACCGCCAAACAAAACCCCTGCCATTACATTCTCAACCACACTCATAGTTTTAAATGGTCTTGGGATTTGGAAGGTGCGGGCAATACCTAAGTGGCAAATCCTATCCGGAGTAAGCCCGGTGATGTCATGCCCCAGGAAAGTAATTTTCCCCGAAGTCGGCTTAAGAACACCAGTTAGAACATTGAAAAGAGTGGTCTTTCCCGAACCATTGGGACCGATCAACCCAACAAACTCTCCTTCATTTACCCTCAAGTCCACTTCTTTAAGGGCAGCTAGACCACCAAAATATTTACTTACAGAATGTACCTCAAGCATATACTTCCCCACTTCTCGGCTTAGATTTGAGGGAAAGGGGCAAAGCAAATTTACTCTGCCCCTTTCCCCACAGCCGGTTCAGCTATTTAGCAAAGACGTGGCCTCGAGGCAAAGGAAGCACGGGCTCAGAGGTTCTAACCGCTTTAGGCCACACAATTTCCCATTTGCCATCCACATATTGAAAGACTGTAGTAAAGGACCGCAGGTTTTGCCCGGCATATTCGTGCTCTGGGGGTGCAAACTTAGCCCCATACCCCATGGGGGTCCCCCCATCAGGAACATCAATCTCCAGAGCAGCCTTCCTGATCGTGTCTGGAGTGACATCGCCATATTTCTCAATAGCCAGAGGCAAGACCTTTTCCAGCAGAATCCACAAGTTGCTAAAACCCATGCTGTAGTGAGTCCTCGGATCTTTCTCGCCGTAGAGATCCAGAAGCCCGCTTGAAAACAATTTGGCCGCTTTGGCCGCTTCGGGTGTAAGAGTTGCTGGGTCGATATACTGGATAGCAGGAGGGTCTACATTAAACACATAGTTGACCACGTCTTTACCGACGGCTCCCCCGATAACTGGCATATCGGCATACCCAGCTCCATGTCCCAAAAGAGCCTTCCACTTCAGCCCCAGTTCTCTTGCCTGCTTGAAGAAGAGAACAATATCGGGGTAGTAACCAGTGTGGAATAAGACATCAGCATCAGCCGCCTTGAGCTTCAAAATTATTGCGCTCATATCCATGATGTCATGAGCATATGCCGCGTTATAAACAACCGGCATCCCCACTTCCTTCATCTTTGCCACACAAGCTGCCCCCGTTGAAGTACCGTAAGGCCCATCTTCATAGAAGACAGCCCCTTTTATCTCAGCGGGGCTGGCAACGCCGAGTGCTTTACAGCTATCGGCTATTAAGCTTATTGTCTCCACAAACTGTCCACTGTGGACTTGAGGCTGGAAGCAATATTTCTGATGCCTGCCTCCAAGAATCTTCTGTGAAATTGCGCCGTTATTCCAAAATATGACTTTATATTTCTCGCATATGGGCGCAACGGGTGTGGCAATAGCACTGGAGTAAAAACCCGTAACAACATCCACGTTGTGCACAGTAATCATCCTCTCTGCTTCTCGTATTCCTACGTCAGGACTACTTTGATTATCAGCGTAAAATGGTATTATTTTCCATTCTCCTAAAACTCCGCCCTTCTCGTTGATCGAATCTATGAGAAGTTTCGAGGCCCGATACTCGGCTAACCCACCCGCCGGGGCGAGAGCACCGGTTATGGAGTAGAGAACCGCTATCCTGATCTGTTTCAGCACTTTCTCCTTAGCCTCAGCTGTCGCTGGCGCACAAGCACCAGCCACCAGAGCGACAGCTAGACCCAGAGCCAAACCCCCGACCATTAAACTCTTTAACTTCTTCATCGTTTCCTCCTTCTTTCATAGATTTTTAATTTTTGGTACCCCTATTATTTAATTTTGTCTCCGCCAATATCACCTCCTTCCGGGTCTCCCCGCTTACTCTTCACAGATTTCCTGGCCTTCGTCACGGCTCTTGATGTAGAAGTGAACTCTGGAATGATGCAAGTCCTCAATTGACCCTTACTGAGAGAGCACTGGTACTTCCCTGGCTACTTTCGCCCGCCTTCTTTTTAGGAGCCTCCCCCGCCTTTTCCTCAGTACCTTTAACTACTGGCTTCGGCCGTTTGAAAAAAGCCTCAATCTTGTCCTAATAGTCTAGTTTTTCCAAAACCCGCTAGGCTGATTTTAGTGCATAGTATACCACACCCCCGGGCTGTCAAGCGTTTTTTGAGATTTTTTGGAGATTTTCATGAGAATTGGGGAAAAAGTAAATCAATTTGTGATATTCTACTGCAGAAGTTGTCTAAAAACTCGACCTTTTTAATGATCTGCAATTCCCTTTCTCACTTTGGCTACCACCAGATCAGCCGGTAGCCCCAGTTTTTTCCTTCCATACCTTTCCTTGGGCTGGAAGAACACCCCGCTTCTTTAACCAGGATTATACGCTGCCTCCAATTCCCTTGTTAAATTAGGACGCAGATTTTCGCAGATGCCCGCAGATGATTGTTCTATTAGTTCTTTATCTAAAATTTTAATCTTGAAAATCTGCGTTCATCTGCGTCCAAAATGGGATTTCCTATACAATCAAGCTATCTAACTCACCCCCTTTCGCCATAAATTTGGCATAGATTTTCTTGATGTTGTGCACTAAAGGATTGTAACAAAGTAAAGAATCCACGCCCATCGAAGATCCCGCTATGCGGGGGAGGACGTGGTTTTCTGAGACGAAATAAATACCGGTTTTAAGGATTTGGAATCAGGCAAAAATGCCAGAGGAGTAGTCATATACTAGAAATAACGGTTTGTTACTATTGTATTGACACTTCTCAGGTAGCCTATATCCTATCGATTTTTCGGGTATTGAATTTTTTTCTTTACAGAAAATATTGAATACAATAAGGTACACGATATTGCATGCTGTTATATGGATCACGTTAGGGTTGCCATGAGAGAAAGCAAAAGACCCCTTCGGGAAATTATCCACAATAAGCTCGTAGAAGATATTATTCAGGGAAGAATTAATGCCGGAGAAAAACTGCTAGAATCGGAATTAGCCAAAAGGTTTCATGTTAGCCGTACCCCGGTACGGGAGGTCTTAGTTGGGTTAGAAGAAAGGGGATATATTACCCTTACGAAAAACGTTGGTGCAGTCGTAATCAAGGTCTCTGCTAGGAAGATGCAAGAGATTTATGATGTGGTTGCCCAGTTAGAAGGTTATGCTACGAGAATGGCGTCAACAGATAAGATCGGGGAAAAAGATATTTCTTATCTCCAGACTCTTCAGAACCAAATGGAAGATTCAATAATTAAAAGAGAATATACGAGATATGTAGAAAAGAATACTAAGTTTCATGAATTCTTTATCAAGAAATGCGGAAATGAGACCTTACAACAGATTGTCTCGGATCTTCGAAAGAGGATCTACAGGCTTGTGACTGAGGGTTTGACTTTGCCAATGCATATTGATGAATATTTGGCCTCTCATAGAAAAATTATTGATGCAATTTCTGCAAGAAACCCTTTAAAAGCAGAAAAGTTGATGAAGTCCCATGTAGAAGATGCCAAGAGGTTTTTATTAAGCGTGATGAAGAATTTACCTAAATGACGACCTCAACGTGAGAAAGGAAATCCGAATGAAATTGACTTTCCTGCATCTGAAATCTTTGTGCTGGCCCATGCGCGCATATCTAATAAGTACGCGTTGAGGTTAGAAAGCAGACTTAAGAAATGCATTCTAAGAAATACTTCGGCAATCCTATTCTCAGCTCCTTTTCTCTGGAGCAGATTCAGGAATATCAGGAAGAAAGACTTAGATCTCAACTCAAATATTGCTATGGTAAATCATCGTTCTATAAAATGAAGTTCGATGAAATAGGCACACGACCTGAGGATATCAGAACTCTGGAGGATTTGAGGGCCTTGCCTATATTCATAGACAAAGAGCAAGAGAGAGAGAATGCCACAGAATCTGTGGAAAAGGAAAACCACCCCTTTGGAAGCCATTTATGTGCACCGATTGATGAGGTTTACTTAACAGGAACCACATCCGGCACCACCGGAACCCCTACTTTTTCTTACACTTTTACAAGGAATGATGTTGAACTGATTGCACAAGGACTGGGACATCGTTTTGCCTTTAATGGTGTAAGAAAAGGGGACCGTGTTCTCTTTATTTTTGCCTTAGGGATCTATGCAACTACAATGTCTCTTTGGGGAATCCGAAGTATTGGGGCCCTACCTATAGATATCGATGCAAGGGCTGGTTCTGAAATGATGCTCAAATTTGCCGATTTGACAACTCCCAGGTATATGGCCACTACCGTATCACTTGCTGAATACCTGATCAGCAAGGCTCCCGGTACTATAGGCAAAGAGGTAAGTGAACTCAAACTAAAGGGGGTAATGTTAACCGGAGAGATAGGAGTCGGTATCCCGGAGGTAAAAAGGCGTCTTGAAACTGCTTATGGCTGTCCTGTCTATGACTATTGGGCTCCTGCTGGCCATTCCATAGCGATCACCTGTAAATCCGATGAATACGTGGGAATGCATGGTGTTTCTCCTGATTTGTGTACAAGCTTCGAGGATCTTGTTCATCCGGAAACCAAAGAGTCGGTCCCTATGGAAGATGGGGCGGTTGGAGAAATGGTTATCACATCGCTTAAACGTGAAGCCGCCCCTCTTGTTAAATATGCTACAGGTGATATTATCCAGATCTTTACAAAACCCTGCTCCCACTGCGGTTTCCCGGGAAAACGAATCAAGGTGATAGGCCGCTCCGATGATATGCTTACCGTCAAGGGGGTTAATGTCTACCCATCTGCCATCAAGGAGGTTGTGGAGTCTTTTGTTCCAAAAGTTACAGGAGAGATGCGTATCCTCCTTGATGAACCTCCACCAAGGGTTGTTCCGCCATTAAGATTGAAACTGGAACACGGAGCCGGAACCCGTGAACCAGAACTTGAAGGCCTGGCAAAGCAAATAAGTCAGACCGCGCACGATCAGCTTAAGATCCGACCGAGTATCGAGTGGGTGGCACCGGGTGCGTTGGAAAAATCGACAAGAAAGACCCCGGTTTTTGAGAAAAAATACGAGGAGTAAATCAAGGGAGACAACGAATGACTTATCGAATTATCCCTCTTGTCTTGTCAAAATATGTTGGTGAAAAAGGTTATATGACATTTTTGACCGACTATGGGGTGCCCATAGTCAGGCCTTTTATCATCTGGTACATACAAGGAGCAGAAAAAAATATCATTGTGGACACTGCGATCGAGGCAAAGGATTATCAGAATTATCATCCAAAGTTTAAGGACCTCGATGTGGATTCTATGATGAGTTTTGAGGAGGCATTAGAATCTGTGAATTTAAGACCGAACAAGGTGGATATCCTGATCCAAACCCACCTCCATTTTGATCACTGTTACAATGCCAGGAAGTGTGTTAATGCAAAGGTCTTGGTTCAAGAAGAGGAGTTGAAATTTGCCCAAAATCCTGTCCCTTTTGAGGGAATATACCGAAAAGAGCTCTTTGAAGGGCTAAATTTTCAGATCATCAAGGGAGACTACCGGCTTTTCGATGGCATCGACCTTCTCTTTGTACCAGGCCATAGCCCCGGCGGTCAGGCAGTATGCGTACAAACGGACAAAGGTAAAGCGGTTATCAGCGGTTTATGCAGCATAAAGGAAAATTACTATCCGGAGAATATCAATCCCATGGCCGGAGGAGGTACAACAATCCTTCCGGGCATTATGTTGGACGCAGTCAAGGCCTTTAATAGCATTGTAAGGATAAAGGAGGTTGGTGATATTATTCTGCCACTCCATGAACCGGAAATCTTAGAAATGAAAAGCATCCCTTAGGTGTGCTCAAAATAATGATTCTGGTAACATTTTAGCTCTTTGAAATTAACTGGTGAATGAGCATGGAGATGTCTTTTTTTACCATGCCCCTGGCCCAGACCTGGCATGCATGGATTTGGTTTAGAACTCCTGACACTATAGTCTTTACGAACCAAGATAATGTTCATGTACTCTCGCGCCTCCCGATCCCGTCCCGGTCTCGGGACGGGGAGGGCGGGCCTCACAAAGACGAGTCGGTAGGCCGCTTCAAACCGGCGCACACGGACAAAGGCCCTAGAAGACAATGACAAGTTGCTCGTGCGCACGGTTTGAAGCGGCACGCTGAGGCCTCCTGTTAGAGGGCATGAGGTAAAAAAAGACACCTCCATGCTCATGCGTCTCACCAAGGGTAACTATTTGGCCTTGAGTAAAGGCCAGGAGTAGTTTTCAAAGAGCTAAAATGTTACTGATTCTGCAATTTGACAAAAGGACGCTTCAATGAAGTTGAAAGATAAGGTGGCCGTTGTCACAGGGTCAACACGAGGCATTGGGGAAGCAATTGCACGCCTCTTTCATAAAGAAGGTGCAAAGGTTGTAATCACAGGCCGAGATGAAACAAAAGGGCTCTCCATTAGGAAAGAATTGGTGAAAGATGAGACCGTAGCAGGATTTTCGGACAAGGATACTCGATGTATATTTGTCAAATGTGATGTCAGCGTGAAGAATGATGTATTGCAACTGAAAGAAAAGACACTAAGTACCTTTGGATCCATTGACATCCTGGTGAACAACGCAGGGGTCATTGCTCCATCCCCTTTTGAAAACATAACAGAAGCGGCTTGGGATAGGATTATGGATATCGACCTTAAAGGTTCTTTTTATTGCTCACTAATAATCGGCCAGCAGATGATCAAACAGAAATCGGGGGTGATCTTGAATATGTCTTCCGTTTCGGCCTATTACGCATACCCAGATGGAGGGTCTTACGGCCCGGCAAAGGCAGCATCTATAATGTTGACCAAACAGTGTGCCATGGAATGGGCCAAATACAACATCAGGGTCAATTCGATCAGTCC
>Ga0114930_10005195_pt1 | contig 10788 bp, 7 predicted proteins | sample AnhtaG_FD_87300 | JGI IMG/M metagenome (GOLD analysis project Ga0114930, IMG submission 87300) | Deep subsurface microbial communities from Anholt, Denmark to uncover new lineages of life (NeLLi) - Anholt_01485 metaG | ecosystem: Environmental > Aquatic > Marine > Oceanic > Sediment | place... | reverse complement strand
GTGCAGACGGGCGGCCCCTCCGGAGGATGCATTCCCGCGTCGCTCCTTGACCTGCCCGTGGACTTCGATAGGCTGCAAGAGTCCGGCGCGATGATGGGGTCCGGCGGTCTCATCGTCATGGACGAGCGGACGTGCATGGTGGATTTGGCCAGGTATTTCCTCGCCTTCTTGATGGATGAGTCTTGCGGAAAGTGTACCCCCTGCCGCGAGGGGCTGTTTCAGATGCACCATATCTTGTCGCGCATTGTCGAGGGCAAGGGACACGCTGGGGACATCGAGTCACTCGAACGTTTGGCCCGCTACGTGAAGGATTCCTCGCTTTGCCAGTTGGGGGGAACGGCGCCGAATTCCGTGCTCTCCACGCTGCGCTATTTCCGTGACGAGTACGAGGAACACATCCTCCAGAAACACTGCCGCGCATCGGTCTGCGAGGCATTGGTCGAAGCGCCATGCTCACATGTCTGTCCGGCGGGCATCAACGTAGCGCAATACGTCGGCCTTATTGCAGAGGACCGGCTCGACGACGCGGTGAACATCATCCGCCGCCGCAATCCCTTCGTCTCCGTTTGCGGCCGCGTCTGCGACGCTCCCTGCGAACGGCGGTGCCGACGCTCGGACGTCGATGAGCCGCTTGCCATACGCGCCCTCAAACGACACGCGTTTGATAACGCCAAGGATGTGTCTGCGCCGCTCGTCGTCGCCGCCACTGGCAAGCCGGAAGTGGCCATCATTGGCAGCGGCCCGGCGGGCGTGAGTTGCGCGTATTTCCTGGCCCTGATGGGTCGGCCTTCGGTGGTCTTCGAGGCGCTGCCCGTACCCGGCGGGATGCTGGCAGTGGGTATTCCTGAGTACCGTCTTCCGAAGCGCAGTCTGCAGGCGGATATCGATTTCGTCCTGTCCCACGGCGTCGATCTGCGCACCGATACGCGCGTCGAGAACATTGATGAGCTTCGATCTGCGGGATATCGGGCCGTCTTCGTTGCGACCGGCGCGCACACAGACCGCCCGCTTGGTATCGAGGGCGAGGATCTCCACGGCGTAGTGGAATCGCTGGTATTCCTCCGCGGCCGTGCACTCGGCCAGCCGGTGCCGTGCGGCAGGAGAGTTGCCGTTATCGGCGGGGGGAATGCTGCAGTGGATACGGCCCGGTCAGCGCTCCGGCTTGGCGCGGAGAACGTGCTGATCCTTTATCGGCGCACCCGCGAAGAGATGCCGGCGTACGAGGAGGAGATAGAGGCCGCGCTTGAAGAGGGCGTAGAACTGCACGAGTTGGTCGCACCGAAACGCGTGATGGGCCAGGCCGGCAAGGTGGCGGGGATCGAGATGATCGGGATGCGTCTGGGCGATGCCGATGAGAGCGGTCGCCGACGGCCGGTGCCCGTTGAAGGAAGCGAGTTTGTCGTACAATGCGACATGGTCATTCCCGCCATTGGCCAGAGGGCCTCGGTGGAAGCAGTGCGCCACGCCGTGGAACTCAGTTCCTGGGGCGGCGTCAGGGCGGATGTGTTGACCGGGATGACGTCGGCGCCGGGCGTGTTCGCCGGCGGCGATTGCGTCTCTGGCGGCGCCACCGTGGCGGAGGCGATCGGCGCGGGTCAGAAAGTGGCAGTCGCAATCGACCGGATGCTGAGCGGGGCCGGGGCACTGCCGGATAATACTGGCACAAGCGTGCGGAGACCATCAGAAGAGGAACTGGAGAAGACTCTTACAGTGCCGCGTGTGGCGGAGCCGATGCTGACGGTGCAACAGCGCCTTCGTAGTTTTGCGGAAGTGCTGGGCGACTTAAGCCCGGAGGATGCCTGTGCCGAGGCCGGCCGTTGTTTGCGGTGTGATCTCGAACGGGCTGAGGCGCTGGAGGAGCGTGCCAAAGCGCAGTAGACGGCGCTAGGGGCGATGTTGACGCCCTTGGGAGTACATAGATGCCCACGCTTAAAATAGACGGCCAACCCGTTGAGGTAGAGGACGGACAGACCGTCCTTGACGCCGCCAATGCCCTGGGCATCGAGATTCCAACCCTGTGCTATCACCGGGCGGTTCCATCGGCCGGGGCATGTCGGATTTGCGTCGTGGAAATCAAGGCCGGCGGCAGGCCGGGCCTGGTGCCGGCATGCTCGTATCCGGCCCAAGACGGCTTGGAGATCGAGACCGGTTCTGAGCGGGTCCTCGAGTCACGGCGCATGACGCTTGGCCTACTGCGTGCGCGCGCCCCGGACGCGGAAGTGATCCAGGAGATGGCGGAGCAGTACGGCGTTGAGCCGCTTCCGTTCGAGTCGCCGCCGCCCCACGGCCGCGATGGTGATGGTGCGCAGGGCGACGAGAAGGCCGCGGAGCCTTGCGCTGCGAACCGGTGCATCATGTGCGGGCTGTGCGTGCGCGTCTGCCGAGAGGTCATTGGCCCGGAAGCCACGTGCTTCGCCGGGCGGGGAATCGAGCGGGAGATATCCACCCCCTACAAGCTCCTCTCCGATGTCTGCATCGGGTGCGGCGCCTGCGCCTTAGTCTGTCCCACGGGCGCCATTGACCCGGCGGAGTTCTGCTCGCACCCTCTCGAGAAGATCCCGGACGAATTCAACGCCAACTTGGGCTCCCGAACACCCATTTACATTCCATTTCCCCAGGCGGTGCCGCTGGTGCCCGTCATTGACACGGACAATTGCATCCATTTCCGTACCGAGGGGTGCGGCGCCTGCAAGGACATCTGCCCCGCGGACGCCATCGATTACGACATGAAGGACAAGGAGCAGGAACTGCACGCGGGGGCCGTTGTCCTCACCAGCGGTTACGACGTGTTTGACGCGCGGCGCAAGTCGGAATACGGGTTCGGGCGATATCCCAATGTCGTCACCAGCATGCAGTTCGAGCGGATTCTGAGCGCGTCCGGACCGTATGAGGGGCACGTGCAGCGTCCGTCCGACGGCAAGACGCCGAGGAAGGTTGCCTGGATCCAGTGCGTTGGTTCGCGGGACGTCACGTTGGGCAACGACTACTGCTCGTCGGTCTGCTGCATGTACGCCACCAAGGAGGCCATTATCGCAAAAGAGCACGAAGGCGACATCGAGCCGACCATCTTCTTCATCGACATGCGCGCCTTCGGAAAAGGCTTCGAGGGATTCTACAACCGAGCGAAAGAAGACTACGGCGTGCAGTACGTGCGCAGCCAGGTGTCGTCGCTCAAAGAGAACCCCGAGAACCAGAACATCATCGTGCGCTACGTGCAGGAATCCAATGGCCGCAAGCGGGTCGCGGAGGAGGAGTTTGAGTTGGTGGTGCTTTCCGTGGGCCTGGTGTCGAGCCCTTCGACCAAGGAACTGGCGGAGATCACGGGGGTCGCGTGCAACCGCTTCGGATTCGCCGAGGGCCGGGCGTTCCTGCCGGCGCTCTCGAGCAAAGAGGGCGTTTTCCTGTGCGGCGCGCTGAGCGGACCCAAGGACATCCCCGATACCGTCATGGAGAGCAGTGCCGCGGCCGCCCTGTGCGGCGAGCTGTTGCACTCCGTCCGGGGCACAGAAGTCCAGGTCAAAGAGTATCCCGTCGAGAAGGACGTGGCCGGGCAGGCGCCGCGGATCGGTGTGTTCGTGTGCCACTGTGGATCAAACATCGCTTCGGTCGTCGACGTCGCGGCCGTGGCGGATTACATCGGGTCGATCCCGGGGGTAGTTTACGCCGAGCACACCATCTACACCTGCTCGCAGGACACCCAGGAGCGCATTAAGGAAGTCATCAGAGAGAAGGACCTGAACCGCGTGATCGTGGCGTCGTGCACGCCCCGGACGCATGAACCGCTGTTCCAGGAGACGATGCGCGAGGCCGGCCTGAATAAGTACCTGTTCGAGATGGCCGATATCCGCGAACAGTGCTCGTGGGTGCACCAGCGAGAGCACGACCGCGCTACGGACAAAGCCAAGGCATTGGTGCGCGGCAGCGTCGGCAAATCCAGACTCCTCGAGCCGCTCCAGCTCAAACATGTCAGCATCACCAAGGCCGCCCTCGTACTGGGCGGCGGCATTGCAGGCATGTCGGCCTCGCTTTCGTTGGCCAAGCAGGGGTTCCAGGTGCACCTCGTCGAAAAGTCCGAGCGCCTGGGCGGCAATCTGCACCACGTGAGCAAGAGCCTCGAGGGCTACGACTGGCAGGCACATCTGCAACAAACCATCCACCAGACCGAGTCCAACGACGCCATCACGGTCTACCTCGACTCGGAAATTGATGAAGTCGACGGGTTCGTCGGGAACTTCTCCACGCGGCTGAAAGGCGCCTCACAAGCCGAGATCGAACACGGAGTGATCCTCATCGCCACCGGCGCCGAAGAGTTCCAGCCGGACAAGTTCCTGTTCACGGAGAGCGACCGGGTCGTGACGCAGCGCGAGTTGGAAGCCAAACTCGAGAACGGGTTCACGGCCGATACGGTCGTCATGATCCAGTGCGTGGGCAGCCGCGATGACGAGCACCCCTACTGTTCGCGCCTATGCTGCGGCGCGGCCGTGAGAAATGCCCTCACTATCAAGGAGAAGAACACCGAGGCCAAGGTCTACGTCCTTTACCGTGACATACGCACCTACCAGTTCAAAGAGCAATACTATCGGGAAGCCCGCGAAAAGGGCGTGATGTTCATCCATTTCCCGGATGAGGAGTATCCCGAGGTGTCCCAGAACGGCGGGGCCCTCTCCGTGACCGTCCACGACACGGTCCTCGACGAGTCGCTCGAATTGAAACCCGACCTGGTCGTGTTGAGCGCGGCCATCGTGCCGGACAAGGACAACAACAACCGGCTCGCCGAGTTGATGAAAGTGGCCCTGACCGAAGACAGTTTCTTCATGGAAGCCCACGTGAAACTGCGGCCGGTGGACTTCGCCACCGAGGGCATCTTTGTCTGTGGACTGGCCCACTCGCCCAAGTACACCGAGGAGAACATCACGCAGGCATTGGCCGCCGCAGGGCGCGCCGCGTGTATCCTGTCGAAGGACTCGTTGGAGGTCGGTGGCGTCGTATCCCAGGTTGACCAGGACAAGTGCGCCGCGTGCCTGACCTGTGTGCGCGAGTGCGTGTACAACGCGCCGTTCGTGAATGCCGACGGCAAGGCCGAGATCGAGGAGGCCAAGTGCCAAGGGTGCGGCAACTGCGCGGCCGCGTGCCCGGCCAAGGCCATCCAGTTGCGCACCTTCACCGACACGCAGGAGCGCGCGTTGTTCCACTGCATCCTGCACGAAGATGAGGTCGCGTCGGACCACATGGTGTTGGTGGAGAAATAGAACCCGGATTGGAGCCGATGGACAAGGAACCGAACATCATCGCGTTTTGCTGCCACTACTGCGCGTTCACCGCGGCGGACCTCGCCGGCACCATGCGACAGCAATATCCGACGAATATCCGCATCGTCCGCGTGCCCTGTTCGGGAAAGGTGGACGTGAACATGATCCTTGAGGCCTTTGTCGAGGGGGCCGATGGGGTCATGATAGGGGCGTGCGAGCCGGGAGGGTGCCACTTCATCCAGGGGAACTTGCGCGCCAGGAAGCGTGTGGACTACACCAAGAAACTCCTCGAGGAAGTGGGCGTCGATCCCGAGCGGCTCGAGATGTATTACATCGCCGCTTCCCAGGGGCCGTTGTTCGCCCAGACGTCCAGGGAGTTCACGGAGAGGATCAAACGGATCGATGCCGAAAAGGCTAAGACCGTTGCTCAATCCCAGGGCACGAACGGAGAATCCGTATGATTGTTGCCGAGCAGAAGCCCTTTGACGAGATATACGAACGCGCCAAGAGACACAAGAAAATCCTGCTGATGGGCTGTGGCACGTGCGTGACCGTCTGCATGGCCGGCGGCGAAAAGGAAGTGGAGATCCTCGCCTCACAGATTCGGCTCGCCGCCAGGGAACGGGGCGACGACATCACAGTCGAGGAACACACCATCACCCGCCAATGCGACGATGAGTTCTTCGACGAAGCCACGGCCAGGAAGGTCGCCGAGGCCGACGCGCTAATCTCGATGGGGTGCGGCGTAGGCGTCCAGTTTTGCGCCGAGCGTTTTGCCGAGAAGACCATTTACCCGGCCCTGAACACCAAGTTCTACGGCGCGACCGTCGAGCAGGGCGTCTGGTCAGAGCGTTGCGCGGGCTGCGGCGAATGCATCGTTGACCAATTCGGCGGCGTCTGCCCGATTGCCCGCTGCTCGAAGAGCCTGCTGAACGGCCCGTGCGGGGGCTCGTCCGACGGGAAGTGCGAGGTCGACCCCGAGCACATCGACTGCGCCTGGCAACTGATCTACGAGCGCATGGAGAAGCTGGGGCGCCTGGACGAACTCGAAGAGAACAAGCCGCTCAAGGATTGGACCCATCACCGCGACGGTGGGCCGCGAACCGTAACAAGGGAAGATGTGAAGCTGTGAGCGAAGACACGCTGAAATCCGGAAGCCGTTTGGAGAGGACTCTCGTTGCGGGGGAATTCGCCGTGACGGGCGAGCTCGGCCCCCCAAAGAGCGCCGACGTCGAGATCATCGAGAGGAAGGCGGGCTATCTCAAAGGCGTCGTGGATGCGGTGAACATCACCGACAACCAGACCGCCATCGTACGCATGTCGTCCATCGCGGCAGGCCTGCTCGCCATGAAGCACGGGCTCGAACCCGTCATCCAGATCACCTGCCGCGACCGGAACCGCCTCGCCATCCAGGCCGACGTGCTCGGCGCGTATGCCCTGGGCCTTCGCAACATACTGTGTCTGTCCGGCGACCACCAATGTTTCGGCAACCATCCGACGTCCAAGAACGTCTTCGACATGGACTCGATCCAACTCATCGGTATGCTCAAGGGGATGCGCGACGACAAGGTCTTCGCGTGTGGTGACGAAATCCGAAACACCAAGAAGCAGCCGGTCGTCGAGCCGAGGGTCTTCATCGGCGCTGCCGCCAACCCCTTCGGCGACCCATTCGCCTTCAGGGTCATCCGTCTGGCCAAGAAAGTCAACGCCGGCGCCGATTTCATTCAGACCCAGTGCATCTACGACATGGACCGATTCAAGCAGTGGATGGAACAAGTGCACAACAAGGGCCTGCACGAGCAAGTGTACATCCTGGCCGGGATCACGCCGCTGAAGTCCGTGCGAATGGCCGAGTACATGCGGGACAACGTAGCCGGCCTGACCGTGCCCGACCATATCATCGAACGCCTCAAGAACGCCGAGGACCCCAAAGAGGAGGGGCAGAAGATCGCCGTCGAGCAAATACAGGAGATCAGAGAGACCCCCGGCGTCAGCGGCGTACACATCATGGCCATCGAAGCCGAGAAGACCGTGGCCGGCCTTGTGGAAAAGGCTGGCCTACTCCCAAGACCACAATAGGGCCGGTCACGACCGCGCCAAGTAGAGAATCTGTCCGCACGCAGGAAAGACTGGGGGTTCAGGGGGGAAACCTATGATGCGGACAACTACGAACCAGCGTTGGCTTACCAGCTCTTGCCTTGCAAGCGGCCGACCAATCCCTCGGAGAGCACGATGACATCTTCCACGGGCAGGAAAGACAGGACGTTATCCAGGTAGAGGAATGAGGCGTTCGGGGGGAACTCATCGTCGCCGTAGTACCACGTGATGACCACGGGCAATCGGGGAAAGACACGGAACCTGAAACCTTCATCTCCCCAGTCGACGGATTCTGCACCGAGCCGATGACACGCTTCCACAAAGGTGTTCCTGTCCCGCCCGACCGTGGCGCAAAGGCGGTTGAGGACACGTCCCCGGTACACGGGATCGTATCCCCGCGCATCCGGGAAATGGGCAAAGGACACCCAATGCGAGGAGTCTGTCCACGGCAGAGAGGCGCAGAGATAGTGCAGGGTGAGGATCTGCCACGACATAGGGAGGGCCGGGCCGCCTGCAAGAACGGGGCGTGGCCCGTCTCGCCTCGGGGGCCCGTCTTGCTTGGCGCCGTCCCCGTGTTCCTGTTCAGTGGTCGGGCGCGTGATGGTTCCCCCGTCCAGGTCCACCACGCAGGTCGCATCGAGTACGCGTAATCGGTACGCGCCGTCGGGCGCCTTCTCGGCCCCCAAGGCCTCGAGCGACGCCGGGCTTTGCCCGCGCGCGCGCTGTAACCCCCGCTCAAAGGCCAACTGGTAGTTCGTCTGTGGTTGCAGGGGCTCCATCATCTGAGTGCACGTGCACCGGTGCTCATGGCTCTTCTATCTGTTTGACCTGTGGTTGAGGGCAGTTCGCCAAGGCGGCGGCTATCCGCTCCTGCAATTCCCTGAACCGCTTCTCTTGCTCCTTGTGATCCGCGGTCTTCGAGCGCCGGGCGGGATCTATAGCACTGCCGAAGCAACGTTCTGCCTCCGGACACCACTGCGCACATGACGGCAACGCTTCTCGAAAGACCCAGTGTCCGCAACGGCAGTGGACTCTCTGCTCGTCGCCAAAGATCTCGACGGTCCGTCCGCACTCAGGGCAGGGCACTAACGTGCTCTCTACAACGGCATTGGCGGTCCGCCCCGGGCAGCGAAGGGGCATAGCGGCTGTTCTCCCAATCGGTTGCCATCGGTCAACCACGTCAGTAGCCCGCAAAACCCACTATTCGACTTGTGGCTTTCCCGCACCCTGATCGGTGAAACACGATACTCAGCCTCCGAATTCCCGGCCCCCTCGCGGCGGTCGCAAGAGGCTTCCGTACTCCTCGGGTTCGGCAGACGATTAGCGCCGCATCCGTTGGGCATCCAGGAACGAGTCGCAGTAGATCGCTTTCTCCTGGAGCAATTCCGTGGTGATGACGGCGTTCATGAGCTCCGTGTCCAACGGGTCGGCAATGACGGCGTCCAACCCGGCGGTCATCGCCATCACCAAATAGATGCGGTTGATCAGCGTGCGGTGGTTGCACTTCTGTGATACGTTGGACAATCCGAGTATGAGGTGGGGGGGGGGATCGCTGAGCAGTTTGAGTTGCTGCAGGGCCTTCAAAACGACTTCCGGCTGCTGCTGCGCCACATTGACGGGCAAGATGATAGGATCGATGAACAACCGTTCCATCGGCAGCCCGCCATCCATGGCCATGGCGCCGATCTGCGCCCCGAGTTCGACGCGCTTTTCGACGTCCGCTGGGACCCCCTGCCGATCCAGGGTCAACGCCACCAGGCTCGCGTTGGTCTCGACGGCCAGGCCGACGTACTGCTCGAGTTCCTCAGGATCTGCCTTGGAAGAGTTGATGATTGGTTCGCCGCCTAATTGGGGAATCACCTCCTTCTGCACGTCCCATTTTGGGCTGTCGACGGTAAGTGTGGCATCCGTCACTTCGCGGACGGCGTCTATCAGCCAAAGCATCGCCTTGACAGGGTCGGCCTTAGCCGGTCCCACATTGAGATCGAGAGACTGCGCACCGGCCTCGACTTGCGATCTCGCAAGGTCTTGAATCACCGTCTTGTCGCCTTCCTCGATCGCTTGGCGCACGTTCTTGAACATCCCGTTGATTCGTTCCCCGATAACGTACATCGTTTCTCTCCTTAATCTATTCCGCTGGGTTGAATTATGATGCCGCCGCGGCGCACAACCTGTCCAAAGCCTGTTGCACGTCCCTCACCGCTCTTGGGTGCCTCATGATAAACAGATCGACGCCTGCCTGCAGGGAGTTTGTCGCGGTCAGGGTTTCCCACAGCGGGCCGCGCTCCTCGGCCGGACCGAAGCCCGGCAGCGCCTCGTCGGGCGCTTGTGCCTCCTTGGCGCGCCAGGCCTCGAGACCCACGGTGGCCAGCACAGGCTGCTGCAATAACGGGTCTCCGCCCAGGCCCGCCAGCCGGCCCCGCTCCAGGATGCTGTACACGTATTCGGACCCATATCCCACTGCGGACGTCTGCGGGAAAATCACAATGTCTTCCAGGGGGAATCCTACATCGTGGGCCAGGATATTGAGCTGTTTGGCGATGTTGATGTCCAGCGGGGAGTCGGCGATCACCTTGTGCCCGTCGGCCAGGCATGCTGCCACCAACGTGCGATAGTTCTTCTCCTCAATAGCGCCGAACAGACAATTCTCTCCTCTTGCCGCCTCACAACACTTCGGCAGGACCACGTTGTCCTTTTCGTACACACCGCACCCCCAGACAATAAGAGGCAGGTCGATTGCTGCAAGGACCGCTTTCACGGTATCGGCCGCTTGGTCCGCGCTGCGATCACCCATGTCAGGATGCGTACCCATTAGTTTCAGGCATAGGAGATCAGGTCCCAGTTCGTTGGCCCGCCGCGCCCAAGCCAGGGGATCATCCATCACTTCGGCGTATTCATTGCGCAATTGCTCGGGCCAGCTCTCGGCCCCGCTGTCCCATATTTCGACAGCGATGGCCGGTCGCCGGCCCACGTTGCCTTCGTAGGCAAGCCAGGGGATGCATCGTGCCCCACCGATAGTCACCGTCTTCCCTCGGGTGCCGCCTTCGGCAGAGGTAGCTCCAATCGTCACCTCGTTGATTGTCGCCGTCCATTTCTGTGCGGTCTCTGCTGCCTTCATCGTTGTCCTCTCGTCTTGGCCCGGTTCCCCGCTTACACAATAATGCAGGCATCCAATAGCCTTGTAAATGGTTCTGGCATCGCTGCCTTTAGAGCACTCTGTTCCGTGGCCGAGAGCTGTTCTACCTCCTCGTCAGCCGGGAGGATGACGGTTTCGTCGAAGGTCCTTCCCGCCAGGACTTGCTGGGCCGCCTCTGGCACTCCGGACGGCCCCGTCTTGTTCCACACCAGAACCTTCCGCCGGACGGCCACGGGAAGGCCCTCCGACAGCGCGCAAATCCTCCCCGCAGCACGGGCGCTCGCAGCCGTCGGTTCGCTCACCACG
>Ga0114930_10005194_pt1 | contig 10788 bp, 8 predicted proteins | sample AnhtaG_FD_87300 | JGI IMG/M metagenome (GOLD analysis project Ga0114930, IMG submission 87300) | Deep subsurface microbial communities from Anholt, Denmark to uncover new lineages of life (NeLLi) - Anholt_01485 metaG | ecosystem: Environmental > Aquatic > Marine > Oceanic > Sediment | place... | reverse complement strand
TTTGTGGAGCAAACCCCAAATATTTGACCACTGCAGAACACGGTGGAATTTTTTTTGAGATATCGCCTTTCAGAAACACTCATTACCCTATTAACCATCAATGCCTCAACTTTTGAACGTTACTAATCCACTAATGAGTGTTATTGGTTTAGACAAACAGTCTGTAGAGCCTTAACCCCAACTGTCTCGAGGAGCCTTTATGCTTCTTATTTGGCTAAAATTCATTGCCTGTCTGTTAATCATTCTTATTGCTGGGCAAAGAGTTGCCAAATACGGGGATATTCTTGCGGAGAAGACCGGACTGGGGGGAGCCTGGATTGGTGTAGTTTTGGTGGCAATAGCTACCTCTCTACCGGAACTGTTTACCGGCATTAGCTCCGTTACTTTTATAAAAGCCCCTGATTTAACTATTGGAGACCTTTTTGGGGCTAATACCTTCAACCTGCTTAATCTGGCCCTGCTAGACATTATTTACCGTCACGGTCCTTTACTAACCGCAGCAAGTGTCGGGCACCTGTTGACAGCAGGACTGAGCATGGTCCTGGTTACCGTGGCGGCTGCTGGTATACTCCTCAGCGGTATGGGTTTTGAAATGGGTATCGGTTGGATAGGCATCTACACCCCTATCATTATTCTCCTTTATCTGGCTATTGTGAAGATTATCTTTGATTTTGAGCGGCGCCAGCGTGTCGAGTCACCGGAGCCAGAGGTTGCCCTGAGGCATGAATATATTTCCTTGCAAAGGGCCTACTTTTACTATGCTATAGCCGCGCTATTTATCATTGGAGCAGGAACATGGCTGGCATTTGTCGGTAAGGAAATAGCTGAGGTTACTGGCTTGGGGGAAAGCTTTGTGGGAAGTCTTCTCATCGGCTTTACTACTACCCTGCCTGAGATCACGGTCTCTTTTTCTGCGCTCCGCTTGGGGGCAGTGGATCTCTGTGTCGCTAACATGATTGGCAGTAATCTGTTCAACATGACCGTTGTTGGAATAGACGATCTCTTTTATGCCCCGGGCCCGGTTCTGGCAGCGGTCTCCCCGAGCCATGTTCTTACTGCCCTGGTAGTGATTTTGATGACCGGGATATTTATTGCTGGGCTCATCTACAGACCTGAGCGCAAGACCCCCCTCGGAGTTAGCTGGTATGCCATTGCTCTGATAGGGGTCTTTTTGCTTGGTGCCTATATTAATTTCAATATTCGTTAGTCTGACCTAAAGAGATCCTTTAGCAATGAAGACTTTATGTCATCCCTTTTCGACAATCTGCCTATTTATACGGCAACAACCTCTTTCAGCTCTGGCACCTCCTCTTTTAGCACTTTCTCTATACCCATCTTGAGGGTCATCTGACTCATCGGGCATCCTCCGCAGGCGCCAGTCAATCTTACTTTAACCACCCCATCAGGAGTGACCTCTACCAACTCTACATCTCCACCATCTGCCTGAAGCGATGGCCTTATCTTGCCTAAGGCAGTTTCTACTTTCTCCTGCATCTTTTTCTCCTTTCCTTGGTTGAAATTGTTTGACAAGCTCCTACTATTGTCCTCAAAACTAACAGCACTTCCTGATTATTCTTAACTGTTTTTTCTCACTTTTGCTACGAAAAAAAGACACCCATGCCCTCTAAGCTACCATCATGTTCTTTAATACTGGGTTATGCAAAGCTCAAGTTAGAAATCTTTCCTCTCTGCGTCCTCCACGTCTGCGGTGAACAGTCTCTACACTTTCTCAATCCTTGCTGCACAGACCTTAAATTCTGGTATCTTGGCGATCGGATCAAGGGCCGCATGAGTCAGTTTATTAGCGGCCGCGGTGGCAAAGTGAAACGGGATAAATATTGTCCCTCTGATTGCTTGATCGGAAATCCTTGCCTTTGCTGTAATCTCTCCCCTGCGAGAGCTTACCTTTAGCAAATCCCCTTCTTCTACCCCATTATCCCGGGCATCCCCTGATGAGATCTCTACAAAGCATTCTGGAGCCAGCTCATTGAGACCCTCAGATTGCATGGTCATGGTGCCAGTATGATACTGGTAAAGGACCCTGCCTGTTGTCAGAAAAAGAGGATATGCTTCATCCGGCAGCTCTGCTGGTGGGATGTAATCTATAGGGTGAAAGAGGCCCTGGCCCCTGGTGAATCTATCCACATGAAGCCGAGGAGTGCCTGAATGTTCCTTTGTTGGGCAGGGCCAGTGGATATCTTCCTTTTCCAATCGTGAGTACGTAATTCCTCCGTATGAAGGGGTCACCCGAGCAATCTCTTCCATAATCTCCTTGCTATTTCTGTATCCCATTGGATAACCCATTCGAGAAGACAGATCACATATGATCTTCCAATCCTGGCGAGCCTTGCCAGGAGGATTTATCCCCTTATGAACCATCTGGACTTTCCTCTCTGTATTGGTAAATGTCCCATCTTTTTCCGCAAAAGAGGCTGAAGGGAGTACTACGTCGGCAAGCCTGGCAGTATCCGACAGAAAGATATCCTGAACCACCAGGAAATCGAGACTGGTTAGAGCCTTTTCAGCATGATTAAGATCAGGATCTGAAACAAGAGGATTTTCCCCGATGATATAGAGGGCCTTAATCTTCCCTTCCCCGGCCTCCATTACCATTTCAGTTACGGTTAGCCCTGGAGGCTCCGGAAGGTCTTCCACATCCCAGGCCCTGGCCATCTTCTCCCTTATTCCAGGGTCACCAACCGCTTGATAGCCACTGTATACATTGGGAAGGGCACCTAAATCACATGCCCCCTGAACATTATTCTGTCCTCTCAACGGATTCACGCCTCCTCCTGGCACACCTACGTTGCCGCAGAGCATAGCCAGGTTTGCGAGAGATTTCACATTATCAGTACCGGTCGTGTGCTGGGTGATACCCATGGCAAAGAATATGGAAGCCGGATTAGCATGAGCATACATCCTTGCTGCTTTTATGAGATCATCAGCCGGAATACCGGTGATCTTAGACACATATTCAGGGGAATATTTCTCAACCGTCTCCTTGAGGGCCTCAAAGCCCTCGGTCCTGGTTTCAACATATGCCCGATCATAAAGATTCTCCTTTATAATTACATGCATCATCCCGTTAGCCCAGGCCACATCGGTGCCCAGGTTTTGTCTGAGCCACAGGGTGGCAAATCTGGTTAGGGGAATCCTTCGAGGATCAACCACAATCAACTTGGCCCTGCCGAATTCAACTGCCCTTTTCATAAATGAGGAGATAACCGGATGGGCCTCGGTGGTATTTGAACCGGTTACCAGAATGAGCTCCGATTTCTCGATATCAGCTATTGGGTTTGTCATAGCGCCACTGCCAAAAGAGGCGACCAGCCCGGCCACCGTTGAAGAGTGTCAAAGACGCGCACAATGATCAACGTTGTTCGTCCCAATAGCAGCCCTGGCAAACTTCTGTGCCACGTAATTCTCTTCATTGGTAATCTTTGCCGAGCTGAACACACCAATAGAGTCCGCGCCATATTTCGATTTTATCTCGCCCAATCTCTCTGCCACAAGAGAAAGGGCCTCCTTCCAGGATGCCTCCCTGAATTGGCCTTTTTCCTTTATAAGGGGAGCTGTGAGCCTTTCATTTTTGTTAATAAAATCGTACCCAAACCGTCCCTTGGCGCAAAGGCTCCCAAAATTAGGAGCAACATCCTCTACACCTGTTACCTTGACAATCTTAGTATCTTTTATATGTAAATCCATCTGACAGCCTACGCCACAGTATGGGCACGTTGTTTGAACCTTGCGTATCTCCCAGGGTCGGCCCTGGAAACGGCTTGGCTTTTCTATCAAGGCGCCCACCGGGCAGACCTGGACGCACTGCCCACAAAAGACACAATCAGACTCATCATAAGGGAGGTCACCTACGGCCACGATCTTGGAGGCTGCTCCCCTGTATCCGTATGAAATAGCCTGGTTAACCTGGATCTCGTTACAGGCCTGAACGCAGCGGCCACAGAGGATACAGCGAGAGAAATCCCTGATGATAAGGGGATTGCTGGTCTCAGTTGGATATCTGACAGGGCTTTCCGGAAACCTTATCGTCTCAACGTGATATCTATAGGCCAGCTCCTGGAGGCGGCAGTCACCATTTGTCTCACAGGTAAGACAGCTATGGGGACCGGAGGCGAGAAGGAGTTCTATATTAATCTTCCTGGATTGTATCACCCTCTCTGATTCTGTTTCAACAACCATATTGTGCGCAGCCGGTGTGGCACAAGAAGGAAGGAGATTTCGAGCACTCTCTGCTTCAACCACACAGATCCTGCAGGCCCCACTAGCCATACATCCCTTGATATAACAGAGGGTCGGGATATCAATACCGTTTCTCTCAGCAACCTGAAGGATAGTCTCTCCTTCTTTAAAGGGAAATTCACTTCCATTGATCTTAATGCTATTTTCGCTGTCCACGATCGTCCTCTCTCTTGCTATTGTCTTATATTTTCTATCTGAGATAGAGTTTTAAATGCATCGTTATCTATCCGATCCATATATTTACGCTACTCAATGGTAACATCACATCTCAGGCAGCGCCCGCATTCCTTTTTGACCGTCTCTGTATCAAAGCCGAGATCCACCTCTCTGAAATCCTCGACCCGCTCCGTAGGGGAAACCTTAGAAACCCTGGCCATATCTTGCTTGACAGTCTCCCCAGGCACCTTCATGGTTATGAATATCCTATCATGCTCTTCTGTATAGGGTCTCTCTCCCCTTTTTGCTGACAGGGCCCTGTCAATGGATAGAGCCGCCCTTTTTCCCGCTGCCAGGGCATCTACTGCCATGGCCGGCCCTGTTACTGCATCACCGCCGGCATAGACGTCGTCCAGATTTGTCTTGAGGGAAAGCCGATCTACGGTAATCCATCCCCTTCTTAACTCCAAATCTTCAATAAACCTTGTATCAGAAGCCTGTCCAATAGCAGCAAAGATGGCATCGTATTCTTCTCTTACAACCTTACCAGGAACGGGGACTGGCATTCTTCTTCCACCCTTATCAAATTCTCCTGGCTCACACTTGTGTAATGTAATACTCAGCCTTCCATTGGCTCTATTGATAGATTCTGGCATCATCAATGTCTTTACCTCGACCCCTTCAGCAAGGGCATCTTGTATCTCTTCAGCAGACGCAGGCATATCCCTTTGCTCCCGCCTGTATAGTATTGCGACATCTGCCCCCATCCTTCTGCATGTCCCTGCCACATCAATTGCAACATTGCCACCACCAATTACCGCTACTTTTTTACCAATATCCGGAGCATTGCCTAACTCTACCCGACGCAAGAATTCCGCTCCCCCATAAACCCCATCTATATCCTCCCCGGGAATGCCCATAATTTGACTCTTGTGGGCACCTATACCGATAAAGACAGCATCAAAGTCTCTTGTCAGCTCTTCCATTGAAATCTCTCTGCCAACCTTTACCCCTGTCCTGACAGTTACACCTGTACTGATAATATAGTCAATCTCCTCATCTAGGATGTCCCGCGGGAGTCTGTAGGCAGGAATTCCGTACCTGAGCATTCCGCCTAGCTTAGGTAATTCCTCAAATATGGTCGGCTTGTATCCCATGAGGCTGAGATAATAGGCTGCACCCAATCCACTGGGCCCACCCCCTATTATTGCAATCTTTTCTTCCTTTTCTCGTGCCTTTTTAAATGACACAGCTACCCCTTCCTCTCGAGCCATGTCTGCAGCAAACCTCTTTATCTTTGGGATATTGATGGCCTCGTCTGTCTGCTCCCTCACGCATACATCCATGCACGGATGGTTACATACCCTGCCAAGGACACCAGGCATTGGATTGGTCTGCCTTATCAGGCTTATAGCCTCTTCAGATCTTTCCTCCTCTACCAGGGATATATATCCGGGGACCTCCTGTCCAAGGGGACAGGCATTAATACATCTGGCCTTAAATAGATCAGGGCATACACCAGCCTCGCAGCGGTGTTCCAGGATATGATCCTCATATTCATGTCTAAAATATCGTAATGTTGACAATACTGGATTTGGTGCGGTTTGCCCTAAACCGCATAAGGAGGAATCCTTTACCATCTCTGCGAGTTCCTCCAGGGTGCTAATATCAGCTATCTCACCACGCCCTTCGGTTATCTTGGTAAGGAGCTCCAGCATCCTTTTGGTTCCTTCCCTGCATGGGGCGCATTTACCACATGACTCTTCCTGACAAAACTCCATAAAAAACCTGGCGATATCTACCATGCAGTTATCTTCATCCATCACAACCATACCACCAGAGCCCATAATGGCTCCTGTATCGGTTATGGCCTCATAGTCGGTAATTGTGTCGAGCAACTGTGAAGGAATGCATCCCCCTGATGGGCCACCTAATTGTACCGCCTTAAATCTCTTGTTTTTTGGTATCCCGCCCCCGATGCTGTAAACAATGTCTCTTAATGGCATTCCCATGGGAACCTCTACCAAGCCGATATTGTTTACCTTTCCAGAAAGGGCGAAGACCTTGGTTCCCTTGCTCTTCTCTGTACCGATCCTTGCATACCACTTTCCCCCGTTTAAGATGATCTGTGCAACATTTGCCAGGGTTTCAACATTGTTCAAGATCGTTGGTTTCTTCCATAGGCCCTCTTGGGCCGGAAAGGGGGGCCGTGGCCTGGGCATCCCTCTCTTGCCTTCAATAGAGGTCATGAGGGCAGTCTCTTCTCCGCATACAAATGCCCCAGCTCCCTGGTAAATCTCTAAATCAAAGTCAAAACCGCTTCCAAGGATATCCTTCCCCAAAAGGCCATAATTTCGGGCCTGATCTATAGCTACCGCAAGTCTGTGTATGGCCAATGCATACTCGGCCCTGCAGTAGATATATCCCTGATGGGCATTGATTGCCTTGGCCGCAATGATCATCCCCTCTAATAGTGCATGGGGGTCAGCCTCAAGGACGCTCCTGTCCATGAATGCACCAGGATCTCCTTCATCGGCATTACAGAGGACATATTTGATATCACCTTTGCTTTCAGCAGCAAACTCCCATTTCATTCCTGTAGGAAATCCTGCCCCTCCCCTACCCCTGAGTCCTGAAATCTTGATCTGATTTATCATTTCATCTGGAGCCATTTCAAGTAATGCTTTAGCCGCACCCTGATAACCTTCTCTGGCGATAGCTTCATCGATGTTTTCTGGATCGAGAAGACCTCGGTTCCTAAGGGTGAATAGCTGTTGATTCGCAAAAAATGGTATATCCTTCATGTGAGGGATTCGTCTACCGCTCACCTGATCGAAGTAACAGAGCATTTCAACGGGCCTCCCCTTTATCAGATGCCCAGATACAATCTCCTCAACATCATTAGGTGTGAGTTTAACATAAAATACGCCTTCAGGATAAACAGTCATGACAGGGCCCTGGGCACAGAAACCATTACATCCGGTTTCTATAACCCTACATCTTTTCGAGAGACCCTGAGTCTCAATTTCTTGTTCTAGGGCCTGTTTAACGTCTCTGCTGTGTGTGGCGTGACAGGCTGTCCCCCCACAGAGCATCAGATGTCTCTCACCATCAGGTGTGACCGGAACCTTGTGCAAGCGAATATCAAAGATCCTTTTTCCTTGCTCCTTGATTTGATTTAGCTGATCCCACTTCAGTTTGGACATTTCTCTATCTCCTACCTATACTGTTCCAAAACAGCCACAATGTTTTTGCTCGTTAGCAGTCCATGCGCATCTTTGTCGACCATAATGGCCGGTGCCAGACCGCAGGCACCGAGACAGCGGACAGAATCCAAGGAGAATCTCAGATCCTCTGTGGTTTCACCTACTTCTATCCCCAGCTCATCTTGAAAAGTTTCTAAATTAACCTTCCCTCCGCGTACATAGCAGGCAGTTCCCAGACATACTTTGATAGTGTGTCTCCCCTTGGGGACCATGGTAAAAAAGGAATAAAAGGTCACGACACCATAGATTGTGCTTCCAGGGATGTTGAGGCCCTTAGAGATTCTTTCCTGTACCTCCATTGGCAAATAACCGCAGGCATTCTGGCATTCTTCAAGTACCGGTATGAGTGCCCCGGGTTTTCCCTTGTACCGCTGGATTACACTATCTATCTCTTTCCACATCTCTTCTGTTATTTCTTTCATCTACCTTCTCCCTGGACCTTTAGTTTGTGACCATTCAGCAATTCCGCAGCGGGACTCCCGGTGGGTCCGAAAAATATGCTTGAATTTATCCCTATTAAACTATTGACGAAATAGGCCCATCTTGGGCTAATGTTATAACCATATAATTTCACGACAAAAAACAAATTATTCATAAGCTTGAGTTCCAAATATGCTGATCTTGAAAAAGGAAAATTCCTAAGCGAAATACTTAATAATACGTTGAGAAGCAAAAATCAACCCTCATAATAGGAGCAATGGAATGATAAAGGGCCAAAACTCTATTCATCTGTGAAAATCTGAGCAGCCCGTCCATATTCAGCACAATATCCGACGTCTGACTGATAATGGGATCAATGGAATGATAAAGGGCCTGCCTTAGAAATCATAAATGCCAACATAAAACTTCCTCATCTCAGATTTTTTTCTGTCAGGTTTTTTTATTGACAAGAAAATGGCTCTTCTGTATACATTTGCAGCATTGAAAAACAGGTTATTCTCATTGTCGGATATGAAACTTGACAGCCTCTTGTTAGAAAAGAAAACCCCCATTTTAGAAAGGTGGTTCAATCTCATATTGGAGGGCTATCCTGCTGATACCCGGAATTTTCTGAGGAAGGAAAAGAATCGCTTTGACAATCCGGTGGCATACGAGTTAGGCCAGGGGATAGAGGGTATCTATGAGGCGCTCCTCTATGGGATGGATCGTGATAAGGTCTCTTCTTTTCTTGACAGAATTATCAGCATCAGGGCAATTCAGGATTTTTCTCCCTCCGGGGCCATTGCCTTCATCTTCCTGCTGAAGAAAGCAGTCAGAGAGAAACTGGAAAGGGAGGTCCGGGAAAATGGGATCTCTGAGGAGTTGATAGACCTTGAGTCCAGAATAGACGGATTGGCTCTCTTATCTCTTGATATATACATGAAACACCGGGAGAAGCTTTACGAGATCAGGGTAAATGAGGTAAAAAACAGGGTAAGCGGGCTTATGCGAAGTGCAGGTCTGATATCTGAGCTGGAAGAGGAACCGGACCTTAGGAAGAGAAAACAGTGATAGTCTAAACATAACGAGGTGAGGCACATGGGCTTTAATCTTGCCTTCTACTTTTCACTTTTTGCAGTCATAGCACTGGTTCTTGTTCCCTTGGTGGGAGCTGGGGCAGGTTTGCACGTCATTTTTGCTATTGTCATACCCTATCTGGCCGGTTTCACATTCCTTGCAGGGCTGATTTATCGTATTGTCAGGTGGGCACGTACGCCTGTACCATACCGTATACCCACAACCTGTGGACAGCACAAATCTCTTCCGTGGATCAAGAGAAGTCTTAGAGATAAACTTGAAAACCCTCAAAACACGATCTACGCTATTGGCAGGATGGCCCTTGAAGTGCTCTTCTTTCGTAGCCTGTTCAGGAACTTAAGAACTGAACTGAGACCATGGCGAGAGTACCCAGAGGGTGGAAGGCTTATTTTTTGGTCAACCAAGTGGCTCTGGCTTGGGGCAATAGCATTCCACTATTCCTTTCTTACCGTTTTATCAAGACACCTTAAGTTCTTCACCGAGCCTGTGCCTTTCTTTGTGCCTCTGCTTGAAAGTGCCGATAGCTTTCTCCAGATATACATGCCGGCAGTCTACATGAGCGGTATAGCCCTTTTGGCGGCCCTGATCTACCTATTAGGTAGAAGAATTGTTGATCCAAAGCTACATTATATCTCCCTTGCCTCTGATTATTTCCCTCTCTTTCTGATCCTGGGTATTGGAATTAGTGGAGTTCTTATGCGATATTTTCTTAAAGTGGATGTTGTTGCTGTAAAGGAATTGGCTATGGGGCTGGCCACCTTTCATCCCAAGGTACCGGAGGGGATAGGAGTAATTTTTTACATCCATCTTTTTCTGGTAAGCACCCTTCTTGCCTACTTTCCCTTTAGCAAGCTGGTGCACATGGCAGGGGTCTTCTTTAGCATGACAAGGAATATGGCAAGTAACAACCGCGCTGTCAGGCACGTCAATCCCTGGGAATACCCTGTTAAGGTCTTCTCATATATGGACCAAGAAGATATGTATAGAAAACAGATGAAGACGGCTGGAATACCATTAGAAAGGGATACAGAGGAGTAAAAAGATGTCAGAGGTTCCAAAACCGGAAGAACTAATAAAGATAGACTACAAACCCCCAGAGAAGCCATGGATGGAAACAAAGCCTGAATTCAGAGAGGGAAGGTTTTGCAATGCTGCAAATCCAAAATGGCTTGAAACGCTTGATTACCCATACGCAAGGAGTTGGTCAGTGACCGATGAGGACTGGAAACTTCCTGAGAATTGGAAGGATATAGTCCTGGAAGGCATGCATGACCGGCTTAACAGATTCCGTTCTTTGCGGCTGTTTTTTGATATCTGTGTAAGGTGTGGAGCCTGCGCTGATAAATGTCACTACTTTATCGGAAGTGGAGACCCAAAGAATATGCCTGTTCTCAGGGCAGAGCTTTTAAGGTCGGTATATCGGAAGTATCATACAGTCGCGGGAAAACTTCTTGGGAAGCTTGCCGGGGCAAGAGAACTCACAGAGGATGTGTTGAAGGAGTGGTTTTATTATCTGTACCAGTGCACCGAATGCCGTCGCTGCTCGGTTTTCTGCCCTTATGGCATTGATATGGCTGAACTTACCATATTG
>Ga0114930_10005192_pt1 | contig 10790 bp, 12 predicted proteins | sample AnhtaG_FD_87300 | JGI IMG/M metagenome (GOLD analysis project Ga0114930, IMG submission 87300) | Deep subsurface microbial communities from Anholt, Denmark to uncover new lineages of life (NeLLi) - Anholt_01485 metaG | ecosystem: Environmental > Aquatic > Marine > Oceanic > Sediment | place... | reverse complement strand
GGGCCTATATCAATTGGAGCACCGACCAACCAACGACCCGGGAGATTCGAAGTGGAAGAACAAACGAACCAAGGCGTGGCCGCGAGTCCGAGCATGATCACACCGATGGAGGAGGTGCAGCGCGCCGCGCGCGCCTTGGCCGAAAAATACAAAATTGATTCCGCATTCGTTCGCGTGAGCGTGCTGTCTCGCATACTTGGTTTGGCCGCGCCAACAATTTACGCGGCGATGAAAGCCGGCAGATTTCCGATCCCACACCGAAAGGTCGGCTCGACGCCGTTGGTGAAACTTGACGACCTCGCGCGATGGTATTGCGCCGAAAATTTGCCGTCAGCACGACCGCTTCCCATCCCGCAGAGCGACGCGAACAGGCCAACCGTCATCGACGAAGCTGCAAAGGCGAGGCTTGTCAAAAAGGTCCTGCGCGAACTCAGAGAGGAGGGCGAGTGAGTCGCTCAAAAAAACCCGCCGACATGCTGGCGGGTTTTTTTTGATGACTTCGCTCCGACACCTAGATTCGTGGGCGCCGAGGATGCTGGCAACCACGGTTTGACCTGGCGGTTTCGTTCTCGGAATGCGCCGGGTTTTGCGCCGGATGTCGCGGCCGGCTGCGAGATGGCTCGGGCAGAGAGCCCGGCGCGGGGCCAAAAATGCGTTCGATTCGCCGCATTGCCCGTTGCCGGGCCGCTTTGTATTCAGCATGTGTGAGGGTGTGTCGTTGCCGTATTTCTTGCGCGCTCAAACCGTGAATGATGCCGTTGAAGACCAGCTTGCAAGCCAAGTCGTCCGACATTGCGGCGCGCTCCTTGTCGACTGCTATCGCGCGCTCTCGAAACCGCTCCGCTGTGCCAAGCGCTTCTTCTTGCGAAGGCAAAGCGCTTTTCGATTCGCCGACCGTTTGCGCCAGATCTTCCAGCGAGCAATACCGCTCGCGTCTTAACTTCATGCTTCGGCGACTGTGGCTCGCGATGCTCTTCATGCACATCGCCAGAGCGATTGGGAAAGCGACTGTCAGTGGCCAAGCCCTTTGCCCGCTGGCCATGCGCGCAATAGCCTCATTGACCAAATCAAAGGTTTCGCTGAACTCGGTGCCTCCAAGAAGCCAACGCCCGGTTTTGTTCAATGCAGTCCAATCATCCTTCGTTAGAGCCAAATACGCTTTGTAGATTTCGGTCGAGGTTCCGTTGCCCAATGCTTGCGTGGCCGCCTGTTGAGTTTGTTTTGTCATCGTCTGTCTGCTCTGGTTGTTGATAAAGCGGACGCGGAGCGAATCTTTGTCCGCCGCCTATTCTTCACACCAATAGGCCCATGGGTTCGTTGCGCGACACACGCGCGCGAGCGTTGCCGACAAACGGTCATAGCCGCTCCATCCGTCGGATGGACAGGCAAACCGCTGTGGCGGCCGGCCTTAACGGATTGGAAAGTCCGTCCGAGGCGAGGAGCATGGAAGATCAGAACGCGGCGAGGAGCCCATCAACGAAGCGTGTCGACTGGCGCGGGTGGCTTGCGTCAAGCGCTGTCCTCGGCTCAGCCACCGGCGTTGCGACGATTGCCGCGCTGTGGCGGCCGTTGCCGTTGATGGGCGCCCCGGCCGGGGCTCTCTCCGACCATGCGTTTCTGTTGGCTGAAAGCGCGGTTCACATGCTTGCGCCGTCGCTGTTCGAGTCGGCGTGGCCGATTTATGCGAGCTTTTGGGGGCACCTCGATCCCGCCGGCAAGGCAGCGATAGTCGTCCGCGCGTCCGCCGCCTTGCTTGCGGCAACGGCGCCAGCAGTCTTTTCGGCGCCATCACGCCTGACGCCCAAAGACCGGCTGATCTATGTGCGCGGCCCCCAAAGGCTCGAAGGCAAAGCCGCTTCGCGCGCATTGCGCAAGCGCTTCGCCAAACAGTTTCGTCGCCGCCCCGATCACGATCTTGGGCCTGGCGTCCCGTTCCCCGGCGACATGTGGACCCGGCATGTCCTAATTGTCGGCGGCGTTGGCGCTGGCAAGACAACCTTCATGAAACCGTTGCTGCGTTCGATCGCTGCGGCAAAAGAGCAGATGTTGGTTTTCGATCCCAAGGGGGAATTTACTGCGGAGCTCGGCGACGCGGCCATTCTCGCGCCATGGGATACGAGAAGCCTCGCTTGGGACATCGCCGCCGACATGAACAACACGCAGCTCATGAGGCGATTCGCAGCGGCCATCGTCGCCGACAGCGCGGACCCAATGTGGGCCAACGCCGCGAGGCAACTGCTCTGCGGCTTGTTGCTTTACCTGCGCAGGATCAAAGGGCGCGAGTGGGGTTGGGCCGATCTCGCAGGCCTCGTCGCTCTGCCGCAGCCTGACCTGCTGGCGATCATGCGCGAGCACCACCCCGAAGCCGTGCGGGTTGTCGAACGCGCCTCGGTCACGACCCAAGGCGTCTTGATCAACCTCTCGTCCTTTTGCTCTCCAATCCTTGACCTTGCCGAAGCTTGGGGCAACGCGCCGCGCGAGCGACGCATTGGTTTTCGGCGCTGGATTCAAGGTCGGTCAAGCCATCGTCAAATCGTGCTTCAAGGGCACGGCGCATACGAGGATTTAACCCAGAAATACGTCGCCGCAATCATAGGCCTGATCTCAGCGACCGTGAGCAGTGTGGAAATGGACGACGACCCGGATCGAAAGATTTGGGTCGTGGCTGACGAGTTGCCGGAGATGGGCAAGGTCCCTATTCGGCAGTTGTTTTCGGTCGGCCGTTCTCGCGGCGTTCGATGCATTGCCGCTTGCCAAGATTTTGCGCAGCTTGAACAAATTCACGGAGAGCAGATGGTTCGGGCGCTTACTTCAATGTGCGGAACATTGATCGTTGGGCAAATGTCGCCAGGCGACACCGCCGAGAAAATTTGCAAAACAATAGGTTCTCGCGAGCACGAGCGCATGAACATCTCCACGTCGAGGTCCGCCAGCGGCGAGTCGCGCGGCCTTTCTTTCTCACGCGAAACCGTTCCGCTTTATTCGCCCACTGAACTTGCGTCGCGACTCGGGCCGACAGCAGACGGAGAGGGCGTGACGCTTCTCGCGTTCACAGGCGGCGACGCGCATGAGATTTTCTACCCGTTCCCCATTTCCAAGAAGGTCCGCGAGGCCCATGTCCCCGCTCGTTGGACGCTCGGCCCTCCAATGACCGATCCGACGCGCGCGAGCGACAACGCTTGCTCGATGGCCGACAGCGCGAGTTTCTTGTCGCCCGAATCCTATTTCAATGAGCTTGCGGAGCTGTTCTCCGATCCAAGCGGCAAGCCGACGCATGCCGCAGCCGACCCCTCGTTTGCGCCCGATGGCGACTCCGTTGTCGACCTCGCAGAGCGGGCCGAGAGCGTGGGAGTCGTGCGGGAATCAAGATGCGAGGCGACGGCGACCCTAGGCCTTTCGCGAGGCGCGGATGACGCTTAGCGCAAGCGAACTGCGAAAGCCATCGCATCGCAAAAAACACTCCACCGATCAACCACCGCAACCGAGAGAGAACTCAATGCCAGAACTCGAAAAAGGAAAAGGGCGGCTCGACCGCGTCGCCAAACAGACCGGCGAGAAGCAGGGGGAACAACCGGCCAAACCAGAACCCAAAGCGAACAGCGCCAACCCGATCGTGCGCGGCCCCCTGCGAAGATGGGAGGCGTTCCCGGACGAAGGCCAAGAGGCCGAGGACGCGCTTTTGGTGGAAAAAGAGGAGCAGGACAGGTTAAGGGACGGCTATGGGCATTCTAGCGCGCAGGACGATGACGGAGCAGCGGTCTGGCGGAAGGCGCGGCGAAGCAAGCAAGCGCGCTGGCAGGCGTGGGACTGGATACGCGGGCGGCTGAAATGGCTGCGGAGAAGAATCCAATTCAGGCGATGAGTTGTAATTTTCAAACGCGCGAGCGCGGTCCAGACAGTTGTCTTTGCCGCGCTCGTCGGATTTTGATTGGGCGATTCAGCGCGCATAAAGACAAGTGTTTCTCCATTTTGATACGGCTCTTGTGAGTCTTTTTGGTTTCTGCGCTTTGCGTGTCTGATATTCTGCGGAATCCAAAAGCAGCGTCCAATTCGGAAAATGAGCGACAACAGATACTCTTATTTTCAATACAGAAACATTTCGGCAGGCGAGTTGTTTTTCTTTGTCGCGCTCGACGAAACGCAAAAGCAACTCGGATTCGAAGACCTCGCCGCTGCGGCCGCGCTCCTGCTTGGGCAAAACGATGTGCCGGTGGCGGGCAAGCTCGGCGGAGCCACAGCCGGAACGTCGGTTGTGTCGATGGCCGCGCGCAAGCTGTTGCCGTTGCAAGTGCGCTATCGCCTGCCCACAATCACGAGCATCGGCGCAAGAGGGCTGAGAATCGCCTTCACCCGGAACATCGGAGCCTTCGTTGGCCGCGCAATTCCCGTCGTCGGTGTTGTCGTGATGGGCTATGACGCGTTTCTGATCGCGCGGCACACCGTCAGCTCATACAATCGCTTGGTGAAGCCGGAAGACCGGGTGCTTTGATGAGCGAAACGAAAGACGAGGTGTGGAAGAAGCTGGAAGCGTTTGCGCGCGAAGAGCTCGGGAAACCGATTTTCGGGCAGTTGCGCATTGAGCCCGACAGCAAGCTTGAAGACGAATTGGGTCTGACCGGGACCGACGCCGTCGAGTTCATCGACAAATGGGCAGAGCGGTTTGGCGTGGCGGCCGAGGGCTTTCCGTATGGCCGCTATTTCGGACCCGAAGGCCTCGATTTGATTGGCGCGGTTGCGTCGCTTTTCTCAAAGCGGGGCCGGAAAGCCGCTGCGCATCCGTTGACCCTTGGCATGCTCGCTGACGCGATGCGCGCGGGCCGCTGGGACACTGCGGCGATCGAGGCAGCTCGCTCGGAGTGAAGCGAGCGACGTCCCCGATTGCTCGCATTCGACGCCGCGCTTCAAAGGGGCTTCATGCGCCCGCATCGCGGGGGCGGGCGTGATCGCTCTTGACTGCTTTTAGGACGCTTCTTGGTCGGGAGTCGGATCGGCTTGCAACAAATGCCCCAGCCGACCGCCCGCGATGAACACACCCACCAAGGCATTCAGAATCACGCCGCCAAACCAGCACGTCGCGTAGCTTGTGTGGTTTGAGTCGGTGAATACGGGCAGCGCCATGCCGATCAGGCAAATTACCGCACCGACAAAGAGCCACAGAAAATCAATGCCGCGTTGAGCGCTGCGCGCGAAGATGTTGACTGAATACCAAATGATGAAACCCATCCCGAAAAGCAGGTTAAGAATGGGGATGGACATAAACAACACGAACATGACGAGCAGCGCGGTTTTGGAGAACGCGGTGCCGCGTTTGGCTTGGGTGTTCGCGCTCGCGAGTTTTGGATTTGCCATAAGTGCCTCGAAGGGTTAAAGCCGCGTGGCGGCGGTTGGACATGTGTTTTGGCGTCGGTCAACGCGGCGCGGGGAAATAGCGCAGCAATTCGACATGCGTCGTTGTGGCAGGCCCCTTGACCGGGATGTCTTGAAAATCCATCTTGGCGATGCGGCCAACAACGGGCGCATACCAATCGGTTTCATGAGTTGTGCCGTGGCCGCCATACTGATCGTTGCCCGACCATGAGACGGTTTGCTCGATCTTGATTGCGTCGAATGAACCCGCTGGCGTTTGAATTCGCTCGACGCCAACAACCTTGGAGGTTCGATCGCAGTGAGCCACCCACGCGCCAAATTTGTAGACATACGACGTTGACCATGACTTCCCGACTGCGAGCGGGAATTGCAAGCGCTGGTCGCTCGGCTCATAAGAGCCACCGGACGCGCTGACCAGGTTCGCGCTCGCGTCGAGCGTCGCGGGGGTTGCTCGCCCGCCGTCGACTTCGAGCTCCGCTTTTCCCGCCGCGACGCTTGCGACTTTTTGCTTGTAGTTGTGGCTCTTGGTGGGTTCGAGGATGTTTGTGAACGCGAATTCCCACTCCTCGCCAACGGCGAAAACGGGCGCTTGGGCTTCCGTGAGCGGCGCAGGAACGGGCGCGGGGAAGGACGCGCCGAGCGCGGCGGAAGCCGCCACGGCGGCGGATGCGACGAGGATTGGCAGCGGCATGGAGAGGCCCGCCCCTTAATTGAAGACAGGGGGAAGCGCCGTGCCCGATCCGGCCGGAAGCTGGCGGGCTTGCACCGCTGCGGACGCGCCTGTCGTGAACGACCAGTTGACCGAGAACGCCGTGGCTTGCGGGATGCTCGTGTTCGTCAGCGAGCCCGTCACCGCGACCTTGTAGGTCGTGTTGGCAGCCAACGGAGCGAACGGCACGCACATCGCCAGGCGCTGCGCCTCGCTGGTGGTCGTGTTGTCGACTTCTTGGCACGGCACGGCGTTGCCCGCAGCGTCGGCGATCGTGAAAGTGATGTTGGAGAACGCGCCATTGCCCGCCGCGCTCAGCGTCACTGGATAGCCGACCGTTTGGCCCACATATTTCGTGGGGTCCGCAGTGTAGAAGGACATCGGGTTCGGCGACTCGTTAGCGACCCAGCTCGGCTTCACGTTCGTCTGTCCGTTATACGGATAGGCCACGAGCTTGTAGTCCGGCGTTTGCGCCACATAGTCGACGAAATCGCCGACCAGCGTCGAATATTTGGCCGGGTCGGTGTTCGCCGGGCCTTGGCCGAAGCCCGCGCCGGTCGTGTCGAAGATGAAAATGGCGCGGTGAAACGGGGCGTCGAACAGCGCGTCAACCGCTTCCGTTGACGACGTGAACGCGCCGCCGATGCCTGCTGCGATTTCGCTTGTGGCGTTGGTCGTGTAGCCAGCGGCTGCAACGCGGTCAGACGGAGCGACGCCGGTGAAGCCCGGCTGGCCAGCGACTTCATAGTGGCCGACGGCGTTGGCGTCATACATGTAGAGCGCGTGGTTCGCTGCGGCAGTGTTTACTTGCGCGATGTTTTTGAACACGGAGAGCCCGAGCTGGGCTCGCTTGTTGTTCGCGTATGCGAAAGAGTCGGCAATGACATCCCCCGTCAGCGTCGGCGAGCCTGCGGCCGCTCCCGTGGCTGCCAGCAAGGAAATCGGCTGCGGCGTCGATCCCGATGAGCCGGTTTGTCCTGTTGAGCTGGTCTGCCCCGTGGGGTTCGGTGACGAGCCGCCTCCTCCGCCGCACGCGGCTAGGGCGGTCGCGGCGAACGCCGCGAGAAATATAGTCTTGTTTTTCGTGTTCATTTGATACCCCTCGATGCGCGCACGGACGGCGCGAGCCCCCGCTCGCGCGGGGGCCGCGCGCAAGTTTGTTGAATGTTCGAAACGCCTAAATTGATCTATTGCGTCAATATCATAACGTGACGCGTCAATTCATTGCGCGCGGGCGGAACGAAAATGACGCGAGGCGTCGTTTTTTGGTGACGCGCGGAGACGATGCAATGAAAGGCGAAGGCGGCGATGAAGATTTGGCGCGCAAAGTGGGCCGCGCGATCGCGCGCGAGCGCAAAGCCGCTGGCTATACCCAAGCCCGGGTCGGCGACGCCTTGGGGCTGGAAAAGGAAACAATTTCCAGAATCGAGACTGGCGTTATCGTTCCGTCGATCCATCGTTTGGCCCAGTTTGCGGATCTGTTCCGCTGCCCGCTCAGCGCCCTTTTCGGGGAATACAAAGGGGGTGGGGCCGAGGACGCAGGCGCGATCGCGCAACTGGTCGCCGGGTTGCCGCAAGACGACCGACGAGCCATTCTCCGCATTATCTCGGAGGTCGCGGCGATCGCCAGAGAGCGAGAGGTGTTGCGCCAGCGGTTTGAGATCGCCGAGCAAATTCCACGACGGTCCGATTCGCCGCGGCCGAAAATATGAGCGCTCGCGATTCCGCTCTGCGTTGTTGTCGCTTGCAAGCCCAAAGGCCATTTAACCCCCGCCCCGTTTTCACGCCCGATTGAGCGTGGTTTTCTTGGCGAATCGGATTCGCCTTTGCATGGGGCGTATGATCCGTTCGATTTTTTAACGGCGACGGACAAATCGTCCGCGTTTACGCCTCATTTCGTCCCAGAGTGCCTGGCGTTGCTTTGATCGGTTGTTAAACGAAAGCTTCGTCCAATAGACTGCGAAAAAAGCAACGGGGCCGGGGATGCCAAAACCACTTAAATTCGACAGCGCGCAAATGCGCGCGGGCGACGCTGAGGAAATCTGGCGGGAAAGCTTGCGGGCGATGTATGAGATAAAGCGACCGAGAGACGTTGAATTTAGAGCCAAAATCCAGACGTGGGATTTAGGCGGGGCGATGCTTTTAACCCAGCATGCGGCGCGAGATGACGTGCAATTCCAAAGGACGAGGAAGCGCATTGCAACCTCGGGCGTTGATCAATATCTTGTCCATTGTTTGCTGGGCGGCTCGTTGACATCGGAATTCGCGGACGGGCAGCAGGCGGTGCCGTTGAATTCGGTGGCTGTGCGGGACATGTCTGTCGAGAATATCGGCTTCGCTCGAAACGCCCCAATGCTGACGCTGAGCATTCCGCGCTTGGCCCTGGACAAGCGGTTCCCCGAGGGCTCGCGCCTCCACGGCGCATGCTTCGCCGAGAACGATCCAATTGGCGCGCTAGTGGCGTCCCATGTCAGAACGTTGGCTGCCGTCCTGACGGAAATGTCGATCGAGCAATCGAAAGTCGCGGCGGAGGCGACGCTCGACTTGCTGGCCGCTTGCCTTTTGCCGAAAGCACGGCTCGACGCGACCCGGGACGACCCGAGGCTCGCGCCGATGCTGCGAGCGCAAGCGCTCGCGCACGTTGAGCGGCATTTGCTGGACCCTGATCTCGGCGCGGACGCGTTGTGCAAAGCGTTGAAGGTGTCTCGGACGACCTTGTACGAGTTGTTCAACGAGTCCGGCGGCGTGGCGCGGCATGTTCGGGGAAAGCGCTTGGACGAAGCGATGCGCCGCCTCGTCAGCCCCCGGCACGCGCGCGAGCGCGTCTCGGAGATCGCCTACGCGACGGGCTTTTCAAGTGAGAAGACTTTCAGCCGCGCGTTCAAAGAGCGGTTCGGGTGCACGCCGAGCGAGGCGCGCGAAGAGCAATCGGCGGTCGCGGCTTCGGGCGGAAAAACGGTCGAAGAAGCGCAGGGGTTGGCGTCGGAATATGATGCGGCGGTTCGGCGGCTGCATGCATAAGCCATGAGCGCCAAGTGGTTGGCTAAGCCGATTCCGCGTGCCAAATCCACCGGCAAAGGCGGTGGATTTGTATTGCTCTGGGTCTGCGAGGATATGCGGATTGATTGGATTTGCGAGCAGCGCGGTGGGCATTTCGAGTCGTGCGAGCGAAAGCCCCACCGTCGAACTGGGCGGCCGAGAGAACCGGCGCGCCCGATTTTCACGTGCTAGCAAAGCTCCGCGTGTAGATTTCAGGGCGATGGAACTCGGCAATCATCCGGGAGCAGAATCGGCCAGGGTCGCGAAGGCCTCTATCGTGCCTCGGCCGGCGCTGTCCAGCCGGACATTTCTTCGCTCAAAACAAAGCGGAGATCCTCTGCCGACATGGATTTAACTTGAGATGGGAGCCACTTGAATTTGTGGACGATGTAGAAGTGAATGGCGGCCATGCCATCGAGCTCTTTATATCCCTCTCGTTTGGCCAGAGTGTCGCCGAAGACCGCCAGCATATAGGCCAGCTTTCCTTCTGCGTCGTGCAGGTTTTGCAAAATCTTGTATCGCTCTTTGTTCATTCAACCCCCGGTGTGGTGGAATAGGCCCGCTGGCTTATGTTTTCTTGAAATGACGTGGCGCAATGCTCATTGATAGCGCTCCCCGTGCGCGGCTACTTTCCGTTTGAAGTCGGCGCAAGCTTTTTCGAACTGCTCTTGCGCGACGATGAAATCGCTCGAACTCAATCGAGTGATTGCCGGATCGTTAAGAAACTTGGCGATGTTCTTTCGAGCGGCCTCCACCAGTTCATATTCCCCCGCCAGTGCAGGGAAGTGGATGTTCAAGATCATCGCTATCCGCAAATGTTCGCCGGGCAACAAAACCTTCTGCTCTTTTGTCAATTCCATCACTTGATTGTAGCTGAGCTTGTTCATGTAGCAGCGCAGATTGGTCAAGTAGATTCCGGTGAGAGCTGTTTGCCACTTCGCGAACAAGACATAAAGCTCTTCGAGTCTCGCTATTTTCAATTCGAGCGATTGTCGTCGCGCCTGAGCGTCAAGATTGAGCTGCGTCAAACGAGCGTTGAAGCGGCTGGTCAGAAACACCGCAGCCAAGGTGGACGCGGCTGCGATGAGGCCACTGAGCGTCGCAATCGCGGCCTTTGAGTCAAACAGGTCCATCCGGACCTCCTCTCGAAAAGTTTGGGCATGGAAATCCGATCGGCCGGCGATTTGGTCGGCGGCCTGTGCGCGGTGCCCTGGGTGGTTTCGCAGGGTTGCCGGCGCGGCAATGCCGCCCCGCAACCATCTCTCGATTTTCCTGATAGGTTGGGCGTCAAGGGTTCGCTGCGCCGGGCTTGCGCCCGCCCTTGACCCTGTTTGAGCGTCTACGTGTAGCCAAGTGCCTATCCGTCAATGCCAAAGCTTTTGTAGGCTTGGTCGCTGTAAAACCATAGCGAATTTTGGGGCATGTAGTTGTGGGAGAACTGCGAAATCGCGTCGTTCAGAACAGCCTTTTTAAACGGAATGTGTATGACTTTGGCTTTCTGTGAATCGATTCGCGTCGCAAGGGCGGCTGGCCAACGCGGGCGCAGCGCTGCGGGGTTCCGGATCGGAGTCGAGTGTTGGGTGTAAACGGCGATGATGGGAATTTCGTATGTGTCCACAGCGGCGGCAATTTCGAAGGGAACCCAGTCGTCGTCCTGCGCGGTCGTGTCCCCGAT
>Ga0114930_10005191_pt1 | contig 10791 bp, 7 predicted proteins | sample AnhtaG_FD_87300 | JGI IMG/M metagenome (GOLD analysis project Ga0114930, IMG submission 87300) | Deep subsurface microbial communities from Anholt, Denmark to uncover new lineages of life (NeLLi) - Anholt_01485 metaG | ecosystem: Environmental > Aquatic > Marine > Oceanic > Sediment | place... | reverse complement strand
TATTTGAAGGGATGACAATGGGCCGTGTAGCCTATTATATGCGAAAAAATCCCCAATTTATCCACGAGGTTCTCAACGAGTATACTAAATTAAATATCGAAGTTATCAAACGTTTTCATGAAGCTGGAGTAGATATCGTTTTTTATTCAGACGATTTAGGTTTTAAAGGGCGCTCAATTTTATCAATTGAACAATTTAAGCAATTTATTTTACCTTATTATAAAAAGTTTTATAGCGCTTGTAAGCAACGAGGTATGTTTATCGTTCAACACTCTTGTGGCTATATTGATAAAAACTTACCATATATGGCAGAAGCAGGACTTAATTGTATTCAAGCACTTGAACCTGCTGCAGGTGTCGATTTGGCCAATTTAAAGCAAACTCTTGGTGATAAATTAAGTTTTATGGGAGGAATCGATTCAAGTCGGATTCTTAATTTTGGAACGCCAGACGATATTGTACAGGAGGTAAAACGCTGCGTGAAATCCGCAGGGTTTAATGGTGGTTATTTTGTTGGTCCTAGCCATAATATTTTAACTACTTCTTGGGAAAATATTGTAGTATTACGAGATGCAATTGAAAAATATAGAAAATATCCGTTAAATCTGAATTAAAAACCATCCGCAAACTAGAAGTAAGTTCCCTATTTTTTGAGAATTACGATTATCGGCGATAAAGGAGAGATTTCTACCTTAAATTGATAGATGTTTTTTGAACTTTGAGTTAATTTTATAGTAGAAATCTTTTGATTTGTCCCATTATAAATTTCTACAGTACTAACATCCAGACCGTATTTTATACGATCAAGTTGGATTTCTATTATTTGACTCCGACTACTCAAATTGTAGGCTGTAATAACTCCTAATTTGTCAATTTCATCCACGTGAAGGTGGATATTTTGGCTAATACCGTAAAATATTCCCCGCGTTAAGAAGGGTTTAATTGTTTTATAAAGAGCCATCGCCTCTTTTAATACCATATATTTTACACTTTTTCTATCACTCAATCCTCCAATTCCCAAATGTCTCGCAAGAGAAGTGTACCACCAGAATTGTAGCATATTCTTGTTATCACTATTTTCATTTATATGTAAGTATAAGGGAATAGAATAGGCTAAATTGTATTCAAAAAGCTGCGTTGCCCTACCGGACAATAAATCGTGCATCGGATTCCACATGCATTCAAAACCCCAATTTTCGTCAAAACTGTGCGGAAGATTGTGTTGGTAATATAAGGGATGGCGGGGCCTAACTCCTCTGTCGTGTGCTTCTATAAGAATTTGGGGAAAATTTTTCTTTACATTTTGGATGACTTTGAAAATGTTTTCAGCATGTGTATTTCTTAGCATTGGAACCTTATGCCCGTGATCCTTACTGAAACAACCAATATTATCCACCATAAATGTTGATAAATCAGTAAAGTCAAACATGAAAAAGTCTATTCCCTCTTTTGCGAGTTCCAATACTCTACGAGTCTTTTCCTCAACCCAATGATTATTAGCACATAAACTAAATAGATTTATATAGGGATCTGCTACAACTTTTACTCCCGTTTTGCTTCTTAAGTAAAATTCGTCGGGCTCATTTTCTCCTTCAAAATTCATCATGATGTGCAAGGCTAATTTTAAACCATATTTTTCATGAATATTATTTGAAAATTCCTTTAAGGAACCAAACCTTTCCTCGTTCCAAATAGAGGAACCTAGAGCTATATTCCACCCAGGATCTAAATACAAACATTCCGCCCCAATGTCTCGAGCTATTTTAGCCTCTTCATATAATTGTTCTAAATTGTATGGTTCAAATTCAATGCCCTCTACAAAAAACCCAGTCTTCTCGGATACCCATCCTAAATTGTACAATTCATTCCAATGAACGGGAGGATTATAGTCTTGTCTAAATTTGTGTCCATGCTCCTCAAGATGACTTCTATAAAGATAATATCCCTCTTTATAATCTCCGTCGTAAACAGCATACCTCGTAACGCCAAATGAATAACTTTCTTTAGCTTTTAGAATCGTAGCGATCTCGGGATTACCTTCATAAAGTGAAACACCTCCAAATATTATATCAACATCTTCAGCACCTCTTCCCGGTAATGTGGTTGGAAGTCTTTGAAATCGAGAGTATTCCATTTGAGTGGGGTTATATTTACACACGAGTAACCCTCCCTGCTTATTGCCCCACAACCATCCCTCAGAACAAAATCCCGGCATTTCTGCTTGTTTTTCAACCCAGGCCCCCAACAATATATCATTAGCACTAAAACTCTCCTTTCTTCGATCTTCTCCATACCCAAAATATCTTCGAGTTGGAATCGACATTAGAGTAAACTCATCTAAGTGGTCACACCATCCAGAATATTGCTTGAATAAAGACTTTCTAAAGCCAAGATTAATCAAGCCAAACCTAAATTTTTTTTTACCTTGATTAGATAATGTTATTTTTTCGTCTAACCACTTGCTTCCTTTTTCAAGTATAAATTCGTGAGTAATTGAGATATTTGTTTCTGCAAATTTTCCTTCTATAATTAATCTGTCAGGTCCTTCCATTCGAATTTTTCTTGAAGACAACTTTTTGGCCTTATATTCGGATCCTAAGTGAAGTAAATAAGCGTAACGAGATCCCTTTTTACTTGAGGTTAAAATTCTATAGTGATATTCCTCATCAGCATAAACTTTATTATTAATTTTGTTATGAAGGATATAGCGAAATCCTTGATCGCCCTTATTTTGAACTTTTAATTCCCAATTTTGGTTTTCTAAGGTGTAATCGGTCATTTCTTCTCCCTTAATTTTGTTGTTATTTATTGGAATGTTTATTGATTCTTAGAATTATTTATACTTATTACCATTTAGATGCTAATATTGTTTCAAGTTTAGACTTTTTGTCATTTTTGGCATAAAAAGTTCAGTATATATATATATAAGAAAAGTTGAATAGTATTAATCAAAATTTTTTATAAAGAAAAACAAATAAAAAAACATCTAAAATTGGTGTATTTATGACTGAAAATGTAGAAACAACTTCACGACATTCTTTTTTTACTTATCTCTCTTTTGGTACGTACAATATCCTATGGACAATTCCAACAGCAACAATGAGTCTTTTCATGTTTTTTTTCTATCATACAGTTGTGGGTCTTGAGGCAGGTTGGATATTGACTGTCGTTGCTATAAACACAATATGGGCTGGTCTTAACGACCCTTTAATAGGGTGGCTAACCGATCGAAATTTTAAGTGGACAAGAAAATGGGGTCGACGCTTTCCGTGGATAGCAATCGCTTTTATTCCGGAAGCGTTATCTCTAATCATGATATTTTCTCCTCCAGATCTACCAAAGAATGCCGAGAATATACTAATAGATCCTTTACCAGTGATGCTTTGGCTTTTGCTCTCTCTATTCATATTTGATTTATTTGCTACGCTTGTTGATGTCCATACAGCTATCCTTCGTACAGATAAATTTCGAACAGAAGCAGAAAGGAGGAAAGGTGCAGGATCCTGGGGTTTCTTTGACATGATCGCGCAAGTCCTTGGAATGATGATTCCACCACTTCTTATCTTTTTTGGAGCAACAATTTTATCCTACGCCGTTATGGCAGCAATTATTGCTTTAATAGCGATAATCTTTGGTATATTTTTCGTTATGAAGGGTGCTCGGGAGGATAAGATCATTATTGATCGATATTATTCTAGAGATTATGAACGACTGCATGTACTTAAAGGTGTATGGCAAGTAATTAAGCAGAAAAGTTTTATGGCTCTCTTTTTTCATTATGTTCTATGGCTCGCGGCTACTGCCTCGCTAATGACTGGAATGGTAGCATACTTAGTAACATTTATTTTTGAATCTAATGATCCGGATGCAATGATTCCATTTCTCGCACTTTTTCTCTTGGGATCATTAATTTCTATTCCAGTTTGGCTCAAAATTCTTAAGAAAATGAATAACAATAAAAAAACCTATGTTATCGGAAGCCTTTTATTAGTTGCAATAACCATACCAATGACCTTTTTCGTAGGAGATACTATGTTAATGATTATCCTGTTTCTTGTAGGTTTCGCAAATGGATGCGTGTGGACTATTGGAATGCCTGTATTATATTCGAACGCACAAGATGATTTTGTGGTGCGTACTGGGAAGAACCAGAAAGGTATTATGGTTGGTACTTGGGCGGTAATAGGACTCGTTACAGCCTTTATTGACGAAGCATTAATAACATTGGTATTTTTTATTACCGGATTTAATGCAGGACTAGTAGATTATGACGCTTTAGTTGCTTCTGGTGCAAATGTAGAACTTGTCCAATGGGGAATTCGTTTCCTTCTAGGAGTTATCCCTGCGTTGCTCATCTTAGCGGGTACTTTGATCTTTTGGAAATTTTATCCACTTACGCAAGAAAAAGTTCTTGAAAACAAAGCCAAGCTACTTGAACTTGGCTTTTAAACTATTTTTTTTTAATTTTTTTATTAGATTTTGTTTTCGAAATCCCATTTCATACCTTTAATGGATATTCCCCGTATTTCTTTGCAGCCGAGATCATCGTTAACACATTTTCCACTTTACATGAATTTGTAATATCCGTGCAAGCACTTAACATATATCCCCCGCCTTCACCAGCATCACGGATACACTTTTTTACCGCATTTACCACATCATCCTTTGTACCATACGGTAATAATTGTGAAACGTCAATATTCCCAATCAAACATAATTTATCTCCATACACTTCTTTCAAGTGCCTCAAATTCATCCCTGCCATAGGTTCTAAAGATTCTATTCCGCTAAATCCCGCCTCGATAAGACCATCAAAATATGGCTCCGTGAATCCATCAGAGTGAAAGCACACATATTTACCAGCTTTCCTTAAAATCTCGATGGCTTGCTTATAGGCGGGAATAATGAGTTCTCGATGGTATTTTGGGTTTAGCATAGTAGTATTTTTTAAAGCAGTATCATCGCACATAAAAAAAACATCAAAATCCGTTTCAGCGTTTAATTTTGCAGCTGTAATTAATTTTTTAGTCCTTAGCTCGATATAATGCTTAATTTTGCTCCTCTTTTTTCGTATCAACTTGATTAATAGTCCTAACCCTAATCCCTGCCAGAGAGGCTCTAAAATTGGTTCAAGATGGCAACATGGCACGAACTCATCGGTTGGGAATTTTCTTAATCGTTTATTAATTTTTCTCGCAAAATCTGGAGCTTCTTCCCATTCTATAGCGAAGTAGGTATCGTGAAAATAATCTGCTTTTTCTTCAGTATCTATGTAATTTTTCAAATAGTAGGCTATACCCATATCAGCATTATCTTGTTTTAAAAAGATTCTGCCGTTATAATCAATATATTTATTACTGTCTGGTAATTTTGGTAAAGGATGTTCTTGCATGTGTTTCAGGGGAATGAATGTTGGAAATGAGTCAAAGTTCCATGCCATATCAAAACCAAGTTTATGTTCTAAGTTATAATCTCTATAAGAGAGTTTAAATTTCCTCTCCCGAGTGTACGAATCCCCCCAATAATTCAGGAGTTCTCGTTGAAATCCTGGCATGATAATTTGGCAAAATAGGGGTATACGATCCGGTTCTTCGTGATTAAATGCTTGTATTACTCTTTTTCGAGCACTCATAATTTCTTACTCTTAAAAATTCAATTATGGTATAAATGGTAAAAGAACAAAATTTTATCCCAAAATTAAATTTATCAATCTTCTAATTCTAATAAATTACATGGTAGTATTAATTGAGAAGAATTATCCTGTTTTTACTATTATCATAAACAATCCTGAAGCTAAAAACGCTGTTGATGGCCCTACGGCTCGAGAACTGAGTTCCGCTTTTAGAACATTCGAAAGCGACGAAAAAGCTTTAGTTGCTGTATTATGGGGTGCTAATGGGACTTTCTGTTCTGGTGCAAATTTAAAGGCGATTACTGAAGGGCGAGGAAACAAAGTAGAAAAGGAAGGAGATGGACCAATGGGTCCGACTCGAATGAGGTTAAAAAAACCGGTTATTGCGGCTATAGCCGGTTACGCTGTTGCAGGTGGTTTAGAACTTGCCTTATGGTGCGATATGCGCGTAGTTGAGAAGAACGCGATATTTGGTGTGTTTTGTCGTAGGTTTGGAGTACCTCTTGTGGATGGGGGTACCGTAAGATTACCAAGACTTATTGGATTAAGTCGTGCTTTAGATATGATTTTAACGGGGAGACCCGTAAATGCTGAAGAAGCGTTAAATTGGGGATTAGCTAATCGAGTAGTAAATACTGGACAAGCAAGAATTGAAGCAGAAAATTTAGCACGGGAAATTGCTGCTTTTCCTCAGAATTGCATGAGAAATGACCGTTTTTCTGTTTATAGTCAAATGGGATTAACTCTTGACGACGCAATGATAAACGAATTTGAATTCGGATTAAAAACACTTGAAAGCGGAGAATACTTGGAGGCAAGCAAAACTTTTATGAAAGGAAAAGGAAAGAACATTAATTTTAACAATATTTGATTATTACTTTGTACTTAAATGGTGATATAATGATTATTTTTGAAGAATTTAAAGTAAAAACCCCTGAAAGAGAAGTATTGCTTGAAATTTCAGATGAAATTAAACAAGTTGTAAAAAATTCTAATATCACCGAAGGCACTTGTAGCGTATTCGTGCCACACACTACTGCGGGAATAACAATAAACGAAAACGCAGATCGATCCGTAATGAAAGATTTTGCGAATTATCTAAATAAGTTAATTCCTAAAAATGGAGGATTAGGGTACTCCTTTAAGCACGCTGAAGGGAATTCTGATGCTCACATTAAATGTTTATTAACCGGAAATTCAATAAATATATTAATTCATGGGGGTAAATTAATGTTAGGGACTTGGCAGGGAATTATGTTTGCAGAGTATGACGGTCCAAGAAATAGAAAAGTGTTTGTTCAAATCACGGGAGAATTCTGAATTATTAATATTTCTTATCTACTAAAAATTTAGTTATAGTAAGAGATATAATCATCAAACCAAAAACAACATAAAAGGGAAATAAGATTTCTATTTCACCTAAGGGGCTCATGATCATTGGAGCAATTGCACCGCAAAAAAGCCCGATCGCATTATTGAATCCGATCCCCGAACCTTTTAACTTAGGTTGAATATCTTCAATTACTTCTAATAAAAGAGTAATGCCAGCGGGATCAAACAACGCTATACCTATTGCCAAAAAAGAAACAACAATAAAAAAAATAGGTAGGTTCAAAACAAAATCTGCGAAAAAGAAAGGAATTCCGAAAAGCATAACTATCATTTGTCCTACCATCATCAATTTTCGAGGACCATATCGATTTAACAACTTGCTGGCAATATAAATAAAGACAACATAAATAGCCATAACAACCAGCATTAAATAACTTGAAATAACTTCACCCAATCCAAAACCTTTAACGTTGTCTTGTAAAACCCATATCAAATAAGCAGTAATAAATCCGAATAAAAACCATCTGATACTGTTTAATATTAGTGTAAAAATATATTGGCGCTCTTTAAGTAGAATTTTTATATTTGTTATGTTAAAATCCATATTTTTATCTTGATTCTCAATCTTCTCAGTTTTATCATCATCTTTCAGAACGAAAAAAATAAACACTATACTAAAACAAATTAGGAATCCCGATATCAAGAAAATGCTCCTAAACCCAAAGAAACTCGAAACAAAACCCCCTATTATGAATCCAAGGAAGAATCCCACATTCATATATAAAGAATAATAGCCCATTCCCTTACTATGTTGATTTTTTTTGTAGATATCGCCAATAACTGCTTGTAAGATTGAAGTATAAGCACCTGCTCCTTGAATTGCTCTGTAGATGATCAATTGGATTACATCCTGAGCGGTAAAACATAAAAATGTTCCTATTAGATATATTAGCATTCCGAATAGGACTACTCTTCTCCGTCCTAATTTATCTGAGACTGCTGCATAAGGATATTGTAGAATACTTTGAGTCACGGAAAAAATACCAATTATTATTCCATAAGAAGTTAAAGAACCAGAAAGACTCTCAACAAATGAAGGCAAACCAATTTGGACAATGCTCAATCCCATGCTTCTGAACGCTGTTGACATTAGGATTACGATTAATAAGTTTTTCGTATGTCTACCTAGTCCTCTATCTGAAGAAATTTTAGTCTCCTCTTGTATTATCTTAATTTAATAAGGAAATTCTGTAACCAATATAAATTTATTTTTCCTAACGTTTTGGAGTATGAACCTCACGTTCAATTAAAAAATTAAAATAAGTAAGGGATATTTTTCATGAAAATCGGAATGAATTCTTTAGCAAATTTGGCTCAAATAAGAAAGGATGTAAAAAGGAAACGAGTTTCTAGTTACGATAAGACTGGGGCTAATATGGATAATGTTCTCTTAAATCCTAATGAAAGCTATCAAATCTGCGATATAACAGGGGCTGGTATTATCAAGCATATTTGGATGACCATTGCTTCTTCTGACCCTAACTATCTACGTAAGTTGGTTCTGAGGATGTGGTGGGATAACGAGAGCGAACCTTCTGTTGAGGTCCCGATAGGAGATTTTTTTGGAGTTGGTCATGGTAAGACCGTAAATTTTTGGAGTCTTCCTTTCTCTAACGGTCCAGAGGATGGTAAGGGCTTTAACTGTTTTTTTCCAATGCCTTATAATTCTCGAGCAAAGATCGAAGTAGAAAACCAATCAGATCTTACTATCGTTATATATTTTTATATAGATTACGAAGAATATAACACTATATCAAGCGATCTCGGGAGATTTCATGCTTTCTGGAATCGGCAAAACCCATGTGATGGAAAACCCTACGGGACGGGAAAAAAAGTAGAGCGATTTATTACAAAAAATCCTACACACGAGGGTGACTATTTAATTCTTGACGCAGAAGGAGAAGGACACTTTGTTGGATGTCACTTAAATATCCATAATCTGATGACACCTGAAAATACGGCAAAGAACGAGCGTTGGTGGCCCGGAGAGGGTGACGATTACATTACTATTGATGACGAAGAAACAATTTTATATGGAACTGGGACAGAAGATTATTTCTGTGGTGCTTGGTGCCCTTCCCAATTCTATTGTTCCCCATATTTTGGAGTGACTATTCCTGGTGGAAGTAATTGGAGTGGTAAAATATCATATTATAGATATCACATAGAGGATCCAATATATTTCCATAAAAATATAAAAGTTAAAATAGAACACGGTCATGCAAATCAACGATCCGACGATTTTTCCTCAACAGCATATTGGTATCAAGCAGAACCACATAAAAAGCAAAGTTTTTTCCCAATGGAAGAACGGTTACCTCTGGAAGAGCCCAATGAGATAGAACCTTAAATAACTTGGAGCTCTTTTTTTTTATTTTTTATAACTTGAAGTTAATATCTTTTATATATTCCTTTCTCGTTTCCAATCCGCGTTATCGCTCGTCCTTAAATACCACCGGAGTAATTGTTCTTTGAGATCTGATTTTACTTTATCGTAAGCATAAATATCTATAAGGTTGTTCGCTTCGTTAGGATCGTACATAAGATCATATAACTCTTCTTTACCTTGATCACGAATAATGAGTTTCCATAATTTAGTTCTTATCATAGCAGAACGTGCAACAGTAGAGCGATCTTCTTTAGGTATATTCGTTTTATCGTAATAAATTCCGATTCCTGGTAGTTCTGGACTTGTAATAACGGGTTCAAAACATTGCGGTTCGCGAGGATTATATCCTCCTTCTGCAAAGACTGCATTCCTAACTTTCGTTAAATGACCTTGGAGAAGTGGAATTAAATTTTTACCAAAATGAGTGTATTGAGTGTTAATTTGAGCGAAGTGTATTATAGTTGGAAAAATATCAATAGTCTGGACGAGTTGGTCATGAATCACGTTTTTTCGTTCAATGCCGGGAATTTTTAGAATTAAGGGGATGTTAATTAAACAATCTTGAAATGCGGTCGGCCATTTCTCTGTTAAACCATAATCGCCAAGAAAATCTCCATGGTCTGCAAAAAAGGCTATTGCACTATTATCATAAGCTCCAATTTCTTTTAATTTGTTTATTATCAAACCAAATTGGTAGTCTATGCGAGAAACCATTCCGTAATAAGTAGCAATAATTTCCTTAAAGTCTTCTTTTGTGAAGTTTTTTAAACCGTATCTTTTTTGTAGCAATCGCATAAATTCTGGTTTGTCCTCTAATTTTGGGGGTATTGGAGCGGGAACATTTTCTCGATCGTACATAGAAAAAAAAGGTTCCTCTACTGTGTAAGGGGGATGAGGGAAGTTCATTGCTATAAATAAGCAAAAAGGTTTTACAGGATTTGAATTTAAATAGTTAATCGCTTCTTGGGTGATATAATAATCAAAGTCTTTTGATTCTTCTTCCGTTCTTTCTCCAAAATAGAACGATTTTCTCATTGAATGATCTAGTGGGTAAGGATTCGTCTTAATCTTTCTAGTTTTGATTCTGAATCTTTTCGATATGCTATCTTTGATTGCGCTTTTTCTAAAAAGATCGTTCCTTCCAATCCATATGACTTCGTAGCCTTTTTCCTTAAGAAACTTAAAAAGATTTTCTTCATTGGGTTGTAGCAATTGGTAAAGACTTCTATGATTGTTGGAATGAACATATTGTCCCGTAAATGTACAACATCTCGAAGGCCCACATACAGGGTTTACGGTGAAGCAGTTCGTAAAAGCAACACCGTCTTGTGCAAATTGGTCAATATTTGGTGTTTTTATTATAGAATTTCTCTTACCT
>Ga0114930_10005190_pt1 | contig 10792 bp, 9 predicted proteins | sample AnhtaG_FD_87300 | JGI IMG/M metagenome (GOLD analysis project Ga0114930, IMG submission 87300) | Deep subsurface microbial communities from Anholt, Denmark to uncover new lineages of life (NeLLi) - Anholt_01485 metaG | ecosystem: Environmental > Aquatic > Marine > Oceanic > Sediment | place... | reverse complement strand
GTAATATCGTAAAAAACAAGCTCGTCTGCACCGGCTTCATAATAGAAACGGGCCATCTCGACGGGATCTCCAATATCCACATTATTCTTAAAACGTATGCCTTTTGTTGTCGTTCCTTCACGAACGTCAAGGCATGGTATTATACGTTTACTTAACATAATTTTTTCTTACAGACGAAGGGCGCTAACCTGGATTCCACATACAAAAATTTTTCAGCAAAGACAGCCCGGGTCTCCCGCTTTTTTCAGGATGGAACTGGGTGGCAATTATGTTATTGAATCCAATAATCGATGCAAAGGAAATCCCGTAATATGTTGTACCCAGAATATGTTCTAAATCGGTCGGATACGGATAGTATCCATGAACAAAATAGAATTCATCATCCTCATTTAAACCCGAAAGAACCGGATGTTTTTCAATGTTTTTCAAGCCGTTCCACCCCATGTGAGGAATTTTTAAGCGGCTGCTGTCTTCGGATTTAATATCCGGCGGAAAGGCCTTGACAAATCCATCTATTATTTTAAGACAGGCTGTTTCATTCTCTTCGCTATATTCCATGATTATCTGAGTGCCGAGACATATACCAAGTATTGGTTTACCGTCAATAACCGCCTGTTTTATAGTTGAATCCAGTCCAAGACGTTTCAAGCTGTCCATAGCGGCGCCGGCAGCGCCGACTCCGGGGAATATTATCCGCTCCGAACCAGCTATTGTTTTTATGTCATTTGTAACAATGCACTTAAAGCCTAAATATGAAACAGCCCGCTCCACACTTGCAAGGTTGCCTGCATCGTAGTCAATAATAGCAATCATATTAATGGACGCTCGCTCCCATTATATTTTTATTTAGTGGCTGAAACCGTTACCTTTTCTGTAAGCGTTCGCGGAACGTTGAAATTAGAAATTGGAAATTTGGCCTTCATGCTTTTGTACTGTTGATGTTCGTATTATCTGATAGCCCACGGTGTTCTGAACCTTTTTGTTTCACTTATCAAAGTCATGCCAGACCATATCTGATAACGCTTCTGCCGGTTTGTAAACATCCAGCTCGTAAACTCGTTTCATCTCTCCCAAATTTCTACTTTCCAATTTCAAGTTTCAAGCCGTGAACGGCTACCCTTTTCTTTTGGCTTCTTCCCATAATCTATTCATCTCATCCTGAGAAACAGATTCTATTTTTCTACCACTTTTTAATATAACTTTTTCCATATATTTAAAGCGATTTTCAAATTTTTTAATGGAATCCGTCAGAGCATTTTCAGGATAAATGCGCGCAAATCTGGCTACATTTACAAGGGTAAATATAACATCTCCAAATTCCAGGGCCAAACTTGCCTGATCTTCACTTGATTTGTTTAATTCGGTTTTTAATTCCAACCATTCTTCCTCAACTTTCTGCATAACATCTGAAATATTATCCCAGTCAAATCCCACCCTTGCTGCACGCTCAGAAATTCTGTAGGCACGCCTCAGGGCGGGAAGGCCTGAAGGAACCGAATCAAATATCGAGTTGGTTACACTTTGCGTTTTTTCATTCATCTTAATACAATGCCACTGTTTTCTTAACTCATCAGAACAGCTGACTTTATTATTGCCAAAAACATGAGGATGACGACGTATCATTTTTTCTTTAGTTACAGAAGCAGCGTCTTCTATATTAAAAGAGCCCATCTCCTGAAATAGCTTAGCTATAAATAGAATATGAAACAAAACATCTCCCAGTTCTTCGCAGATATCATCGGTATTTCCTGATTCAATTGCTTCTAAAAGCTCATACATCTCCTCTACAAGATAAACCGACATGGAGCGGGGTGTCTGTTTTTTATCCCATGGGCATCCGTTTTCGCCTCTTAACGCGTCAATAAGTTTATTTAAAGCATTTATTCCCAAAATTTTTAACCTTTAACGTTTTTTATAAATAGATGCAAAACTTGAGATAGGCTATAGGGGTATAGTTAGGTTAGCTGCTTTTCTCCCAGGCCTTTTTTAATTCCTTAATTTTAGATACAAACTGATGTTTCATATCTTTAGGAATTACTTTAGCCATCTTTTCAGAAATAACTGAAACATGGGGAGAAAGCATAGAGTCTTTGACTATCGGTGCCCCCCCTGGAAGGAAGGCGGTAAGGGCTATCAGTAAGACAGAAGCAATTAATACTGCCTTAATTATTCCAAATCCAGCTCCGCATATACGATCAACCCAGCCCAAAAAAGCAATATTTAGAATATACTTGATCACTACGCCAAGAATACTGATAATAAGGAAAACTCCGCAAAAAACAATCAAAAAGCTAACTATATAAAGGTACGATTTGTCTGAAATCCATCCTGATAATGGTTTCGCAAATTCTATGTAATAGCTATAAGCTGCATAGAATCCTCCAAAAACACCAATTATCGAAGACGCTTCTTTGATAAAACCTCTAAAAAAACCCCTTATAAGGCAAAATCCAAAAATAATTGCGATTAGAATATCAAACAGATTCATCGCGTCCCTTTAAAGCAGAGAATAGCAAAAAAACAATTGAATTGTAAAATGTATTAAATAGTTAGACTAACAAAGCGGATTTTATGAGTCAAGGTGTTTTTATTTGAAGGGGTTGATCATAAAATGTAGTTTGCATTATTTAAAAAAGTTATGCTATGTTGTAAAAAAGGCGACATGAATGAAAACTCAAGCGATAAGCAGACAAAACTGACTTTCTCAGATATAGATCTGGCAAAACAGCTTTTCGGCGAACATAACGGTAATCTTCAAAGAATAGCTAAAGCAATAGGCAGCACGATCCACGCAAGAGGCAGCACCGTTATTATTCAGGGCGACAGCATTGCAACGAACCTATCTAAAAACATACTCAACCAGCTTTATGGTCTTTTAAAGGAAAAACTTCCTATCTATCCCAGTGATGTCGATTATGCTGCAAAAATTCTTTGCTCTGATGATAACATCAAGCTTAAAGATATCTTTCTGGACAAGGTGTTCATTACATTAAAAAACCGCTCTATTACACCCAAAAATCGTGCGCAAAAAGAATATATTGATGCTATCCGCAATTATGATATGATTTTTGGAATAGGGCCTGCGGGAACAGGGAAAACATATTTGGCCATGGCTATGGCTGTTTCAGCTCTTTCAAAAGGACAGATAAACCGAATAATTCTCACGAGACCGGCGGTTGAGGCCGGTGAGGCTCTTGGTTTTTTGCCGGGCGACCTGGCGGAAAAGATTGATCCGTATCTAAAACCGCTTTATGATGCGCTTCACGATATGATGCGTTTTGAAAAGGTTTCTAATCTCATGCATCAAGGAATTATAGAAGTAGCGCCTCTTGCTTTTATGCGTGGAAGAACCTTAAATGATGCTTTTATTATTTTAGATGAAGCGCAAAATACAACTTCTGAACAGATGAAGATGTTCCTGACCCGAATAGGATTTAACTCCAAAACCGTAATAACCGGCGATATCACCCAGATAGATCTACCGGTTAATAAATCTTCCGGACTCATAGAAACAAAAAATATTTTACAGGTAATAAACGGGATAAAGTTCGTTTTTTTCTCAAAAACAGATGTGGTTAGGCATAAATTAGTTCAGGAAATTATCAAGGCATATGAAGATCTGGAAACAACCAAAAAAAATATTGATAGTTGAAAATATATCTTTTATATATATCACAAACTCGTAACAGCTTTTTAAAAACATATCCGCTCAACCGGTTTGTTTCACAAAGCTAAATGTTATGTAACCGTTCACGGTTAACAGTTTACAGTTGAACAAAACATATCAGCCAGAGGCTCAGTCCTGCCTGCTGCAGGCAAGTGTGAGAACTCATGTTTATATTTCATGTGAAGTTAAGGTGTTTTCTGGTTCAAGAATTGAGATCAATATCAAACATGCTTCAATCATTACAAAATTCATTAAAAAAACTGTGAACCGTTAACTGTGAACGGTTACTTATTTTGTTTACTACACATATGTTTTATGCGAAAAGCCTATAACTTCGAGGCCTTTGAAAGATGCTCAATTTTCAAAGGTCTCGCTTCCTTTCTGTATTGCTTTACTCATAAATAATAAATCCCATATGAATATAGAAAAAAATAATAAACAAATTGGCAATTTTTTTGCCTCAAGTAAATCTATTAGATGGTTCATTCTAATAGGTTTTACCATAATATTTACTATTATCCTTTATCCGACCCTTGTTATAACAAAACATCCCTATAAATTAGGAGCTGTTGCCGAAAGAGATATTAAAGCGCCAAAAGACTTTTTTATTGAAGATAAAGAAGCTACAGAAGAAAATCGTAAAGGGATCGTTGAAAAAGTTTTAACTGTTTACGATAACAATGCGTCTCTTGCCGGAAAACTCAGTCGGCAGGTAAAACAAGCCTTTACCGAACTCCGTGAGTTTTCCGAAGCATACAAAGAAAACCAAGACAAAACTTCACCCAATGAAGAAATAAAATCGTTAAATGAACAATTCTGGGCGTTCAAAGAGAGTTTTGAGGAAAAAATCGGCTTCACGGTAAGCGATGATGCATATAAAATCCTTATAAAAGAAAAGTTTTCAATTAATGTCGCCAATCTTATTTCCAAGATTCTAACAGAAATAATGAATAATGGAGTTGTAATTAACAAAGATATCCTTCTTAAAGAATCAGATAAAGGGATTATATTAAGGGATGTTGAAACAAAAACCGAAAAAGTTATTTATAATCTTAAATCATTTTATGGTCCTGACCAGGCAAAAACAATGGTAAGAATTATCGGTCAGCCCCTGCTCAAAGATATAAACTACAATTTGGTCAACCATGCCGTAAATTTTGTCCAAAAACTAATACAGCCGAATATAACTCTAAACACAAATGAAACCGAAGAACGAAAAAAAAGAGCTGTTACGGAAATCAAGCCAATTCTTTACCAAATAAAAGCAGGGGAAATGCTCCTTCGCGAAGGTGAAATAATAACCAAAGTTCAGCTTTTGAAGCTTAAAAATTTACAGGCCCAGACAAAAAAAGAACGTATACTGGCAATAAGTATCGGTGCAGCAATGATAATGCTGTGCTTGCTTATTTTGACCTACATTCTCCACATTAATCATAATAGCCGGTTTGCACGTAATCATAATAAAAATCTAATAGCTATGGCCTGTATGCTTATAACCATTTTATTGTTTGCCAGAGTATCCGCACCATTGTCTGAAGCACTGACCCAAAATTCGACTTTTGCAATTTCTTCTTCATCAATTATTTTCGGCATTCCCATTGCCTCCGGCGCCATGATCATATGTTTGTTGCTTGGCCTCGATATAGCAATACCCTTTGCCATGGTGACCGCTGCATGTACGGCAGTAATTTTTCAAAGTGGATTTGAAATTTTTATTTATTTTTTGCTCAACAGCGCAATGGCTGCTTACTGGATCCAGAATTGCAGGGAACGTAAAGTATTTATCAAGGCCGGATTAAAGATAGGATTACTAAATGTAGCGCTTTCAACTGCGATCTCTGTTTATCTTTCAGGCTTTTTAGGCTTCAAAATATTAGAAGTCTGGGCTTTTGCCTTTATGGGTGGCATCGGAGCCGGAATCGTTACAGCAGGCATCGCTCCTCTTTTTGAAATAGGGTTCGGCTATACAACTGATATTACCCTTCTAGAACTTGCAAATCTCGAAAGGCCGATTATTCGCCAGCTAATGATAGAAGTTCCCGGCACCTATCACCATTCTATTATTGTAGGCAACATGGTCGAAGCTGCGGCTGCTGAGATTGGTGCAAACCCCTTGCTTGCTAAAGCCTGCGGTTATTATCACGATATCGGCAAAATAAAGAAGCCGTTATATTTTATCGAAAACCAGAAAAATGGCAAAAACAAACATGATAAACTGGCTCCATCTATGTCAAAACATATATTGGTTGCTCATGTAAAAGACGGTGTTGAAATAGCAAAACAAAACAAACTTGGACAGGTCATAATCGACACGATAAGGCAACATCATGGAACAAGCCTAATCAGCTATTTTTATGAAAAAGCAAAGAAACAAAAAGGTGAAGATGCTGTAAAGATCGATGATTTCAGATACCCCGGCCCAAGACCACAGACAAAAGAAGCAGGGCTTGTCATGCTCGCAGATGTTGTTGAAGCTGCCTCAAGGACCCTCGACAATCCCACGCCATCAAGGATTCAGGGGCTTGTGCAAAACCTTATAAACAAAATTTTTTCTGATGGACAGATTGACAATTGCGAATTAACATTAAAAGATTTGCATAACATAGCGAAAACTTTTAATAGAATATTAAGCGGAATACATCACCACCGCATAGATTATCCTGAAAAATCCTCTTCTATCAACGGAAAGGCTAAAGATGAAAGTCCTGATAGACAACAGGCAAAACAATCACAAAATTCCTCCGGAAATGATACAGAAAAAGACTCAGGCCATCTTAAACGCCTTGGACTGTCCTGATGGAGAACTTTCCATCCTGATCGTTAATGATTCCCAAATAGAGGCTTTAAACAAACAATATCTCAATCGATCCGGACCTACTAATATTATAGCCTTCCCAATGCAAGAAGGCGAATTTGCAAACATCTCGCCTCAACTTTTAGGCGATGTGGTTATATCTTTTGAAACCGCTCATCAAGAAGGAATAAATGCCGGAATCAGTATGGAAGAACGTTTTATACAACTTCTGATTCACGGAATTCTTCACCTGTTTGGCTATGATCATGAAACAACGGAGCAAGAGGCTCTTAAGATGGAAAAAAAGAGCGAAGAACTTATGAAATTGATAGAAAAAATATAACTTATGAATTCGCAAAGTCATCAAATCGACGGCAAAGTAATCCCGCCAAGGCGGGACAGTTTCAAGGCACGCAAATCCTGAGGAAAGAAACGTACTTATAGCTACGTCGCAATGACGAAGGATGCAGCGCAACGCAAAAAATGGACTTTTTACGAAGCCGTCAATATTGGGAGGTTCAATAATGGCAGGACTATCCGTAAATGTTGATCACGTTGCTACTTTAAGAGAAGCCAGGAAGGTCAGCTACCCGGAACCCGTAGCGGCAGCTGTGCTGGCTGAACTGGCCGGAGCTGATGGAATTGTTGTTCATTTGAGGAAAGACAGGCGCCATATACAGGACCAGGATGTCAGGATTTTGCGAAAAGTTGTTCAGACCAAACTCATCCTGGAAATGGCTTCAACTTCTGAAATGCTTGGCATAGCTCTTGATATAAAGCCTGATCTTGTAACACTAGTGCCTGAAAAGAAGGAAGAACTTACAACCGAAGGCGGACTGGATCTCTTTGTCCAGAAAAACTCAGTTGCTGAAACAGTTGGCACGCTGCAGGACAATGGTATCCCTGTAAGTATTTTCATAGATCCGGCACCTGAACAAATCAAACTCGCACATAAGATAAATGCCTCAACTGTTGAAATTCATACAGGAATTTTTTGTGACGCAACAACACCTAAAAAAAAGAAGCAGGCTTTTTCTAAAATTGTTGATGCAGTTAAAATAGCTCACAAACTTAAACTAAAGATAAATGCCGGCCATGGATTGTGCTACAAAACGATTAAGGCTTTCAAGGGGATGCATGAAATTGATGAATTCAGTATAGGTCACAGCATAGTCTCAAGGGCTGTACTTGTGGGCATGGAAAGAGCTGTAAAAGAAATGCTTTCACTAATTAAAGAACTTTAACTTTGCAATTATAGGAAGCACAAAATGTATCTTGTAACTGCTGGTGAAATGCAGGAAATGGATAGACAGACCATTGAATCCTATGGTCTTCCCGGCAGAGTCCTTATGGAAAATGCCGGCCTGGGTGCAACACGAATACTACTAAAACAATTTAAAGGGCTTGTTGACAAAAAGGTCGGCATTGTAGCCGGACGCGGGAATAATGGCGGAGACGGTTTTGTAATGGCCCGATACCTTTCCCAAAAAGGCATAAGTGCAACCGTATATCTCCTTGCCAAAAAATCTATGGTCAAAGGTGATGCTGCTGAAAACTTAAATCTTTTAGCCCCGCTCGACATTACCGTAATCGAAATGCCGGACCAAAAATCTTTTTCTAAGCACAAAACTTCCATGCTTCATCAGGATATATGGATTGATGCTATACTAGGGACCGGACTAAAATCGGATGTCAAGGGGTATTTCCGAAAAATTATCGAGTTTATTAACAGTTCAGGGAAACCTGTTTTTTCAGTAGACATACCCTCAGGGCTTAATGCAGACACAGGCCGGCCTTGCGGCACCTGTATCCAGGCGCATACAACTGCGACCTTTGCATTTGCCAAAACAGGGCATTTAATTTTTCCCGGAGCAGGTTATACCGGAAACCTCGAAATAATAGATATCGGCATACCCAACTATATTGCCGAAAAGGTGAGGCCAAAACAATTCCTTCTGACATCTGCGCTGGTCAGGAGTGCACTGCAAAAAAGATCGCCCGAAGCCCATAAAGGTAATACAGGTCATCTCTTAATTATTGCTGGTTCGACCGGTAAAAGCGGCGCAGCAGCCATGACGGCAATGTCGGCAATGCGTTCAGGTGCAGGACTTGTAACTCTCGGGATACCAAAAAGTCTAAATCCTGTTTTAGAAAGCCAGGTTCTTGAAGTAATGACGAGCCCTCTTCCGGAAGCCGAAGGCGGCATACTCGATGAATCATCATTCGACGAAATCATGGATTTAATTGCCGGTAAAAAATGCCTTGCTGTTGGACCCGGACTTGGGACTGCTTCAGGCACTAAAAATCTTGTTATTCGAATTATTCAGGAATGCCGCATGCCGATTGTAATTGATGCGGACGGTTTAAATAACCTTATTGACAACATCCATATACTAAAAAATTTAAAAAACCCGGTTATCTTGACCCCGCATCCAGGAGAAATGTCAAGATTAATAGGCAAGCCTGTGAGCTTTATTCAGAATGATCGGATAAATTGTGCCAGGAATTTTGCAAAAAAATTTAAAGTTCATGTTGTTCTTAAAGGAGCAAGAACTGTAATTGCTCATCCTGATGGAAAAGTTTTTATCAATCCCACTGGAAATCCAGGTATGGCTTCCGGCGGCATGGGAGATATATTAACCGGAATTATTGCAGGCTTTGTTACACAGGGTTATTCTCCTGAATCGGCTACTCATGCGGGCACCTATTTACACGGAGCTGCCGCAGATACGCTGCAAAAGAATATGTCCCCTTTTGGTTTTCTGGCCACTGAACTCATGAATGCCATACCAGGACAGATACAACACTTAATTAATGCTAAACAAACAGGTTCAAATAATAACCGATTCTCTTGATGAAACCCGGGCTTTTGGGGAAAAAACAGGAAAACACCTTGAGCCCGGAACTGTTTTGGCCCTGAGTGGCGACCTTGGAAGCGGAAAAACTACATTTGTTCAAGGCTTAGCTAAAGGTCTCGATGTTCCGAATAATTATTACATAACGAGCCCAACCTACACTTTGATAAACGAATATCCCGGCCGATATCATTTATTTCATGTTGACCTTTATCGAATAGAGAATTATGCAGATTTTGATGATATAGGCCTTTACGAAATACTTCGCAGTGACGGAGTTGTAGCTATTGAATGGGCAGATAAACTTCCGAAAAATTTTATTACAGAATACCTGGCAGTTCATATAGATATTTTGAATGATAAATCACGAAAAGTCAGTATAGCTGCGTATGGACTTAGAGGGGAAAATTTGATAGGAAAAATTATAAATAGCTCTTAGGAGAAAAGATGGGATTAATTGTTCAAAAATACGGCGGCACTTCTGTAGCTAATCTCGAGCAAATACGCGATGTCGCAAAACGAGTTGCAAAAACCTTTGACAAGGGAAATAATGTAGTTGTAGTTCTTTCGGCCATGGCGGGCGTCACAGACGGTCTTATCAACATGGCCGGCCGGATTACAGATTCTCCTGAAAGACGTGAGCTCGATGTTCTGCTATCCACAGGAGAACAGACAACTGCGGCCCTTCTATCCATAACATTAAAATCAATGAATTACTCTGCAGAATCATTGTTGGGTTATCAGGCAGGAGTTTTAACTAACCGCGATTTTGGCAGTGCGCGTATTGTTGACATAGGAGCCGGCCGCATAAAAGAACTTATTGAAAAAAATAACATAGTGGTTGTTGCCGGATTCCAGGGTTGCGACCCAGATGGAAATATCACTACTCTTGGTCGCGGAGGCTCAGACACATCTGCCGTAGCAATAGCCACAGCAATAAAGGCTGATATATGTGAAATTTATACTGACGTTGATGGAATTTACACAGCAGATCCAAATATTTGCAAAAAAGCAAGAAAACTTGATAAAATATCCTATGACGAAATGCTGGAAATGTCGAGCCTTGGCGCCAAGGTCCTGCAGATTCGTTCGGTTGAATTTGCAAAAAAATATAATGTCCCCGTGCATGTTAGATCATCTTTCAGCGAGGAGGAAGGAACTATGCTTGTTAATGAAGATTCAGATATGGAACATCTTGAAGTATCCGGCATAACCTGCAATAAAAATGAAGCGCGTATTACCCTGAAAAAAGTTCCCGATCAGCCGGGGATTGCGGCAAAAATTTTCTCTCCACTTGCAGAGTCGGGTATTCTCGTTGATATGATAATTCAAAATACCAGATCAGGAGGTCTGACCGACCTTACCTTCACGGTTACAAAAACTGATTTCAATAGAGCGCTGGAAATATCGGAACAAGTAGCTGAAAAAATTGGAGCAGAAGAGGTATTGACAGCCGAACATATCGCAAAAATATCT
>Ga0114930_10005188_pt1 | contig 10793 bp, 6 predicted proteins | sample AnhtaG_FD_87300 | JGI IMG/M metagenome (GOLD analysis project Ga0114930, IMG submission 87300) | Deep subsurface microbial communities from Anholt, Denmark to uncover new lineages of life (NeLLi) - Anholt_01485 metaG | ecosystem: Environmental > Aquatic > Marine > Oceanic > Sediment | place... | reverse complement strand
TCCCATGAGTACCCCCGAGTGGAAAGATCAAGCACACATAAACCACTTGTAAAGAAGATGGTCAATAATCTTGCTTGTTCAGTGGTGAAAGTAGCCCATCACGTTAGCATGCACAGCTCGCCCCTGGATATCTATGAAATAATGAGCCCTAAGTTGGCAATTGTATCGACAAAGCAGAAGCAGAGCACAAAAGAGCAAGATGGAGGAAGCCTGACACGTGACATGTTTCCCCATCAAACTGCGACGATTGCACTCGAGGAATGTGATGCCCGCATTCTAACAACAGATGGCAGCTATGAATCTAAGAGAGAGGAAGATGGGAGTCAGAAAAATCCAGCGATGGCCCATGAGGGCAGCATTGTAATAGTTATCCCTCCGGGAGGATCCCCGCGTTGGAAAAAGTTGAGTGATAAGAAAAAAGATATCCCTGATCCACCGAAAAAGGTATAAAACGGTCAAATTATTAAAATTTACCGCCTAAAACACGATGTATGACGACAAAAAACGACAAAAAGCGACATTTTGTTTAAAAATATTGAAAAATATTATAGGATTAATTTAGCGATTCAATAATGTGATTGATATGTTATTGATTAAAAGCAAGCTTGACGGAAGGGGGAACTAGTGCAAGTTCAAAAAAAGTACTGGTGGATTATAGGCATCGCTGTCCCCATCATCGTTGCAGCAATCGGAATCATCCCACAATTGATTCCAAAAGATGGAGGCAGGGATACAATATATGTCGACGTTGTCGGGACTCAGTTCAATGGCAAAGTGGCATTCAATAATGTGGCCATTGCTGAGGAGCAGTCACGACAACTAGGTATAGATATCCCAGAAGAGGTGGTCGAGAAGTTGCACAAGGCCTTGGAATTAGCTCAGGCCAAAAACTTTAATGAGGCGATTCCGGCGCTAGAGTCTGTGGCAAAGATTGCGCCAGTGCCGGCTGTTTTTAACAATCTTGGTGCCGCATACCTGGCCATTGGTAACAAGGAAAAAGCTAGAGGATCTTTAAAGAAAGCTCGTGCTGGAGCACCCGATCAAGAAACGGCCCGCTTCAATCTAGAACAAATGGAAAATACCGACACAAGCACTACCCCTGATCCAGAAGAAATCCCAATGATAACTGACAAGGAAGCTGAACCTAACAATGAGATTTTGAATCCGAACACGGTTCCGCTGGGGACGTGGATAAAGGGCTCTGTTTCTGATGGGCAAGATATCGATTACTTTAAATTCGGCACACCCCCCATATACCGCGACGTTATAAGTATCGAAGTTAAGAATTGCTCAACAAGCTTGAAGCCTTGGGTGAGATTCTTTAACCAGAAGAAGTCGGAAGTTGGCCAATCCTACGACGATACTCCCGGGGCAGTCGTGACGCATTCGTTTCAAGCCCAGCCAAACTCGGCCTATTATTTCTTTGTCCGTGGTTACAATAACTCCTATGGTGCCTACACAGTGACAGTGACGCAGGAATGACCGATTATGTCATTACATGATATGGAGCCGACTATGCCTTCGCTAACGTCAATATGAATGAACTAACTGTGGGCAAATCGCTTTATGCTCACCTAACAAAGCAAATACAGCCGGCAGCGTGAACGCGGCGGCTGATTTACAACGTTAAACAAAGAGAGTCCAAAATGAAGAAAATCATCACAATAAACCTTTTGGCGATTCTCTTGATTGCTGGATGTAGCAAGATACCGAGAAATGCCTCAATTCTCAATGAAAAAGTAAGTGAAGGAATTAGGAGGAACCAAGTTGAAATAGAGAAAATTATCACGGCCTTAGTTGATGTTCAACGAGCAATCCTAGATCAGGAATGGGACAACATCTATCAGAAGATAGAGCAAAAATACATGTCGAGTAAAAGCATTGCGGATCCAAGCAATCTTACACAGGATGATCGTAAAAAAATCGCAGCTAATGCCGCAAAGACCTACTATGATCTCCTGGATGAAATAAACTCGAAGGAAAACGAATTAAAGTTACAGTCGCGTCAAAACGCCGAAAAACTTATAGAGATTAACAATGAGATAACTAAGTATCTTCTATCTCTCGAAAAACTTGATGAAGCAAGAAACAATGCAGTCCAAAAGCTAGGGGAATTAACGGGAATTGATTTTTCTATATTAGATGGATTGACTAAAAAATTGATTGGAGGAATATAAAATGCCATTTAGTGACGACCTTGATCCAGACATCATTCAGGATGTTAAAGAGGAATATAAGAAGGCAGCCTTCTGGCTACCGTTTAACGCACTAGAGATACAGAAAGTGTTTAATGAGGACGAACTAGAGGAATTAAGCGGCTTCCTAAAAGAGGTGAAAGAAGCCGGTGCAAGTAATCTAAAAAAAGCGAGGGCCGTAGAAAAATACAGCAAAGTTGGTTTTAAGTTACTCAAACTCAGCAAAATTGTTTAACAAACGGATGGAGCCAACCTCTTCTTCGCTGCGCTCTGTATACGTGACTCATCGTTAGCGTTAGGCACTATGATTGGGGGCAGGTCAATGCGACATGCATCTGTAGATGATGATAAGTTAAGCTTCATATATCCAAAAAACTGAATGTCATGTAAAGGAGGATCAAATGGTTCAAAACAACAAGACCATGGAAAACTATATAATTGAAAGATACAAAAAATCAATTAACTATTATTGGAAAGCAAGTCGTAACAATAGAAAGGCCTATAAGCTTACGCGAAGTCTAATAGTGATTTTAGGAGCATCAGTCACACTTGTTGCTTCACTGTCATCTGCAAATTTCATAGAGGATACAATCTGGGATATAATTTTTGCGATCGCATCTCCAGTACTCGCGGCAGTGCTCACAATTGTCGGTGGATTTGCACAAAGTTTTCACTGGGGTGCTGCATGGCGCGATATGGTACTAAATGCTGAAAAATTAGAAAAAGAACATGATCGATATCACGCAACAAAACCAGAAGAGCGTGACGATAAAAAAGAGTTAAAAATTCTTAATGATATAGTAATCTCAGAAACTCAGAATTTCTTTCAGCGTATACTTGGAGGCGCCAAAAAGGATAAGAATAGTTCAGGAAGAAATGATGATGAAATTTCATAATAATATAATATAGTGAATAATGAGCTATGGGAGGGAGGCATTTCTATACAGATAGCCAGTGTCTCATCCTAGTGCTTATAGAAATGAGGAGGAATAAGTTATGGCCTTTGTTCCGAATTATGAACACGACATCTTTTTAAGCTACGCTCACGTTGATGACATAGTTGAAGCGGGCGCAGAGCATGGTTGGGTGACAACATTGGTAAAAGGGCTAAAAACAAAACTGGCCCAGAAATTGGGCCGCAGCGATGCTTACAAACTGTGGGTTGACCACGAACTATCCCGCCATGTTCGAATCACCCCTCAGATTATGGGTGCACTCAAAAAGACTGCTATTTTGATAGTCATCCTATCACCAGGGTATATTGCCTCGGATTGGTGTCAGCGGGAAAAAGATACGTTCTTGATTTTTATTAAAGAAATGGCCCGTTCTGGCTCGCGGGTGTTCATTGTCGAAAGAGACAAGATCAAAGATGAAGAGCGCCCCTCTGAATTTAAGGAATTAACAGGATACTGTTTTTGGGTGCAGGAAGAAGGCAAACCGCCTAAGACTTTGGGCACGCCCAAGCCCAATCCTGATGATCCCCGCTATTACGAACTAGTAAATGACCTGAGTTATGATCTTGCAGAAGAATTGCAAAAGCTGAAATCGGCTGCTAAAAGCCCTAAAACAAAACTATCTGAGGCGAGCCCGACTATGTTTCTTGCTGAAGTGACTGATGACCTCGACTCACAACGCGACAGCGTGAAACGATACCTTAATCAAGCGGGTATACGAGTATTACCTGAGGCCTGTTATCCTTTTGACCCCCGTGCTTTTAAACAAGCCCTTGAAAGAGACCTAGCTAAATGCAAGTCGTTTGTACAGCTTCTCAGTGGGACGCCTGGCAAGAAGCCCCCAGACTTACCCCAGGGCTATGTAAATCTTCAATTCGAATGCGCAAAAGAGGCAGGAAAAATTATCTTGCAGTGGCGTAGCCAGGATCTAGATATTGCCAGCATTACAAACACAGACCACCGCGCGTTATTGCAGCTCGACTCTGTGGTCGCCACGGGCATTGAAGAATTTAAATCAATGGTTAAGGAAAATGTTTTCTACAGACCTCCTTCATCTGTTAAAAAGCCCATAGAGGCTTTTGTATTTGTGGACATGGAGTCCATTGACCGTTCATTAGCGAATGACGTTTGCACTATGCTTGATCGATATGGGGCCGGCTATGTTTTGCCAAGGGAACGTGGCTCACCAAAAGAGATGCGAAATGATTTTGAAAAAAATCTTTTGTATTGCGACACACTGATTGTAATTTACGGAAACAGCACTGTAGACTGGGTACGTGAAAACTTACGACAATCCCATAAGATACTTGCTATGCGAGAACGACCCTTAAAAGCTTTGGCCCTTTTTGAGGGTCCACCAGAACCCAAAGAGAATCCAGGTTTAAAGCTTCCTGATATGCGAATTATTAATTGCAAAAAGGGCTTGAGTGAACCTGAGCTTAAATCTTTTCTTGATAACATTCCAAAGGGGGATATCAAATGAGCACAACTTCCCCTTATCCAGGCCTTCGCCCCTTCCACAGAGACGAGACTAACATCTTTTTCGGTCGTGAAGAACATACTGACGAACTTCTAGAAAAACTCGATCGAACACGCTTCTTAGCTGTGGTGGGGCCATCTGGTTGCGGCAAATCATCTCTTGTGCGAGCAGGTATGCTTGGGGCATTGGAGACAGGCTTCATGATAAGCGCAGGTTCACGCTGGAGAATAGCCGATATGCGCCCCGGCAGTCATCCAATGAAACGTCTTGCAGTAGCTCTTATGGCAGAGTCTGCCTTAAAGCAAGAAAGGGCTGAAGAGGTTGATGCAGTTGCATTCTTGCATGCTACATTGCAGCGCGGGCCGCTTGGGCTGGTTGAAGTATTACGCGAAACACCTATGCCAGTTCATACCAACTTATTGCTACTCGTGGATCAGTTCGAGGAAATCTTCCGCTTTCGAAAGGAAGGGGATATCGATGAAGCTGATGCTTTTGTGGCCTTACTTCTGGAAACAGCATCACAGAATGATGTGCCCATCTATGTAGTCATCACCATGCGCTCTGAATACTTAGGGGATTGTGCTCTTTTCAGCGGCCTTCCAGAAGTAATAAATGAGAGTCAATACCTGACACCACGTCTCACACGCGAACAGCGCCGGGCTTCTATCGTAGGACCTGCTAAGGTGTTCGGTGGTGACATTGAACCGGCCCTTGCCAATCAATTGCTCAACGATATGGGAGCTGATCCAGATCAACTGCCCCTGATGCAACATTTGCTAATGCGTTTGTGGACACAAAAATATACTAAAGTCTCCAAGGACAAAAAGGGAGATAAAACTTCAGAACCCACAATTACTATTTCTGATTATAATGCTGTAGGAGGTCTTGTCAAAGCCTTATCAAACCATGCCGATGAAGCATTTAAGGAGCTCGACAGCGAACATCAGCGCATAGCGGAGGTTCTTTTCCGCTGCCTTAGCGAAAGAGATACAAGACGTCCTGTTGCACTCAGTGAGGTAGCGGCGTCAGCTAGGGTTCCAATTAATGAGGTCAAGAAGGTAGTAGAGGTATTCCGCCGTCCCGATCGTAGCTTTATTACTCCATCCTCTAGGGAGCGTTTGTACCGCAATACAATGTTGGACGTTAGTCACGAGAGCTTAATCCGCCAATGGAAAAAATTGAAAAAGTGGGCAGGAGAGGAGGTGAGATCTGCTTGGTCCTATAGTTTCCTGGAGAAGACTGCCCGTCTGTGGAAGGCAGGTAAGGCTGCGTTGTGGGGAACTCCAAATCTGGAAAATGCCTTAGCTTGGAAGGAAAAAGATAAACCCACTCCTATATGGGCAGAACGATATGGAGGCAACTTCAAGCTGGCGATGGAATTTCTGGATGCCAGTGAAAAAATACGTATGGCTAGAGAGGCTGAAGAAGAAGCGAGACGCCAACATGAACTGCAACAGGCCCACTCTTTAGCGAAAGCACAGGAGCAGTTAGCTAAGGCAGAACGCCAAAAAGCTGAAGAGCAAGCTAGAAAAAGCAAACGGTTACGTCGTGTCTCAATACTTCTCGTGATCGCATTACTAATAATTAGTTCCGGAATCTACTGGTATCTAGACAGTTCTAAGTGGCAACACATTTCTTATTACAACACTTTCTCTAAGCAATATGGGATACCTAAGGGAATTGGTCAATTGACACCGCGTCAGGTTCAAAGTCGGGCGGTATCTTTGAAGTTCAAAAAGAAAGGCCGACGCAGCAAAGTGCTCAGAATGGAAGCTGTCAATAGCCGAGGTGAACTCACAACGAAACATAATGTGGGCACCTACTTAAATCCTAATCCTGATCGATTTTCTCCCAAGCGAGAATGCCAATGGGAATTTGTCCTCGACGGAAAAAATCAGATCGTCTATGAAAAGGCATACGATAAGTACGGAAATCTAGTATGGGGCTTTGTATATTCACCACAGCCAGAGGGCAAAAAAGAAGTCCGAGATGCTCATTTTGTTGGCCCTGATGGGTATCCTCAGGCTCAGACAAAATCTGCTGCCAATTTCGTCAGTTTCGTGTACCAATCAGAGGGATACGAAAAATATGTACGCTACTATGACCGCAATCACAATCCTATGCCAGGACCTGACAAAGCCTTTGGAAGGGAACACGAATTCGACGAACGAGGATCAAAGACAGTAATGACCTCCCTAGATTATTACGGCAAAGCAATGAACGACGAAGCAGGAAATGCAACCTTAAAAATGGATTATGACGATCTAGGTAATATTAAAGAAGCGGTTGCATTAGATGCATCAGGCAAAATAACGACATTAAAGGATGGCTGGGCAAAAGTTGTGCAACAATACGACAGTGTTGGAAACCGGACCGAGTGGGCATGTTTTGATGTAGCAGGTCAGCCAACCCTCCATAAAGACGGATACCACAAAGTTACATCCAAATGTAGCAATCGTGGCAATGTTATTGAAGAATCTTATTTCGATATAAGCGGGAAGCTTACCTTTGTTAATAGAGGTTTCGCACGATGGGACGCACAATACGATAAGGGGGGCAATCTCATCTATGTAGCTTACTTTGATGCTGAGGAAAAGCCAGCTATACACTCAGATGGCAACCATGCGGTCAGATATCAATACGATGACCGCGGTAACCCAACAGAGATGCTATTTCTAGGTATCGATGGGAAACCTACCCCAATCAAATACGGTTATGCACGTAGGAACGCAGAATACGACAAGCAAGATAATCTAATCTATGCAGCCTACTTGGACGCAGAGGGAAAGCCAACCACACACACAGATGGCAATCATGCAGTCAAATATGAATACGATTATGAACGCGATAAACGTGGAAGAAATACAGAGATGCTATTTCTTGGAGTCGATGAAAGAGCCACTCTAAACAAATACGGTTATGCACGCTGGAAGAAGAAATATGATTACCAGGGAAATGAGGTCGAGGTGGCTTATTTCGATGCAGAAGATAAACTAACATTACACAGAGAAGGCTATGCAAAACTATCTAAGAAATATGACATCAACGGGAACCATGTCGAGACAACATATTTAGGCATCGACAAGAATCCTATAATATACAAGGACGGCTATGCGAGGTGGAGAAGTGACTATGATGATCATGGTAATGAGATCCGAGTTGCCTATTATGGTGCAGAAGTAGATGGCAAACCCATAATAAGTAAGGATGGTTATGCTGGTTTCACTAAGAAATTTGATGATTTTGGGAACCAAATTGAAGTGGTGTACTTTGGTTTGGACAGCAAACCCATTATCAGTAAAGAAGGTTATGCTGGATGGGAGAGCATGTACAACAAAGAAGGAAATGAAATCAAGAGAACTTATTTAGGAATAAACCGTAAACCTGTATCCCACAAAAATGGTTTTGCCGGCTGGACGAGCAATTACGACAATCGCCGAAACGAGGTCCGAAGAGCTTATTTCGACGTCCAAGGGAAATCAATTTATGGAAGCGGAGGCTATGCAGGATGGTATTCCAAATATGATGACTATGGCAATGAGATAGAAAATTCTTATTTCGGCATAGACAGAAAACCGACTACAGGAATAGACGACTACGCTGGATGGCGAGCTCAATATAATAAATATGGCAACAGAATAGAAACTGCCTATTTTGATGTCAACGGGAATTTAACCTTGAGTAAAAATGGCTATGCTCGATGGACGAATAAGTATGATGCACACAATAAGGTTATCGAATTAGTGCTTTTTGGCATTTATGGCGAACGCGTTAAAACCGAAGATAATTACGCAAGCTTTATCAACCAATTTGATCTACGTGGCAATAAAATTGAGACATCTTATTTCGGGATTTTCAATGAGCCCGTCATTCTTAATAATGGGTACCACTGTGTTAAGAGAAGTTTTGACAATTTTGGAAATCCAATCGAGATCACGTATTTTAGCACCGATGGAAAACTCGTGATGAGTGAAAACAGCTATGCTCGTCTAATCAAAAAATATGATGAGCGCAGTAATGTGATTGAGGAAACTATATTTGGTATAGATGATAAACCAACTACTCTCTCAGGTTTCCATAAATCAAAAAGACGCTATAACGAGCGAGGACACCTTATTGAAAAGGCTTTCTTTGACGAGAGAGGAGGGAAGACAAATCATCAAGATGGTTATCATTTGTATCGATCGCAATTCGATGAACGCGGGAATGAGATTGAGATTACTTACTTCGACAAAAATGGCAAGCTTGTCAGTACGCGAAACAACTATGCACGCATGAGCTTCAAATACGATGATCAAGGAAATAATATTGAAATTCAATATTTTAACGCCAATGGAAAACCTACATTGAGTAAAGACGGCTACGCACGAATCAGCACAGAATATGACTATCGTGGCAATGTGATCCAAGTAGCTTTTTTTGGCCCTGACAGAAAACCCCGTCTGCTTGAAGATAATTACTCACTCAGGAAAATAAAATTTGATAACCACAGCAACCGTATCAGAGTGGCCTACTATGGTAAAGATGGAAAACCTATTAATTGTATAAATGGCTATGCCAGCTTTAAATCCAAATACGACATACATGGTAACCTGATTGAGGAAACCTTTTTCGGCACTGATGGCAAACCCATAATGTGTAAGGACAATTACCACCGAATGACGCAGAGATTCAACGAACAAAGACAGCTTTTAGAACAAAGCACTTATGATGTCTACGGGGATCTTATTGTCAATACATTTGGTTATGCACGTCTTAAAAGAAAATACGATCATAATGGAAATCTTACTGAATTTGCTACATTCGATACGGATGGCAGACCTATAATTAATTTGTATGGTTATGCCCGTATGGTCTATAAATACGACGATAGGGGAAATCAAGCTGAAGAAGCATACTTTGGTGTGAATAGGGAACTTATTACACTCGATGACAACTTTGCTCGTATGGTGTGGAAATATGATAAGCATGGTAATGTTATTGAGGAAATTTTCTACGGTGTTGATGGAAAGCCAGTTCGCTGTAAAGACGGCTACGCCCGAGTTGTCCGAATGTTCAACGAATACCGCAAAATAATAGAAGAGAGAGTCTTCGGTCCAAATAATGAACCAGCCCGCATGTGGGATTTTGGTCCCCACATCATAAGGTATAAATATACTGACCGCGGTTACAAGATTGAAGAATCCTATTTTGGGGTGAATGAAAAACCAATGTTGTATTCTGACGAGGATGACTACACATGTGCCCGTTGGGTTGGCGAATACAATGCTGCTGGTAAGCTGGTTAGAAAGAGATATTATGACGAAAAAAATAAGTTGATTGAACAGCGTGAGTTTAAATAGGGAGTTGAATTAATAAAAAAGAAAGGTGAAATCTTATTTTATATTAATTGTTTGTTGAACAACTGTTAGTTTTTATTCTTTCCTTTTTCACTTTATACCGTTGCGTTGTCAGCTACATTATTTTCTCACACAAACGCATCATTACAGCTCTTTCCATTAATAGATACTTACTCTCTTTTATATCCGTATAGTCACTTAAACGTACAGGATGAAAATTAATTTCCTTTATAATAGGCCAGAAGTTGTCCTGTAATTAAACCAGCTTTCCTTGTATTTAATTTAAATCTTCATATAAGTAGATTCTACTCACTTCCATTGGCATAAGTTGCCTCTTCTATGATTAAAACATAGGAAATTGGTTTTTGGGACTGCATTGAGTTCGGCTCATTTTTATTCAATTCGCACCTTCTGCCCTGCTCTGTAGATAATAATAGATAGAAGAAACATACCCTATCAATGAAAAATTCGCGATTATTAAAAAAATCAGCGGAAATGCCGGAATAAGGTAGATACAGAATAGACTTCGCCCTCTAAGTCACAGTGTTTCGACTTTTATAGTTTAGCACTTTGGTAAATCAAGCTAGGATAAATACATTTTGTTTCCATCTAACTTAAAATAAACAAATAATCCATCCCATTGAAAGAGACATGCTTTTCCAGAATACGGCAATTACTTATGGAAATATGGGAATTTCACGTGAAATAGTTTACATAATAATTATTATCTTACGCACCTTCCAACTATAAATTTTTCAATAAGTTAGAAACTGCTTTTTCTAAGAAAATTTCATCCCATCATAATAAGGAAAAATCGGGATTTTAT
>Ga0114930_10005187_pt1 | contig 10793 bp, 12 predicted proteins | sample AnhtaG_FD_87300 | JGI IMG/M metagenome (GOLD analysis project Ga0114930, IMG submission 87300) | Deep subsurface microbial communities from Anholt, Denmark to uncover new lineages of life (NeLLi) - Anholt_01485 metaG | ecosystem: Environmental > Aquatic > Marine > Oceanic > Sediment | place... | reverse complement strand
TGTCACCCCTGCGAAAGCAGGGGTCTACGGCGAAAAAACTGGATTCCTGCTTTCGCAGGAATGACAAATGCTGTTTCCGCAACAGGAACTGAATGAGAGGTTTCTCATTGCGCTCAGAATAGCAAGGAGAGTCAATGGTGGTTTAAGGAGAAACAAAAATGGCTGGAGAATATCGTTTTTCGTTTGGGCCTTGGAATATTCATGAGGGTGCGGATCCGTTTGGGCCGACAGTGAGGGATAGTATCGAGTTCGGTAAAAAGCTCAAGATGTACAAAAACCTCGGTTTTGATGGTGTGCAGTTTCACGATGACGATGCGGTGCCGGATATGGACAAGCTGAGCCCTGAGCAGATAGTCAAGAAGGCAAAGGAAGTACGCAAGATGCTCGAAGGCGAAGGTTTGGCTGCGGAGTTTGTTGCGCCGCGGCTGTGGGAAGACGTGCGGACTGTTGACGGTGCGTATACGTCTAATGACCCGGCATGTCGAGAATACGCTAAAGAGCGAAGTCGGCGGATGATTGATATCGCTGACGCTCTGGACACGAAGCTGATTGTTCTGTGGCTTGCCCGTGAAGGGACATACGTCCGCGAAGCAAAGGATAGTAAGGCGGCGGTCGACCAGATCGTCGAGGCTATAAATGATATGCTGGCCTACAATTCTGAAATCAAGATTGCTATCGAGCCGAAGCCGAATGAGCCAATGGATCAGGCGTATATTCCAACAACGGGACATGCTGTCGCAGTCAGCTTTCTTACGAATGAGCCGGAGCGCGTCGGCGTCAATATAGAGACTGCCCACGTCATCTTAGCTGGCCTTGACCCTTCGGACGAGATGGGCTTTGCACTTGCGTACGACAAGCTGTTCACTGTTCACCTTAACGATCAAAACGGCTTGAAATTTGATGAGGACAGGACATTTGGCGCTGTTGATTTGCGAAGGGCATTCAATCAGGTGCGCATCCTGGATCGGTACGATTATGGGAAGAAGGGCGAATTTGTGGGGCTGGATGTCAAAGCAATGCGGACGCAGAAGCAAGAGGTCGCGACCAAACATTTGGCGAACAGCAGGACAATCTTCCTTCGATTGGTTGAGCTTGTTCGAAGTCTCGACAAAGCCAAGGTCGAGGAACTAATCAAGCAGCGAGATTATGAAGAATTAGATATGCTAATCGTCAACCATCTGATGGGCATGTAGAGTTGCCTGGAGGTTTTTGAAATATGGCAGGAACAAGTGGAAAGACTGTTCTGAGTTTGGGGGCCCACCCTGATGATGCTGAGTTTTTTTGTGCGGGGACACTTGCATTGCTTCGTAAGAAAGGCTGGCAGATTCATATTGCCACGATGACGCCGGGCGATTGTGGGACAGTTCAGTACAGTCGGGAAGAAATCAGTAGGATTCGCAAGGCGGAAGCTGCGAAAGCGGCGAACATGTTGGACGGGGACTATCACTGTCTGGAATGTGACGACATCTTTATCATGTATGACAGGCCGACCTTGGTGAAGGCTATTGAGTTGATGCGAAAGGTGCGGCCCGCTATCGTTTTTACTACAAGCCCGTCGGATTATATGGTTGACCACGAGATGGCGAGCAAGATTGCTCAAACGGCCTGTTTTGCGTGTGGGGTTGTGAATATCGAGACTGCTGGCGCAGAGCCATTCGAGCCGATACCACATCTTTACTATATGGACGCGGCGGAGCATAAGGATAAGCTCGGCACTGAGATAAAGCCAAGCATGATAGTTGATATAACCGGTGTGATGGACGTTAAGGAGGAGATGCTTTGCTGCCACGAAAGCCAACGACATTGGCTTTTGACGCATCATGGTATGGATGCGTATGTCAATATGATGAAGCTTTATGATGAAAAGAGAGGACGGGAGATAGGGTGCAATTACGCTGAAGGCTTCAGGCAGCATTTGGGCCATGCGTATCCGCAAGACAATATTCTAAAGGCGGAGCTTGGCGACCTCGTACATATAAAGGCTTCTGCAAAATTGTAGGTTAGGCATACTTTGACAAGAAAAAATGTTTTTTTGATTTTTTCTTGTTAAACAGTAAGTTGTTCTTTAACAAATAATTAAGCGATTACTTAAGAAAATCAAAAAACGGATTTTCTTAAATAATATATGCCTAACCTGCAATTTTGCAGAACTCATTACACATAGGATAAGGAGAGCAAGGATGGGACGAAAAATCAGTATGTTAGCGCGGGAATGGTGGGACTATACGACGCTCGACGATGAGGTTCTTAACGATGCGACTGAACTTACGGTTGAGGATATGGCCGGTTTGAGCAGGGAAGGCTTCAAGGTAGTTTTTTATGATACGCTTGAAGAACTCTATCTTGCAGAGGCTCTTGAGTACGTCACGGCGTGGAAGCAAGCCACAGCAGACAATCCCGTAGGTATTTGTGGGCCGATTGGACCGACGGAGCAGCTTCCGCTTGTTGCACGTATCGTGAATGAATTGAAGCTGAACCTCAAGGACGCTCATTTTTGGGGGATGGACGAATGGTATATGGATGGTAAGGAGGTGCCGCGGTCGCATCCATTGTCTTTTGCCAGGGCCGACATGGAGCTTTGCTTTAATCGAATTGATGATGGGCTGAAAATGCCGGAGTCTAACATTCATTTTCCCAAGGCCGACGTGACAGAGTACATTGAAAGCTGGGAAGGTGTTCGCTGTGCGGTTATGCAGGGCGGCCAGGGTGACATAAAGCACTGGGCGTTCAATGACCCTGTTAAGCGAGAAGGAAAATACAGAGACGAACCTCCAATACCGGAGGAATATTGTCAGCTTACAACCCGCATTGTGGATTTGCATCCGGTGACAGTTATGCAGAATGCCAGAACCAGTGCCGGTGGCGTGGTTACCGGCGTGCCCACTAAAGCAATTACGGTAGGGCCTGTAGAGACGTGGCAGGCAGAGAAGGTCTCGATCTGGCAGCCAGGCACACATGACAACCCTTTCGGGATGAGGCTGACGACCCTTATGATAGGTAAGAAAATCCGTGATAGCTCGGTGCCGATGTCGCTCTTGGCAGGTCATCCCAACGTTCAGTTCAATTTCTACAGACCTGCTATCGGGACATGTGAAGCAGAAATGCACTGAGATAGTATGTGGGAGCGTGTTTTGGACAGGGACACATGACTGCGGATGTACTGATTTTGAATACTGGTGTGACGGATTTGAGGAGGCCGGACTTTGAGTTTGCCGATGAGCTGGTGGGCAAGGGGGGACTGGCCAAGTGCAAAAGTGAGGATATGCCGGATTATTCTCAGCATCAGTTGCGAGAATGGATAGAGCAGGGTTTTGCCACGGCAGGGGGGCCGGGAAACAGCGCTCCTTTAATTGCAAAAACGGGCTTGAAGGTTGCTGTTGGGGCAAACCTCGGTAAAGGTGATTACGATGGCTTAGATGCACAAGGCAGATTTTTCTACGATGTGATGACCGCCAATGGTATTGATATGTCACAAACTCACGTGCACCCGGATTTAGCCACAGGGACAACGTTTATTCATAGTACATCAGGAGAGGATAGAGGAGGGATCGCTTATTTTCCCAATGCGAACGATGATTTTGACTTCGAGATATTCAAAGGAGCTGTTGAGCGATTGAAGCCGAGCATAGTCTACTATATGTACTCGGGCTTGTCCGACAGGGGCGATGCCAACGGAGGTCGAGACTTGGCCGAATTTGTCCGATGGTGTCGCGGCAGGGGAGCAGTGACAATAGTCGACAGTCACACGTTGACAGGAAATCCACAGGAGTTGATAGCGGCGGGCACGTCAGTAAGGGAATACAAGCTCTTGGAGCCGCTCTTGCCGGAAGTTGATTTGTTTTTCACCTCGTGCGATGAAGCAAAACTGATCGAAAATACACTTGCGCCGAAGCGGGCCTGGGACAAATTTGAAGAGCACCAAAACAACGTACACTTTCTTGACTTTTTGACCGAGACCTTTTGGGGAAAAGGCAATCGTACAAAGCTGTTCGGCGTCACGGTGAGTGACGGTGCGTACGAGAAGCACATCTGCCAGGACGGGTATGTTGGTGGCCCTGAGAAGATCGAGTCCCGGTTCATGGCGGGTGAGGTCGTCGATTTGGTGGGGGCGGGGGACTCGTTCAGGGCAGGACTTATTTCATATATCGGGCGCAATTTGGACGAGTTCAAAAAGGGCACAATAGACTTTGTCGAAGCAGTGCAGATGGGCAATCTGTTTGCGTCACTTTATATAAAGGCACCGCTTGATGATAGATATGGGAATATTAAAGGCTACGATAGGATGCTGAAAGTAGTCCATAGCGATGTTACGTATCGCAGTTTTGATGAACTGCAAAGAGCTTTGGGTTGACAGGTAAGAAACGAAAGGAAATTCAAATGGCCGGAAAGGATCGTAAATTCAATTGGCATAATAAGGTCATCAATTATGCTCAGATTGGAGGCATTGAAACCGCTGTTTTAGATAACGGTCCGGGTAAAGGAAATCGCGTCGCCTGGGTGAACACCGGCTCCGGTCTTCGATATAAGGTGGTTGTCGATAGGGGATTGGATATTGTTGATGCGTTCTATAATCAATATAGTCTTGCCTGGCTTAGCCACGGTGGTGTGACAACTGCTCGACCTGATGCGAACCGGGGATTGGAGTGGCTGTATTCTTTTGCCGGCGGCTTGCTGACGACCTGCGGCTTGACCCATGTTGGTGGGCCTGAGAGTGACGAGCTCGGAGAGCGTGGTCTGCACGGGCGGATCAGCAATATTCCGGGCAGGATAGAATCGATTGTTCAGCCGGAGCCGACAGCGGGAAAGCTCCAGATGAGCATAACGGCGGTTATGAAACAGTCTCGCGTGTTCGGGCCAAACCTCGAACTGAAACGTACCATATCGAGCACGCTCGGCGAAGCGGCTATTAGAATTCACGATGAGGTGGCGAACGTGGGCAATACGCCGGTGCCCCACATGATATTGTATCACTGCAACTTCGGCTGGCCATTGGTGGATGAAGGGACGGAGATTGTGTGGAAGGGCAAGTGCGCGTCACGAGGTATGGATATGGATAATGCGATATTCAATAGCAGGCACAATTTCCGGAAATGCCAGAAACCTATCGAGAGTCACAGAGGTGGTGGTGAGGCGTGCGGCTTTATTGATGTGGCTGCTGACAAGAAGGGAATTTGCACCGTGGGGCTTTACAATCAGCAGCTTCGTGTAGCAGTTGCTCTGAAATATAAGAAGAGGCAACTGCCGTGCTTAGCTAACTGGCAACACTGGGGTCCCGGAGAGTATGTCACGGGCCTGGAGCCTGGAACGAATCCGCCAATCGGCCAAGGCAAAGCGAGGCAGCAGAAGGAACTAATTCAACTCGGGGCGGGTAAGAGTAGAAGCTATGAGCTGGAGATGACAGTTTTGACGGATAAAAGCCAGATCAAGCGATTTCTGAAAGCCGCGGGTCGATGACGATGGCGGACCATGTATTTGCCGGTTTTGGGTTTGGGCCAATCCAAGGGGGATTGTTTGTCAAAGAAGCATTTCAGAGCGGCAATTTCCGACGGATAGTCGTCGCGGAGATTGACCAGGAGCTGGTCGATGCGGTCAGGACCAACGGGGGAAGCTATTATGTCAACGTGGCCAAAGCGAATGGCATTGACGCACTGAAGATCGACAATGTCGAACTGCTTAACCCGAACGTCGCAGGAGACAACCGGATTCTTCGTGAAGTCTTAGCTGAGTCTACGGAAATAGCTACGTGTCTTCCCTCTGTGGATTTTTATGACTCAGGCGGAGCGAGCAGCGTTGCATCATTGATAGCTGACGGCCTGAGGAACAGCAGGGCCAGAGCAACCATAATCTACACAGCGGAAAATAATAATCGTGCGGCAGAAATACTGGAGCAGACCGTTGCAAACCAAATCGGTGCGCTGCCGCAAGGGAAGGTGCAGTTTCTGAACACTGTGATCGGCAAGATGAGCCGGGTTGTTAGTGACCCTGTCGAAATCGCAGAGGCGAGCCTGGTGCCGATAGCACCAGGTATTGACCGGGCTTTCCTCGTGGAAGAGTTCAATCGGATTCTGGTGACACGAGCCAGGCTTTCGGGTTTTGGGCCGGGGATTGAGGTGTTTATTGAGAAGGATGACCTTTTGCTTTTCGAGGAAGCAAAGCTCTATGGTCATAATGCGGTGCATGCACTTCTTGGGTTTATCGGTGCCGTCAAGGGCCATACAAAGATGACAGAGCTCAAGAAAGATAAGGCCATTATGCAAATTGGCAGAAAGGCGTTCTTAGAAGAGTGCGGCACGGCACTTATCAAGAAGTATGCGCACTTAGAAGATGAGCTTTTTGCCGAAGCTGGCTTTAGGAACTACGCGGAGGACCTGCTTGAGCGCATGACCAACCCATATCTGGCGGATACGGTTGCAAGGGTCTGTCGGGATGTGGTACGTAAGCTTGGCATAAATGAACGCATATTTGGGACTATGCAACTGGCACTGGAACATGGAGTTGAGCCGAAGAATATGGCTTTGGGGGCAATGGCTGGTATCGCTGTGCTGCTGCAAAAAGCCAAAGAAAACAATTTGCCCAGCGATCTGCGCTTTGGCGATTGGCGCAGATTAGATGGTGCCCGGATAGAAAGAATTGTCAATTGGATTTGGAACGAGCAGAGCAACCAATATAGTGAGCGACTTATTGAGTACACCCGAAACGCTAAAGAGCGTTTGCAAGAACTGACTGCGAATCACCGCGAATCCTAACGACGGATACCTGCTTCCTGATCAGGGTCGAGGACAGGCCAAGCAGGCACAAGTTTCATGGATTGCACGGATTTAGGATTAGGCCACAGATAAACAGCGAATACGCTATCTGTATCGGCATAGCTTTTGAAGATTGACGGGAGCGTTTAGGCGGCGTATAATGCCAGCGTTATTTTTTAGAAAGGGGCAATTATGGATTTTGAGCAGAATAATAATCTGTCAGGGACAACGGGGCCGAATCCGGCCGAGCCGACACCCGGCGTGGGGCCAAGCGGGCCGGTGGTAAGAGCGCCAAGCAGAGGGGCCGGCTGGAAGATTCTGCTTGGCATTATTTTGGCGGTGTCGGTCGTGGCAAATATTGCGTTGGTCCTGATGCTGATCGGGGTAGTTGCCGTCTTTACAACGGGGCAAAGAGGCATCTTTAGCGAGGAAGTGATACGAAAGGGGCCGGCGAGGACTAAGATCGCGATGATTAATATCGAAGGCATAATACACAGCCAGCAAGCCAAGAGTGTCTATAAGCAGCTAAAGGCGGCCCGGCAGGATAGGCATGTAAAGGGACTGATTGTCCGCGTGACTTCGCCCGGAGGCACGATTTCGGGCAGCGACCAAATCTATACGGAAATCCGGAAGTACCGGCGAGAAACCAATAAGCCGGTTGTTGCGTTTATGCAGGGCGTTGCTGCTTCGGGCGGCTATTATGCGTCAGTGGCGTGTGACAAGATCATAGCTGAGCCGACAACGATTACCGGATCGATAGGCGTGATAAGCTGGTTTTTTGTTGTCCAGGGACTGCTGGAAGAAAAGCTTGGTGTCTTGCCGATCGTTATCAAGTCAGGTCAGAAGAAGGATTGGCCCAGCTCGTTCCGGAAACCTGAGGAAGAAGAGCTACAATATGTGCAGGATAAACTGCTTACGCCTGCGTACGAGAGGTTCCTGGAGGTTGTTGCCGAGGGAAGGAAGGGGATATTGACGGAAGATGAGATCAGGGAGCTGGCTGACGGCGGTATTTTCGGCGCCAAGGAGGCGCAGAAAGAGAACCTAATAGATGAGATTGGGTATCTGGATGATGCGATCGAACTGGTTAAGTCACTGGCGAAGATTGAAAAGGCTCAGGTGGTTGAATATCGCAAGCCATTCTCTTTGACCGACTTTCTGATGTATCGCAAGTCAAACTTGCTGAGAATCGACAAGTCCACGCTATATGAGCTTGGTACACCGCAGATATTGTACCTTTGGAGCGTATATTAGGAGCCGGCAGCGCAAAAAGAATCGGCGTGGAGGATTCAAACTTCATAGGGTTGGTCCCTGTTGCTAATGTGTGCGCTGATGTAAACAAAGGAATCTGTGATAAGTGTTAGACGGAGGATATCCAATGGTAAATCGAGGGTTGATGTGTTCATCAAAAAGAGTTTTGTCGTGGTCGATGATAAGACGGTTTTTGGTTGGGATGCTGTTTTTGGTCTTTGGGTTTGCTATGAGCAGTCGGGCTGTGGAGCGTTCCAAAATGAACTTGATAGTCATGGCCCCTGACGGCAAGGGCTTCGTGGAGCGTGACAGTGGGCGTCCCTATATTCCTTTTGGCACGAACTACTATGACCCTCACACCGGCTGGGCGCCGAAGCTGTGGCGGAAATTCGATGCTGAAAAAGTGCGGCGGCACTTTGAGATTATGAGTGATATTGGCGTCAATTGCGCCAGGGTTTTTCTGACAGCCGGTAGTTTTCAGCCTAAAGCTGAAACCATCGAAGAAGAGGCCCTTGCAAAACTCGACACGCTTGTGAGGATTGCCCGCGAGACGGGCATCCGACTTATGCTCACTGGGCCGGATCATTGGGAGGGTGTGCCTTCTTATTGGAAACCAGATCGTTTCGTCGGCGAGGCAGCTCTCGGCGCCCTTGAGCGGTTCTGGGAGGTTATAGGCCATCGTTATTGGGGTGAGCCGGCTATTTTCGCCTGGGACCTTCTGAACGAGCCGCACCTACCGTGGTTTGTAAAGGAGTGGCGTCCTCGATGGAACGGCTGGCTGCTGAAAACGTACGGAGACAGGGACACTCTAAAAGCTGCGTGGGGTGATGAGCTGACCGAAGCGGACCGATGGGGCGAGGTGGCTGTCGCGAAGAATCAGGCGGACGTAGATAACCCGCGGTTACGCGATTGGCAACGCTTTCGGGAGCATTTAGCTGATGAATGGGTGCGCCGGCAAGTTGAGGCTCTTCGCCGGGCTGATCGGACCCATCTTATCACCGTCGGCTATATCCAATGGTCCTATCCACTGGTTCGGCCAGGTGCGCCGAGTCGCTACTCAGCCTTTAATCCTCACCGTCAGGCCCGCTGGCTGGACTTTGTGACAATTCACTTCTATCCGACCATGGGCGGTCCGTTTGACTCGCGTGAAAACTGGGAGAAGAACCTGGCCTACCTGCGGGCGGTTTTGGCTTACTGTCACACGGGTAAGCCGGTAGTGCTGGCGGAATATGGATGGTACGGCGGTGGAGCGCCACAACAGCATCCGTACCTCAGTGAGGCACAGCAAGCTCGCTGGCTTAGCGCTGAAATCGAGGCTTCCCGTGCACTGACAGCCGGATGGCTATCCTGGCCATTTGCCGACACGCCAACGTCAGGTGACATCAGCCTGTTCGCTGGTCTGGTCAAATCCGACTTAACGCTTAAGGCCTGGGGTCACAAGTTTCAGGCATACGCGGCGAATCTGCCGGAGCTAAAGCAACCAAAACCTAAGCTGCCTGGATTTGATTTTCCCAAAGCCCTCACGGCAGATAGTGAAGACCTTAATCGCATGCACCAGCGATACGCGGAGGTTGTTGAGAGGGCAATCAGTAGGACTGGGACAACAAGGCCGACAACGAACAGGGATAAAACGAAGCAGCCATAACAGATCTGGAATGTGCGGCTGTAGAATGAGGCCGTTGCTGTCGCTCCGTTCGCGGCAGAGGAGAATGGGAGACGTTCGCAGCAAGCGCCGACGATAATTTTCCTTGACGAAAGATACCCTCCACGTGATATTCTATCCATCGCAGTTGAAAGAACAATGATAATGATAGACCTTATCAAAGACAATTACGATTCACTCCAGCGTGTTTGCGAAGAGTATCGCGTCCGGCGGCTTGAAGTTATCGGCTCGGCGCTGACCGGGGACGGATTTGACCCCGAGAAAAGCGACCTGGACTTTTTGGTGGAATTTCTGCCGCTGCAGCCTGGGGAACATGCCGACGCATACTTCGGTCTGCTCGAGGCATTACAAGATATGTTTCATCGCCACGTTGATCTGGTGATGACTGGAGCCATAAAGAACCCTTATTTTCTTGAATCTATCAATAGGTGCCGAGAGGTGGTTTATGCAGCTTGAATCAAGAAAGCTTCTGGAAGACATTCGCCAAGCTGCAGCGAAGATCCTGTTGTATGGGATGTGGTGCAGAACGACCTGCCTGGACTGCACGAACAAGTCCAAAAACTACTCGGCGGAGAAAGCAGCCGATGATCACTCTCTGTTCCGGTTCCAGCCGCCGTACGTGTTGCTACAGTAGATTGGGACGTAGGTAGGCTCTACATTTCAAATGGCTGGCCCGGCCCGCATCCGGCGATTAACAATAGGATTACTGTAAGTACGATCAGTGCTATCTTCGTTCTCATGATCTTGCCTTTCAAACGGGTTCAGTGCTTCTCTATCGCACTTATCATATACGAGCCGAACAAAAAAAGCAATCTGTCACACATAAATTTCTATAGCCCAGCCGGAACATCGGCATCAAGACGGTAGAAAAAGGGTGGGCGGAAAATGAACAGGAACAGGATTGGGCCGACCGCCACGGTTTGTGGGATTGTGCTTGGTCAGAGCTTTTGGGTAACCGTTCACGGGGCAAATGTGCCGTTTTATGTCATTGCGAGGTCCGCCGCAGGCGGGCCGTGGCAATCTCAATCGTTACATTTTAGATTGCTTCGGCGTAAAACTCCACGCAATGACCCCAAAGACGCAACTTATGCCGCATGAACGGTTACGCTTTTGGATTGAATTTGGGAGGATAACTG
>Ga0114930_10005186_pt1 | contig 10795 bp, 23 predicted proteins | sample AnhtaG_FD_87300 | JGI IMG/M metagenome (GOLD analysis project Ga0114930, IMG submission 87300) | Deep subsurface microbial communities from Anholt, Denmark to uncover new lineages of life (NeLLi) - Anholt_01485 metaG | ecosystem: Environmental > Aquatic > Marine > Oceanic > Sediment | place... | reverse complement strand
TGAGACACGCACTTGCCCGCAAGGGGATAAAAACAGGGAGAAAGACGAAAGGGAGAAAACAGCATCTATTAAAAAGAGGAACAGCAAAATTGCGTAGGTATGTAACAAAAAAGCAGTTTATGAAAATATATCGAAAAGACCCATCCTATAAACTTTCAGGCGTATATCCGACTGGAAATGAACTTTGGATTCATCATTATGACCCAACTAAACGTAAGATAATAGTGGTAAATAAAAATTGGGGGAAAAAGATAAAGGGGAAGGCGATAAAATGACAAAAGGATGGAAATCGGAATCGGTAAGGCACTCGCTTGCGAGGAAAGGTGTGAAGACTGGCGCAACATTTCTTCCGAAGGGGCTTTTTTTCATTAAACCAAGAAATGAGGGGCAGGAATTGAATTATTCCGAGACCTTCAAAGGCGATTTTCTTGAAGCGGGCAAAAGGGCGAGAGAAATGGCAACCAAATTGCAGAAAACTTTGAAGCAGGGCAGTATTACGGTTGATGTTGAAGACGAAGAAGGAAGCGTAATACAGACAAGGCTTCCTTCAAGGAAAGTTGCGAGAAAAGATGTGGGAATAGGGCGGAAAAAACCGAGAGCGAGCCTAAAATTTCCAGTTCATGCAAGAAGGGGGGGGATATATTGACGAAAGGATGGAAATCGGAATCAGTTCGCCATTCTCTGGCGAGGAAGGGAATCAAGACTGGAAAGAAAAAGAAAACTACTTATTATAGTGTTTGGGATAACCAAACTGGAAATTATTTGTATTCTGGGAGGAATAGTAAAAGCAAAAAACAGGCATTAGATTCGGCTTTTGAGTTTTGGGCTTCTGGAACAACAGAACTTTCGGATAAAGAAATAAGGGAATTGGAAAAAGATAAGGAAAATTGGTTATTAACTGTTGGTTTAATTATACATGACCATGATGAAAAAATGGAAGATACGTGGTATTAGTTGACATTCACAAAACCGTGAAACTTCGGAGGTAGGTTGGAAATGGTGATGAAGAAATGACCAAAGGATGGAAATCTGAATCAGTTCGCCATTCACTGGCAAGGAAAGGAGTGAAGACTGGGCAAAAGACCACAGTAAAGAAAATTGGAGTTGTTGGGGTAGATAGTGGGACTCTGATGCTCACCGACCCTGCTTATGCGATGAACAAGGGGTGGTCAAAAAAAGACTATGACAAATATGTGGTCGGTATGGGGAAGAAGACAAAGGAAGTTCCATTCAAATTAGGACACAAAGGCAGGGCAGTCATATTTGAAAGCGGATTCGGTGATGGCGTTTATTCAGTATTCGCCAAGATAAAGGATTTCGGAAAAATGGGCGGTAAGAGAATCGTTGAAGTCAAAGTTAAAATGGAATAATGAAAACAGGAAGGAAGGTGAAATGAATGATGCGGGACATGACCCAAGAGGTCGGAAAAAAATTAGATAACCCAAAGTTCAGAATATGGGGGCATTCACTAAAAGGCGAGGATGACTTATATTGGGAGTTTGACTTAATCGAAAGTGCGAGACTATTCAAAAAATTGGCAGAGCAAGCGGTGAAAGAAGGAAGAGCCAAATATATCCCAGAAAAAGGAGAACCACTGGTCGCCTATAAAGGCTTCGAGATGTCATACCCAGAATTCCTGAAATACAAATCCAAATTCGCACATGGTGCAAAGCCGAAGTTTGTCAAAAACAAAGGTTGGATATTTGAAAGCACGAGGCATTCCCTTGCCAGTAAGGGGATTAAAACAGGCAGGAAGTGATTAGATGGTGAAGGACAACTATGGTGAATTGAATAAAAAAATAGTAAGGGCAATTTCGATGAAAGACCTTAAAAAAATCGAAAGGGAAATGCAGAAATCAGAGAGCATAAATGACGAGGAAGAAGCCCTTTTGAAAGACGCAATATGGATGCGAAAAAGCAATATTACCCGTAAAAATAAAGGCTGGCATTCGGATTCATTGAGGCACTCGCTGGCAAGCAAAGGAGTGAAGACATCCCGCAAGAGCGCTGGGCTCGGAGAGGCATTTAAAGTAAAGAACGGAAGGTCTTCTGGTTCAGGCATGTTTAACATCAAAAAATCGACAGGAAAAATGAAACCATATTTCGAGGTGAGGTAAAATGACGAAAGGATGGAAAAATGAATCAATGCGCCACTCGTTGAGCGCCAAAGGGGTAAAAAGTAGGCAAAAGCGCACAATACAACTTCCAAAACCCCATTCAAAATATTACGAGATAGCCAGAAGCATAATTGATTCAGAAATGGACTCGGCAAGTAGCAATCTACAAGAACATACAGATAGCATGGGTTGGGATTATATATACACAACAAAAGCAAAAAAATATATCGAAACAAATCTTGCTTTCACAAAAGAAGAAGTGCAAGCACTGGCACAATATTTAAAGGATAAAAACCTCAAAGAAGAAGATTATTTTTATGATGACAAAGCCAGAGATTATGTAGTCAATTTGGTTGCTGGAGAAATTATCAAACAGGAAAAAAATTATAAAAAAGAATTCAAGAAATCCCCACACCGTGAGGACGAACCAAAATGGGGGAAGGTGAAAAAATGACAAAAGGTTGGAAGAGCGAAAGTTTGAGGCACTCGTTAAGTGCCAAAAAGATAAAGACAGGGCAGAAGGAAATAAATAGAAATACAAAATATGTTGTATATCCAACACACGACCTCAACATTGAAACACATTGGGACAAAGAAATCAAAACATGGATTCCTGAAGATTCGAGCCTTGTTGCTATATGGCGTGACGAGATAAAATCGGAAGGATACCTCACCCTCACCACGATTTGGGAGAGCAACAGTAGATATTATGTCATTGTAGCATTCGGACAGGTGGCAAAAAAACCCTACATTAGCGTGGATTTTGGTGACAAAAGTGCTGACGAGTTAATTAAGGCGCTTTACAAAAAATTAATAAGGTTAGGTGGAAGGTGATTGAATGACGAAAGGTTGGAAAAATGAATCATTGAGGCACTCGTTAAGTGCGAGAAAAATAAAAACGAGACAAAAAAAACCGAAGCAGGCTGAAAGTTCCGAAAAAAAATATTATGTTGACGTATATTATGATGATGAGTTTGACCCCCCGTCATGGGTGTGGAGAGTTTATTCTATAGAGGCTGACGGGTCGCTGATGGTTGTGGATGCAGACCTGACTGATACAAAAAAACAAGCCAAACAAACAGCAAAGGAAATAAGTGAAAAAAAAGGGTATGAACTGGTGAAATAAAATGACCAAAGGTTGGAAATCGGAATCGGTCAGGCATTCCCTTGCTCGCAAGGGAATCAAGACTGGTAAGAAGAAACTATTTATTATTCAGCCAAGAAATGAGGGGCAGGACTTGAATTATTCCGAGACCTTTAAAGGCGATTTTATTGAAGCGAGCAAAAGGGCAAGAGACATGGCAACCAAATTACAAAACACTCTGAAGGAAGGCATTATTACGGTTGATATTCAGGAGTATGGGGGAAGCACTATACAGACAAGGCTTCCAAAAGGAAGGTGGGGCAAATGACAAAAGGCTGGAAATCTGAATCGGTAAGGCACGGTCTTGCCAGAAAAGGAGTCAAAACAGGGAAAAAATCAGCACCAAAAAAGTTTTCTATAGCGGGTGCGAAAGAGGTAACAAGTTACATAAGCGATGAGGGTTTTGAATTCATACACGAGCCGATAGAAGGCACAATAACAGCCGAAAGAACCAAAGACGGGTATGTTGTCAAATACCTGACACGGGATTTAGATGCCCAATCTCCCGAAGAATTGGGGGACGAAAATCTTCTTTTGGTGCACTATCATACAAACTTCGATGTAAGGAGAGATGAAATAATCACAGAAGACGATGCAAGAGCCTTATATCAGGGAGAAAAGATACCACAGGAAAAGAAATACTGGATTTTTCCAGTCGAAGCCTACATTCACGGCGGAGTTTCGTTGACACTGGACACTTTCAAAGGTAGGCTTCCACAAGGACACTATGAATTTGATGTGAGCCATTCTGGACTGGTTCTCGTGAGCAAAGAAGAATTCAAATCAGAAAAGAAGGCTGAAAAGGTTGCAGAAGGGCTGGTTGAAGATTGGAACACATACCACTCTGGCGATGTGTATGGCATCGTCAAGGAAACCTACGACAAAAACAAGAACCAAATAGACCATGATGCCACGTGGGGCTACTATGGTCAGAAAGATGCAATGCTGGAGTTAAAAAATCTTTAAGGTGAATTGAAATGACAAAAGGATGGTGGAAACAAAGTCCAAGACATGCTCTTGCGAGAAAGGGCATCAAGACCAAGCCAATTGACATAACCAAGTCCCCGACTTTCGACATGAAACTCCCAGAGTCCCCTGAAGAGAGGGAAGAGAAAATCAAGGAAACCATCGAGAAAAGCAAGCCGACAATAAGTGATGTCAGTGATTTTTTCCGAAAAGAAGGGCTCATTTACCGAACAGAAGGCGGGGTAATCCAAGTAATCGCATACGTGCCAGAAGTTGGACGTGAAATCACGATTACCGAGTTGAGCCTTCCGCCGAACTGGGCTGACTACCAGATACAGCACGGGGCTGATGCGGTTTACGCTTACATCGCAGACAGGGACGGGCTCAAGCCAATAATGAATAAATTAAAGAAATATAAAAGAGCCAAGTTCGCAGAAGAAGCCAAAACAGCAATTGGAGAAGTCGGGGCAAAGGCAAAAGGCGCAGGAGAAGTAATCATCGGCGGAATGCAAAGGGCGCTCCGAGACCCAGACGAAAGGGAAAGGGAAGAATACGGCGAAGAAATCGGGTCGGATGAGGAAAGCGCAATGTTGCCCCTGCCAAATGAGGATGAAAACATCTGGGACGAGCAACTCGATTACTTCGATTCAGACAAGAGCGTAATGGTAGAAAACCCATTCGATTTCGAGAGAGTGCTGGACGAGACAGATGCCGAAGGCAATGTTTTCACCGCACTCGCCGAAGCAGAAGGAGACGGGAACAAAGGAAACAAGAATACCTTTGAAATAAATCTCAAAAAAAGGAAAGAAGGTGAGGAAGAATGAAAGAACACACCAATTCGAAGATTAAAAAACTCATAAAGAAGTTCAAAAAAGAGGCATGGAAAGCCACCCCAGACCCGAATGCCCTGAACAAGATAAGCAGGGAAATCATGCGGGTCAGGGTGGAAGCAAACGGCGGAAATGGATGGAAATTAGAGTCAGCGAGACACAGCCTCGCAAGAAAAGGAATCATCACAGGGAAAAGGGGAAGACCCCGCAATTACGTGGGAAAAATAACCAAAGGAATCAAGGAGATAATACCGAGACGGTGAAGCATGTGCGATTTTGGGGGGATGAGACCAAGAAAACCAAGAGGTAAAAAAAATAAAGGAAGGTGAAAAAATGGATGATGAAAAACCAAAGGAAGAAAAGAAAGAAGAAGGAGCGCTGGATTTGAGCGGGATAACACCTATGGCGGAGAAAGAACCTGAAGGTGGTTTGGAGTTTCTCAAGCACATCGGGGGCGAAGTATGGGAAATGGAGAAAGAAGCCTTCGGTGATGTCGGAAAAGATATAGTGAGGGAAGTAGTTGAAGCCGAAAAGGAAACATTTGCAGTGCCTTATCCATTTTTGTTCAGAAAAGAACCAGAACCCGTGAAAACACCAGTGGGACGTGGCTGGCGACTTGAAGGACAGCGCCACGCTCTTGCCCGTAAAGGAATTCCTACTAAAGTCAATGGCAAAGAATACAAGCGGGGCTTCAGAGGCGGTCTTGCTGTAGGTTTCGGCATTGGCGAAGTGCACGGGGCAGAGAAGAAAGTTGAAAAGGAATTAGTCCCCATTTCTCCACTTTCATCCAGAGTGCAGAATAGAATCAACGAACTACTCTATTCACCAAAAGACGAGCAGACCGACCCAGAACTTCTTGAAATAGTCATTCGTAAAGACAAGGCAAGCCTTTTTGATTTCCTGAAAGGATACACCGAGTGGAAAGCGCAGGGAAGATGGGACATGCTGGACGAAAACAACATCGTAATCCAGATTCAATTCAAGGACACCGAAGGGGAAGCAGTCGGGAAAGAACTGAAGGAATTATTCAAAGCATACAACACGGAAGTCGTAAAGGAAGACCTTCTGTATTTCAGGACACTTCCGATTGAGGAGACCAGTTTGGGGTGAGATAAATGGCTGAATTCGATATAAGCGCAGAACTCGAAAAAGAAAATGTCGAATACGAAAGAAAACATAAGAAAGACATCAGGCTCGGCGTAATCAATGAAAAGACAGGCAAGGTAAACTGGCTCGGCAAGAAAAAGAAAGGCTGGAAAGGAGAATCGTTGAGGCATTCACTCTCCCGTAAAGGGGTGAAGACTGGCAAGAAAAATAATCTACGTCCTGCTGGCTGGAAGTCGATGAAACTGGGCGACCTGCTGACAAAAAAACAGATGAACGAACTAATAGAATTATCCGAGAAAGGAAAGCCCACACACAAAGAACTGCTCGAACTGGTAAAGAAAGACGATTCAAAATACAAGGGAAAAGTAATTCCAGAATATCTCACTTATGCGATAGAGTATGGATTAAGGGGGGCATAAAATGACGAAAGGATGGAAGCAGGAATCAGTAAGGCACGGACTTGCCAAAAAGGGAATCAAGACGGAGCGGAAAGGGATAAAAACAGGGCTGAATGCAGACACACTTCCAGAACTTCCAGACTTGAACACACTCACAAAAAAGATTGAGAATCTCGAATCCGAAAAAGCAAAATATGGGATGCGAGAAGAAGAATTCAATGAATTAATGAAACAACTACTGACTTTTGGGATAATCAGCCCCTCAAGAAAAGCAATTCGTTTGGAACACAACATAGTCAGAGTGAATAGGGGGAGCACAAATTACGACATCGGGTATGATTCTGGTGCGGACACTTACGTAGTATTTGAAATAAAAAGCAATCTTGAAACAGGCGATTTCAACGTAAAAAAACACACCGATATTTATTGGGAAGACCTAAAGGAGTTGATAAAATGACAAAAGGCTGGAAATCGGAATCAGTTCGCCACAGTTTGGCGAGAAAAGGGATTGAAAGCGGGCATAAACAAAAACCAAAATCTGCTAAAAAACCAGTTTATAGACAAGTCGATGCTGGGATTGAAGGAACACACTTCAAAATAAACAACAAAATCACTGTGGTCGCAAGATATGAAAAAACAAGAAGCGGGTTCAGGCACATTGCTGATTTGTATATAAACGGCGAATTGAGGGACAGTGCGAAGGTCAATTACCTGAACAGGACATGGGAATCCTACGATTTTCAAACTGTTTTAAAGAAAGTCATCGAAGACTCACAATGGTTATCAGCCGAAGAAAAAAAGAAAGGTATGAAATTTGCAAAAGACTATGAAAAAGTCGAGAAAAAAAGAGTTGAGGCTGAATTTGGTCGGATTGGAGCGATAGCAAAATTGGGCGACATCTTTGGTCAAACCCAAAAAGAAAAGAGCGACTGGAAAGTAAGAATGCTGAAAGCAGGTCTCGGTGAAGGGCTCGAAATGCCCGAAGACTGGGGCTCGCTTGACGAAAAAACAAAACAAGAAAGGCTTGACAAAGTTATTGGGTTCTTGAGAAAAGAAAAGGGGGCGGAATGATGACGAAAGGATGGAAATCGGAATCAGTTCGCCACAGTTTGGCGAGGAAGGGAGTCAAGACCGCTTCAAAGAAAGTAGTTAAGTCAAACGGAATCGAAAAGAAAACAGAAGAAATCTTCCGTAAACTCAAGGAAGAATTCAATGTTTCCCGTAACGTAGATAAGTTCTGGGGCAATTATGAAGATGATTTCAAAAAGAAGATAAAAGAAGCGCTGGAAGAAGGCAAGAGTCCCGAAGAAGCGAAAAAAGCGGGCTATGAAGAAGCCGAAGTTTATCGCTCCGAAGGAAATCCAATTGCCACAATATCTGTTTTCGAAGGTGGGGAAGAGCACAAAATAGTTATCTCCGAATATGACATCTATGACGAATCAGGTAGAGATTACGGATACGATTTCGAACCAAAATGGCACAGCACAGACGCTTGGAGAGGCTATTATGAAATGGAAGCGAAAGGCTGGACGCAAGTTCACGAGGACACTTCACTGGCTTACTCGGAAGATTCAAGGGAACTCAAAAACTTCGATGAAAAACTCGTAGAAGAATTGAAAGCAAGAGGAATTCCAGTGGCAAGGGTCGTTTCAAGCACAAGCAACCTTTTCAGTTCCAGCGTGGATTACTTTGTCCGAGACAAAAATCAGGCAGATGTCAAAGACATTGTGGACAAACTGAAAAAGAAACATAGGAGCGAAGAAAGGTTCACTTCAACTGCTTTAACTGGCGCAGACCCACCCTACTCAAAAAAAGACAAGCAGTTTGTTCTTGGAGCGAAGATGGTCAAGGCTGGGATAAAACCGAAGCAGGCAGTGGCATTCGTAAAACTGCTTGATGAAGTCGGCACAGATGCCGAGATACATAAGGAAACAAAAAGAAAAGAGAAGGGGGTAGAATAATGGTTAAGCCGAAAGTAGATGAAATCAGAATTGTTTCCCATCGGTTGCCCTTTGGTGAAGACATAGGCGAAGTATATGATATAGTTGGCTATCACGAAGGCAAGGAAGTGACCAGCGATTATTATTATACTCCAAAAGAAATCAAAAAGATGATGCCAAAGTTGAGAAAATTACACCCCAAAGCAAGAATAGTGAAACCGAAGGGCTGGCACAGCCAATCCCAGCGTCACGCATTAGCCCGCAAGGGGATAAAAACAGGCAAAAAGACAAAAACATTTTTTGGGTATTACAAAGAATTTCCCGCTATGGTCACAACCAAAGGGAAAAAAATCAAAACAGCAAGATATTTGACCCCAACTAAAGAGGAACTGAAAGATATTAGGAAAATTAAAACTGGAAAGAAGAGGTGATTTAATTGGCAGGATTTGGAAATACATTCAAACTGAAAAAACCAACAGGGTCGGGCTCAAGTTTCTTCTGGAGCAAGCCAAAAAAAGCGAAGAAACCGAGAAAGCCAAAAACAAAAAAAAGGAAAAAGAAAAAAGGCAGGTGATGAAATTGGCAAGATTTGGAGATGCGTTCAAAGTGAAGAGCGGATTCGGAAACATGGGGGCAAAGGGAAAAATGAAGCCGTTATTCAACATCAGCGCCAAGCGAAAAAAGGGAAAGAAAAAAAAGAAGAAAAAGGGAAGGTGAAAACAATGCCGAAAGGAGTAGCATTTCTGAAAGGGAATTTCTGGCGTATTCCTCTGGTTAGCGAAGCGACAGAGAAAAGAGCCACAAAAATCAAAACACACGATGTCGGAAGGAAGGGACATGCCCAGAGGCTTACAGGACTGATAGGCGGAAAGTGGAGAACCCTGTCATGGCACATTCATAAGGATGACGTAGTTCCAATTTTCACTGGCAAAAGAAACATTCTGATGCCAGAAGACCCAAGACATGCCGAGATTCTGGAAAGAATCGAAGCCGAAATCGGCAAAGCGATAACAGTAAAAACAACAGATGCCAAGAAGGAAAGGATAAGAAAGGTGAGAAGAATAGTGGCTTCACCGAAGCCGAAGGGTTGGGCTGGAGAATCCCAGCGTCATGCGCTTGCACGAAAAGGAATCAAAACAAGCCCGATGGTAAAACATGTCCGCAGTGAGATGGGCAAGATGTTCAAAAAAATCAAGGGAAGGAAAGCCAGAGGAAAAGCCATGAAGTCGATTTGGAAAGAAGCGAAAAAGAGGTTTAAATGAAAAGGGGGTGAAAACGATGAGGATGTTAACAGGAACAGCCCACAGGCGGTTGAAGAGATGGAAGCACAATGGAGCGAAATCAGGCTGGGCATATCCGAGAAAGGCATCTTGGTCTTACAGCAGACCTGATGTCGGAACAGTAGGCAGGGGCAGAAGGGTAATCCCAAGACCGCTCAAGGCAGGAACACTCGGCGGAAAGGGATTCTTTGACTTTTCAGCAAAAACGAGAAGAGCATTCTATGCAAAATTGGCAAAGAAGATTGGCGAGAAAAAAGTCATGGGAAAACTTTCAGCAATAATGGTTTTCAATAAGAGAACAAATCCAGCATTGTCAGAGAGGGCAAGGACGGATAGGAAATGGGTGGCAGGCACTTTTAAAGGGAAGAAAAGAGTCGGCTATCCGAAAGGATTGAGAGAGGCTTACGCATAAGCCAGTTAATTTTCATTTCATTATGGTGATGTAAATGGCATGGTATTCGGAATCAGTAAGGCATGCGCTTGCGAGGAAAAGGATATAGACGAAGCCATTCGGCTTGGTCGTAACCGTTTTCAGAAAAGACTATCCGCAATATCAAGACGATTATATGTTCCATGTCACAAGAACGTATTTCGAGGGAAAGCCCAATTATGAATTAGTAGTGACTGACATGAGTGGCAAAACCACAGACATATTGCCTTTTAGGGATAAACTGCCAGAAGAATTGAAGGGATTGCCCCTGAAAGAATTGGGTGAATTAAAATGACGCTTACCACACCAAAGGTTAATCAGGCAGAGGGTAACGCCAGATAATTTATTTTCAAAGGAGATGATGGAAAATGACTTGGAAATCGGAATCCGTCAGGCACGGTCTTGCCAGAAAAGGAGTCAAAACAAAGAAAATAAAGTGGAGCGTGAGTCGGAACGACTCGATAGAACATAACTTCAAATTCATTGGAGATGCGGAGAAAAAACAGATGGCATTGGCAAAGAAATATGGCTACGTTCCAGAGGTTTTCAAAGTGACGAACCCAAAAACAAAGAAGGTGAAATA
>Ga0114930_10005184_pt1 | contig 10796 bp, 10 predicted proteins | sample AnhtaG_FD_87300 | JGI IMG/M metagenome (GOLD analysis project Ga0114930, IMG submission 87300) | Deep subsurface microbial communities from Anholt, Denmark to uncover new lineages of life (NeLLi) - Anholt_01485 metaG | ecosystem: Environmental > Aquatic > Marine > Oceanic > Sediment | place... | reverse complement strand
GTTCTTTATGAACATTGATGTCCTTTTTCCTGAATTTCATAAGCAAACAAAGCTCAATCTCAACTTCGCCCATCTACTCCATAATCTCATTCTGGAACTTACCAAGCTGAGACTGGATCACGACGAATTGAAGAGCCGTCTCGAGGACCTCAACCAGCGTTTGGAACATCAGACCAAAAGGGAAAGAACCCTGGAAAAGATGGTGGTTTTCAAAAAGACCACCTCCCCAAGTAAAGGGACCAAAAGGGGAAAAAGCTCTCCTGACAAGGACAAAAGGTGAACTCAACCCCCCATCTACCCACGCTCTGTTTAGGTGCAAAAGAGAACCCTTCGCCCCTGAGGATTGCTTTTGTCATCCAGCGATATGGCTTGGAGGTCAACGGGGGAGCAGAACTCCTTTGCCGATGGGTAGCAGAACATCTGGCTAAATACTGCCAGGTGGAAGTTTTCACCACCCAAGCCCTCGATTACATCACCTGGAAGAACTATTACCACCGAGGAAGAGCTCTGGTAAACCAGATTCCGGTCAGGAGGTTTCCGGTCAGAAGGGTAAGAGACTCTTACAAATTTGGGCTGATTCAGGAATATGTCTTTAACCATCCCCATCAGGAGAAGGATGAGCTCCGCTGGCTCAAAGAGGAGGGTCCTTACTCCCCTGCCCTGATAAAGGAGATAAAGAGAAAAAGGGGAGAGTTTGACTACTTCATCTTCTTCAGCTACCGCTATTATCACTCCTATCATGGCATCAACGCAGTCCCTGAGAAGAGCATCCTGGTCCCCACCGCCGAGCACGACCAGGCTATCTACCTGAGCATCTTTCGCCCCTCTTTTACCCGACCCCTGGCTATTGTTTACAGCTCATTGGAAGAGAAGGCTCTGATTAACCAGAACTTTCACAATGAGGAGGTTCCCAGCAATATAGTGGGAGTGGGAATTGAGCTTCCGCCAGAAACCGATGCTAACTCTTTCCGCCAGAAGTTCAATATCCCCGGAAGGTTCATCCTCTATTTAGGTCGCATTGACGAGAATAAGGGCTGTCCCCAGCTCTTCCGTTACTTCCTCCGCTTTCTGAACGATACCAAAGAGGAAGAGCTCCAACTCCTCCTGGTAGGCTCCAGCATAATAGAGATTCCTGAGCACCCTCAAATCCGTCATTTAGGTTTTCTTTCTGACCAGGACAAGTTCGATGCCTTGGCTGCTGCTGAGCTACTGGTTATGCCCTCCTTATACGAAAGCCTCTCAATAGTTTTGCTGGAAGCCTGGGCAATGGGCAAACCGGCGTTAGCCAACGGCAAGTGCGAGGTTCTCCGCGGGCAATGTCTCCGGAGCAATGCTGGGCTTTTCTATATTTCTTATGAGGAATTCCAGATGGCGCTGGAGTTACTGTTGAAGAACCCATCTCTTTCAAAAGCCCTGGGAAAGAATGGAAGGAAATTCTGCCGTCAGAATTATAGCTGGGATATAATAGAGAAGAAATACATCAATCTGATAAACCAACTGGAGAGCAGACGAAAAGCAGGAACCCCAAAACCGAGGGCTTAAAGAGGGGGGAAGCTATGAAAGTTCATCAGATGCTCGTCTCCATGTGCTATGGCGATGCCATCACTGATTACAGCCTGGAGATTCAGAAGATTCTCAGGCGTCAGGGATACCACTCGGAGATCTTCGTGGAGATGTGCGATAGGCGTATGTGGAAGCATATCAGGAGGTTCGAGGAATATCCTAAGATAAGCTCCCCCTCCAACATTCTTATCCTCCACTTTTCTATCTTATCTCAAGTTTCAAAGTTAGCTTATCATCTTCCCGATAAAAAGATTTTGATCTATCACAATATCACACCCAGCCTCTTTTTTGCCGACTTCCATCCCCATCTGGCAGGGGAATGCTACCATGGTAGGAGGGAGCTTAAGGCGTTTAAGGATAAGTGTGATTTAGCTCTGGGGGACTCGGAATTCAACCGTCAGGAGCTGGAAAACCTGGGGTTCCCGCAAACCGGGGTGCTCTCCATTATCCTCAACTTCCGGAAGTTTGAACCGGCTCCGGACCCGCTGGTCCCCCATCTCTATCCTAAAGGGAGAACCACCTTCCTCTTCGTGGGTAGGATGGTACCCAATAAAAGGGTGGAGGATATCATTAAGCTCTTTTACTGCTATCAAAAATACATCAATCCTAAATCGCAGCTGATACTGGTGGGGGAATACCGGGGTTTCGAGCGATATTACGACTCTTTAAGGAACCTTATTGCCGAGCTCTCCTTGGAAGATGTTCATTTCACCGGGCATGTGGAATTGGAGGAGTTGATTGCCTATTATAAAATGGCTGATGTTTACATCTCCATGAGCGAGCACGAGGGGTTTTGCGTTCCCATTCTGGAGGCTTTCTATTTTCAAATCCCAGTAGTGGCATACAACTCTGCCGCAGTCCCTTATACCATGAGAGGAGCTGGGGTAATGGTTAACCATAAGGACCACCCCCTGATTGCCGAACTCATCCATCATATCCTAAGCCATCCGTCCCTAAAGGAGGAGATTATCGCTTCTCAGAACAGAATCTTAGCAAATCTAAAACAAGCCAAGAGTGACCGGTTATTATTGAAATATGTAGAGATGGTAGCAGGTCGATGAAGATAAGCCAATTAGTCCCGGCCATGCATTATGGGGATGCTATAGGGGATAGCGCCCGCAGGATGAAGCTTCTCTTCCTCCAGCGGGGCTATGAGGCTGAAATTTACTCCCTTACCATAGATGAGAGTCTGAAAGATGAGATAAAACCCTTCGCCCAGTTCCACCAGGAATATCACTCTGATGACCTCGTCTTGCTCCACTTTGCCCTTCCCTCTCCCATGACCAACCATTTCAAGGAGCTTCCAGGAAAGAAGCTCATCATATATCACAATATCACCCCGCCGGAGTTCTTCGCTCCATATAGCTCGGAGCTGACTAATATAGCGATAGTAGGAAGGGAGGAGCTTGCCTCCCTGGCTCAGGTAGCAGATTTGGCCTTAGCAGACTCCGAATATAACCGCCAGGAGATGGAACTATTGAATTTCCCACGCACAGCCGTATTGCCTCTCTTCGTAGACCTGAAGAGGTATAACCAGCCCTCCGACCCCCTGGTGCTCCAGATGTTTGGAGACGACTCCTTAAATATTCTGTCAGTGGGAAGGGTAGTCCCCAATAAGAAGATCGAAGACCTGCTGAAGATAACATCCTACATCAGGCACTATCTAACCCCGCTGGTCAGGCTCCTTCTGGTGGGAAAATATAACCTCCTTCCCAATTACTACCACCTTCTGATGGAGCTCAGTGCTGACCTCGGGCTCACCCATGAGCAGGTCATCTTTACCGGTCATATCAGCCCTGAGGAATTGGTAACTTATTACAAAGTTGCCGATATCTACCTCTCTATGAGCGAGCACGAGGGGTTCTGCCTCCCCTTGGTAGAAAGTATGCACCTTAAAGTTCCTATAATAGCCTATAACTCCACCGCCATCCCTTACACCCTGGGTGGTGCTGGCATACTGGCGAAGGTCAAGAATATACCAGAGATTGCTGAGCTGTGTTATCATCTGGCAAACAACCGACAGCTACGACAGCGTATTATCTCCACCCAGCAGAGGCGTCTTCGAGATTTTGAGACCTCCAAGTTAGAGAGGCTCTTTATACGGTACATCAGCGAGGTTCTGGGATGAAATTAGCCTTTGTCATCCAGCGGTATGGCGCCTCGGTAACCGGAGGGGCAGAGACCCTGTGCTATCAGTTGGCAAGGCGCCTTAGCCCCTGGTATAAGATCACCGTCATCACCACCTGTGCCCAGGATTATACCACCTGGAAGAACCACTTCCCCGCGGGAGAGTCGACCCTGGAGGGAATCAGGATCTTAAGATTTCCGACGGAAAGAGAACGGGATATGACGGCTTTTAACCGCTATTCCGATTGGCTTTACAAAAACCCTCATCGGAAGGAAGACGAGCACCACTGGCTGGAGCTTCAGGGACCCCACGCCCCCTCCTTAATCGAATATGTCAAAGGGCACAGTGATGACTTTGACCTGTTCATCTTTTTCACCTATCTCTATTACCCCACATATTGGGGTTTGAAGGAACTGGGAGATAAGAGCATCCTCCTGCCCACCGCTCATCAAGAGCCCCCTATATTTCTGAATATTTACCAGGAGGTGTTCCGCTCGCCTGTGGGGATAATCTTCAATACCCCTCCAGAGGCTGAATTTGTGCGGAAGAATTTCCCCCTGAAAGGGGTTCTCTCAACTACTATAGGAACCGGAATGGAAATTCCTGGAAAGCTCCCTGCTAAACAATTTATCCACAAGTACAGGCTCACCAACGCGTATATTCTTTGTGTGGGAAGAATAGAGCCCGGTAAGGGTTGCCGGGAGCTTTGCCACTACTTCGTCAATTTTAAACAGGGGGAGGACGAGGTGGAATTGGTCTTCATCGGGACCCTGCTGATGGAATTGCCCAAGCATCCCAGCATAAGGTATTTAGGCTACCTTTCCGAGGAGGAGAAGTTAGCCGCCATGAAAAAAGCCGAGGTGGTGATGATACCATCCCCTCTGGAGAGTCTCTCCTTGAGCCTGCTGGAGGCTTTCTCGGTCAGAACTCCAGTGCTGGTGGATGAAAGGAGCGAGGTTCTCAAGGAGCACTGCCTGCGGAGCAACGGAGGTCTTTATTACAGGGAGTACGATGAGTTTTATTATAGCTTGAAGCTCCTCTTATCAAGCGGGCAATTGAGGAGATTGATGGGAGATAATGGTTTTGCCTATGTGAGGGAAAATTACGATTGGCAAAAGATTGTTAAGCGTTATACGGAATTTATAAGCCTGGTCTTTCAACAAGTTCGGGAAAGGAAAAAACACTCTTCAAACCCCTCCATTCCTTGACCCTATCAGCCTGCGCCCGATTTTCTTCTGTATTCTTGCATGATGTCAACCCCTGTGCTGGTCCCTATGCGTGAAGCCCCTGCTTCTACAAGTTCTGTGACCTGCTGAAGAGTTCTTATGCCACCGGAGGCTTTTATCCCGATGTCAGGATTAAGATGATGGCGGATGGCGACCACATCCTCCACCCGGGCACCCCGGGCGAGGAACCCAGTGGAGGTCTTCACGAAAGCCGGCTTAACCCTGTTGACCACCTCTATCATCTTCTTCAGCTCCCCCTCTGTTAGCAAGCCCACCTCCACAATCACCTTGTGCAGGCACTCTGGGGTTTTAGAGGTTATCCCCTTGAGTTCCCTTTCCAGGTAAGGGAAATCCCCGGATTTCAGAGCCCCTATGTTGATGACGATATCGAGTTCCTCCGCCCCCTGCCGAAGGGAGTCGATTGCCTCGAATATCTTGCTGGTGGTGGAGTTCCCCCCCAGAGGGAAGCCAATCACCGTACCTACTTTGACGGGGGTTTTCCTGAGCTTCCTGACGGCAATGGGAAGGTAACATGGGAGAATGAAAACAGAGTGAAATCGGTAATTAAGTGCTTCCTTACACAGGCGAAGGATTTCCTGCTTGTTTGCCTCGGGCTTCAGCAAGGTATGGTCGATGATAGAGGTCAGTTCATATTCAGAGGCAAACATCTCTTCCCCTCCCCAATAAAAAACCCCTTCGCCATGAAGGGGCTCTCGTTATTCACTAATTTAATAAGAAAGTTGCACCCTGTGAGAGAAAAACTTCTTGAGGACCCTCCTTTTGACTATCCTTTTTAGCTAAAGCGCTTATGATAAAGGAGGTGGCGGAGGGGTCTGTTCTGCTTTTTGTAATCGCTTGTTTATGCGGTCAATACTCGCTTTGTATTGAGAATCAGGTTTGAGAGTATAAGCCTGCTCGTAAGCTTTGAGGGCATCTTCATATCGCTTGTTCTTTTCATAAATGAACCCCAGAGAATCGAATATCGCTGGGTCGCCAGGTAAGAAGCTGGCTGCTCGCAGGAGATAGTCGACTGCTTGTCCAAAGTCTTCTACCATCTTATAAGACTCTCCCAGCAGCTTCATAGCACTGCCGTTATTCGGCTCAACTTCTAATACTGCTCTGAAAGACTTAATAGCACCCTGATAATTCTTTACCCCCAGATAGGCGTTTCCCAATATAAAGCGGATTTTTGTATTACGGGGAGCTACTCTCTCTCCCTGCTCTCCTACTCTCACCGCATTGGCAAATTCACCCTTTTTAAGGTAAGCCCTTCCCAGAAAGACGATAGATTCCGCATCATTGGAGTGAAGCTTTATTGCCTGGCTTAAGGCTTTTATAATTCCGTCGGTATTGTCCAGCTCCACATAGCATTTACCAAGATTGCTAAGAACATCGTAATCTTGAGGCAGATGGCGAGCAGCTTCTTCCAGTGCGCTGGCAGCCTGCTTGAAGTTTTTCATATTTATGTGGCACATCCCCAGCAACTTGTTTAAAGCGCCTTTCTCCTTGGTTTTGGTAGCAAACCCTTTGCTCCTGTTTAAGGTGCTGATAGCCTCCCGATAATTTTTCTGTATATAGTAAATGTCGGCGAACTCGTATGCAGTAGTGAACTTCTGGCTATTGTCCCGAGTAACTGCCTCAGCCTTCTTAAGTTCGGCTATAGCCTGATTAAAGTTTCCCAGCTTCTTATAACAACGTCCAATCATAAACTGGGCATACCAGAAATCGGGAGCCATCTCTAAAGAGGCTTGAAATTCCTTAATAGCTCCCTGATAGTCTCCCTGAGTATAGAGCTGATAGCCCTTTTTATGGTCAGCAAAGGATGGAAGGGAGATAAGTAAAGCAAGAATTATCCCCAAAACCGCATTTCCATATCTTGTGCACCTCATCTCTGCCCTCTCTAAATTTTCTTTGTTTCAACCTCTTTCAATTATTAAAGCCATTATTTCAACAAAAGAATTACCCTTTTCCCCTCATAAGAAATCAGACCTTTCTCTTTATAGCGAGAAGCCGGAAAGGCTACTTTGTAAGTTTAAACTGCACTGTCAGAGCATAGATTACTGGAACAGGAACACCATTCTGCAAACCTGGTTTAAATTTCCATTGCTTCACCGCCTCCAGGGCAGCGTCATCAAAGCCGAAAGCCTTGCCAGGGCTTCTCAGTATCCGAGCTTTCACTACATTTCCATTTTCATCGATGATCGCCTCAAGGATTACTATCCCCTCAATCCTCGCCTTGCGGGCTAACTCCGGATATTCGGGATGCACATCCTTGATTTTTACGGGCGGGGAGACATCCCCTCCTACTCTCAAGGGTTCAGGAGGAAGCTGGGGGGGACCGAAGTCGAATTCAGTGTTAGGCGGTGGTGGCTCGTATTCATCGACTATCTCAGCCCACTCCTGATAGGGCTCGGGCTCGTCGGGGGTGGGGTCTGGTATCGGTATGGCCCTTGTCTTGGTCTTCACTGTAGCAGTGGTGGTCCTCTTCGGAGGCTCCTTTTTCCTGGGTGGGGGGAGCTTAAATTGCTTGATAACCACCGCTTTTTCCGCCTTCTTCTCCTCGGTGACTACTCTTTTAGCTTCGGGAAATACAATCCACATCATCAGAGTATAAAAAGCAATAGAGATTATGGTAGCAACTTTAAGGGGTTTACTCTCCTCCTCACTGGCGCCATAGTATGTTCTTAGCATGGCGCTCATTTCTCCCCCTTTAGGGGTTACCTTTTTATCTTCTTGGTTCATTGCAGCTCCTACACTCCAAAAGGATAATTCCTTTTAACAGACCTCCTGCTAAAAATTAATCTTATTCAGAGACTCCCCCTAACAGATCGCTCCAGGCTTCTATCTCTTTTCGGCTGGGAATGGCTATATTTATATGCTTATCGTTGGTAGGGTCATCATCCCGATTTTCGGGATACATATCGAACTCCAGCTGCTTTAGCTCATCGAAGACATCGACCATATTGGCATAAAGGGCGTTGGGCTCGCAATGGATTATGACTGGCTTGGTGCGGTTGATCTCCACTTTATTCCTCACATATTCCTGTATCTCCCTGAGCATCATCGGTTTCTGGTCTACCATAACGCTTCCATTTTCCAAAATGTGAACGTAGATAGCCTCTTCCGCCCTTGCTAAGGTTGCGGGTGCCTCTTTAGGGAGGTTGAATAATATCCCTTTGCTGACAGCGAATGTCGAGGTTATCATAAAAAGGACTATCAGCAAAAACGCAATATCAGCCATGGAGCAAGTGGGTATCTCGGGCTCTTCCTTCTTTCTCTGCAATCTCATATCATCGCCCTCCTATTGTCTCCTGCTCGGTTAAAAGGGTTACATTCGCCGCTTTTGCCTGCCTCAACTGGTCCATTATGCTGTCAATTATCTCGTATCGGAGATTAGAATCCGCTTTGATGATGAAGCTGTGCAGTGGGTCGTCCCCCAAGACGACTGCTGCGAAAGAGAATATATCCCCGATATTGCCAATGGCGTAGCTCTGCTCCTCTCCCGAGGTCACATTTATCAGACCTTCGGAGGTTACAGCGATAATGGCTGCCCCTTCAGGGGTATCGGTCCTCTCCATACTTCTGGGGAGGGTGACCGGTGTGCTGTCCACAGCAATTGTGGTGGAGATAATAAACAGAACAATCAGCAAAAAGGCGATGTCAGCCATGGAGGCGGTAGGGATATAGGCCCTGATATCTGAAGATTTCTTGAATTTCATTGTTATTCACTTCCGCTGGTTGGAGAGGCTTCCATCTCCACAAAAGTCTCCAGCAACATATTAGAACCGGTCTCCATATCCATCACAAAGCGGGAGACTCGAGATGAAAACCAGTTATAAAATAATAGTGCTGGAACAGCAATAGCCAACCCTGTTGCTGTAGTGATCAGAGCCTGAGCAATCCCAGCAAAAACAGCCGACGGATTCTTCAGCCCTTCCCTTGCCAAGGCTTCGAAGGAGACAATCATCCCCGCCACCGTGCCCAAGAACCCAAGTAGGGGACTTACATTAGCCACGGTAGCCAGTATCGGCAGACCCCTCTCCAGGCGCGCTAATTCGTGAGTTACAGCAATCTCTATCGACTTCTCAATCTCTTCATCTGTTGCCCCGTACTTCAGCAAACCAGCCTTCAGAATGTTAGCAATTGGTCCCTTGTATTGTTCGCAAACGGATATAGCCTCTTTTACGCTCTTCCTCTTCAGCAATGCCACTCTCATCTTGTTAAGAAAATCTTCAACCTTTATCCTCGATTTAGCAAAAACCCACCAGCGCTCGATAATAAACGCCAGCCCCAGAATCGCCATCAACAGCAACGGCCACATTACCGGACCGCCCCGCTGAAAATAATTCAAAAGTGTCCCCTGAATAAAACTCACCTCTAAACCCTCCTAAGCTTTAAGATTGACGATTGGAATAATACGATTTCTAACTTCCCGCGATAGAGCGATATCCGACCTTCTTCTTGGACAAATACCACCTTCTTCATCACCTCCCTAACATCACCGTTCCTACTAAATTCTAAATTATAATGACCTTTTATCCCCTTGTCAAGACTTTTTATGACTTAATATTTTTATCACGCCAGGCTCGTTTCTTTTGAGGTTCTGAACAGAATAAGTGCCTTCCCTCTGATGGTTCTTGGTAAACTATTAACCTAAATACTCCCTTATCTTTTATTAAATTATAATAATACTCCCTTCTAATATGTAAGTGGAATTACACTTCGCAAGCAAGCTAAGATGCTTGATTTCAACAATGAAAGAATTAACAAGCGGGCTTTTATCCGCCCCTTTTACTCATACCTTAAGGCTTCGATAGGGTCCAACTTCCCCGCTCGTGCTGCCGGATAAATCCCGAAGAAGAGTCCTACCAGAGTAGAGAAGCCGAATCCAAGCCCAACAGCCCAAAGGGGGACATGAGCCGGGGGTAATTGGGGTATGAATTTAGTGACTATAACACCTAAAGTGTAGCCAAAGATAATGCCGATAGTGCCGCCTACCAGGCTCAGAATAATGGCTTCCACCAGAAACTGGAAGATAATATCTCTTCTTTTAGCCCCTACTGCTTTGCGGATGCCGATCTCTCTGGTCCTCTCGGTCACCGAGACCAGCATGATGTTCATTATCCCTATACCTCCCACCACCAGGGAGATACCCACAATACCGGCCACCACAGCGGTTACACTGCCCAGAATGGTATTAATTCTCTCCAACAGGTCCTGTTGCAGAAGCACGAGAAAGTCGTCCGGCTGACCACTCTTCAGGGAGTGTTGTTTCCTGAGGGCCTCGGTTATCTGCTCCTCGGCAAGCTCTATGTTTTCAGCCGATTTAGCCCGGAAGTAAAGGACCAAGCTCCGGGTAGCCTCCTCTCCAAAAAGAAGGCGAGAGGTGTTAAATGGTATAATACATACATCATCGGCGTTTTGCCCCAGGGCCTGCCCCTTCTCTTCCAGAACCCCGATAATAGTGAAGCTGAGCTTCCGTATGCTCACCCCTCGTCCCAGGGGGTTCCCCTTTATCCCCAGGTCTTCCACCACCTTTATCCCCAGCACGCACACCTTCTTGCGATGTTCATTATCCAATTTGGTGATAAACCGACCCCGGTCCACATAGTGATTGTTTATCTCCTGAAAGGAAGCGCTGGTGCATAGTATATAGGTAAAGGTGTGTTCGTCGGCAAATTTGACCGTTGCCCTCCTCTGCAAAAGGGGTGAGAAATCCTTAATCTGCGAGGCCTTCTCCTCCACGGCCAGCCCATCTTCATAGGTGAGCTCAATTCTGCCCAGCATCTCCCCTGTTTCCCCGTGGGGACGATTGGGAACCACAATTATGAAGTCGGCTCCCGCCTCTTGTAATTGGGAAGTGATCATGAAAGAGAGCC